>RCND010000116.1_pt1 | contig 43474 bp, 34 predicted proteins | sample 2041351 | NCBI WGS metagenome assembly RCND01 (sample SAMN09708230, study PRJNA481090) | Marine sediment metagenome, whole genome shotgun sequencing project. | biome: marine sediment; feature: ocean; material: sediment; isolation source: Sewage treatment plant 12B marine sediment (STP12B) ... | reverse complement strand
GAACTCTAGAAGATTTTGCCCCTTGAAAATATCCATTTAATCGCTATTTTTATTGAAATTAAAGTTAGGTGTTTATCTACTGACCTCTAAACTTTGAATTAGAAACACTTTGTATTTTTTTCATATCAGAAAAAACCACTGGTTGTTCATGACTTTTGCAATAAACTTCGTATTTTGGAAAATAAATCAGTTGACCCCTTTGAATTCGTATTTATGGTACTTTCAAGATTATATTGCCTGTTAAGAAAGCTGTTTGCAGTCGGGATTTTCCTTGCATTTCTTTCGGGTTTCCATTCTTGTGATACGTTTAAAAAAAACGATGAAAATGGTAAGGATAAGATACCAAACGAATATTTGTTTACCTCGATTACTTCAAACGAATCAGGCATCGACTTCGTAAATACTTTGGAGGAAACTTTGGAATCGAACTACTACCAATATATGTACACCTATATCGGCGGTGGCGTAGCGGCTGGAGATGTTAACGACGATGGTTACGTAGACCTTTATTTTACATCTAATTCATCTCAAGATAAACTTTATCTGAACCAAGGTAATCTCAAATTCAAGGATGTTACCCAAACGGCCGGAATAACAAATAATGACGGTTTCAATACCGGCGTGACCATGGTCGACATTAATAATGACGGTTTTCTCGATATCTATGTTTCGCGAGGCGGATGGAAAGACGAAGGAAATAAGTTTGACAATTTGTTATATGTCAATAATGGAGATGAGACTTTTACCGAAAGAGCAGAAGAAATGGGCTTGGCAGATTCGAATAGAACCATACAAGCGACCTTTTTCGATTATGACAAAGACAACGATGTAGACGTGTATATTTCAAACACACCTGACATTCAGAGCCGTACACAAATCTTAAATCTTGATAAAATACAAAAAGACCCTAAAACTTTGGAACTAAAAGGAAGTGACCGCCTATACAATAATGACGGCAACGGCCATTTTACCGATGTATCGAGAAAAGCAGGTCTTCAATTCGATATTGGTTTTGGACTAAACCCACAAATCGGTGATATGAATAACGACGGGTGGCCCGACATTTATGTCTGCAATGATTTCAACGTTCCTGATTTAGCCTATGTTAACAATGGAGACGGCACTTTTACAGAGTCGAGAGATTCCGTATTTAAACATATGTCTTTCAATAGTATGGGCAGTGATATGGCCGATATCAACAACGATGGTCTTATGGATCTTTTGACGTTGGATATGAACCCAGAAGATTATGTGCGGTCAAAGACCACGATGGCCATGACGTCAATAGCCGATTTCCAAAAGATGGTCGAAAATGGATACCACTATCAGTATATGCATAACATGTTACAACTGAATAATGGGAATGGAACTTTTAGTGAAATAAGTAAAATGAGTAGTATGGCCAATACAGATTGGAGTTGGGCGCTTTTATCCGCTGATTTTGACCTTGATGGCCTGAACGACATATTCATTACGAATGGAGTATACCGGGACGTTATTGACCGAGATAAGAATAACGAAATATTAGAAATTCTAAGGGCAAACAAACGAAAACCAACTGATGAAGATTTTTTGCAATTCGCACAAATGCTTCCACAGCAAAAACTGAATAATTACTTTTTTAAAAATAAAGGCGACTATACTTTCGAGGACACTTCGAATACTTGGGCCGACGAAGAACCTTCGTTTTCAAACGGCGCAATTTATGCAGATTTAGATAATGACGGTGATCTTGACGTCGTTGTCAGCAACATCAATGATGAAGCAACCGTACTCAGAAACAACTCGACCAATTCTGGACAAAACTCCTATTTAGAAGTTGACTTCAATGGTCCTGAGAAAAACAAATATGGGCTAGGAGCCATGGTACACTTAAATTTCGAAGATGGTACCCAACAAATCAGGCAATTGACCAATACAAGAGGTTTTTTATCCTCTGTATCGAATACAATTCACTTTGGCCTAGGCGACAGGTCGAAGATTAAAAGTCTTCAAGTATATTGGCCCGATGGTAAGTTTCAAGAGTTGAGCAATGTAGAAGCTAACCAACTATTAAAGGTCAACTACGCTTCAGCGATCCAAAGAAGCGAAGCTGAAGATCGGGAGGCATCACTTTTCGTTAAAAGAAAATCTGACTATGTACACACCGACCCCTACTTTAATGATTATGATTTACAGATCCTATTACCCCATAAGCTTTCACAGACCGGCCCGGGAATCGCAAAGGGCGATGTCAATGGTGATAATATAGAAGACGTATACTTGGGAGGCGGCCATAAACAAGCAGGGCAATTGTTGTATGGCAACTCTAAGGGAGGGTTTTCTAAGAAAGTACTATCGGTTTTTCAAAAAGACAAGGAACACGAGGATGTCGGGGCCACTTTTTTCGACGCCGATAATGATGGAGACCAAGACCTCTATGTGGTCAGTGGTAGTTATGAGTTCAATACCAATCCACGTTTATTGGTAGATAGATTGTATATCAATGATGGTAATGGCAACTTTAATAGGTCGGCAGATGCTATACCAGAGGTAGGAATAGCCGGTTCGGTAATCGTACCTTCAGATTATGATAATGATGGGGATATCGATCTATTTCTTGGAGGAAGAGTAATAACAGGTAGATATCCTTATCCAGCAAGTAGTCTATTACTTGTAAACGACGGAGGTAAATTTTCTTTCCAAAATGATGCATTGGCACCTCAACTGAACAGTATCGGACTAGTAACCGATGCAGTGTGGACAGATATAAATAGCGATAAAAAAATTGATTTGGTCGTAACTGGCGAATGGATGGGCATACAAGTATTTCTAAATCAAGATAACCAACTTATCAGAAGTGATGAGTATAAGACATTGGACGAAGCAGTTGGCTGGTGGAATGAACTACTTGTCGTAGATATCGATAATGATGGTGATAAAGACATAGTGGCCGGTAATTTGGGGTTGAACTATAAGTTTCATGCTTCCCCTGAAAAGCCTTTTGAAATTTACACATCAGATTTTGACCTCAATGGCTCTGAAGACGTTATTCTCACCAAAGAATATAAAGGAAGGCAAGTACCCGTACGTGGTAAAAGTTGTATGACACAGCAACTTCCCCATTTGGCTCAAACAATACCCACGTACAACGATTTCGCCTCTAAAGACCTAAAAGGGATTGTTGGTCAGGGTATTGAATCGGCATTGAATTATAAGGCTACGGAATTCCGTTCTGGGATTTTCATCAATGATGGTAACCAAAATTTTTCGTTTCGACCATTCGATAACGTAGTACAAACGTCTCCTATTAATAGTATCATTTTTGAGGATTTTGATAAAGATGGCAATAAAGATTTGCTGATGGCAGGAAACAATTATCAGTCTGAAGTAGAAACAACTAGAGCTGATGCGGGAATAGGCACTTTCTTGAAAGGAATCGGTAATGGTGATTTCGAATATGTTCCCAATTTAAAGTCAGGTTTTTACGCCGACAAAGATGTTCGGAATATGGTTTTTATTAAAACAAACAACGGAAATGCTGTGTTTGTTGCGAACAATAATGATGCACATGACCTGTTTAGTGTAGTTAACACCTTGGGAGAATTCTAAACCTACTTACATTTTGTTATATTCAATTAATAGTTCATCTATAAATTGACAAGTAATTCAAGGTTTCTTTAAGAATGTTATTTTAGCGGGCATTAAAGATATGTAATGAGCAAAGCAAAAGAAGGTTTGAAATCGAACTACAATGTTCCCAATCTTGAAAGGGCATTGTCGATAATGGAATTACTGTCTACAAATCCCAAAGGTTTGACTTTGGGTGAAATCATGAAAACCCTATCCATAGCAAAATCAAGTGCATTCCGTATTACCAGCACATTGATATTTAAAAATTATCTACAAAAGAATGAAACCACTAAGAAAATAACGCTTACAAGAAAGATGCTAACCCTGGGCATTTCTTCAATGAACGAGCAAAGTATCGTGGAAAATTCAATTGACGTCATGCGCGCCCTTAGAGACGAGCTGAAAGAATCTGTTATGTTAGGTATTATTCTGGGCTCCAAAGGCACTATTTTAGAACAAGTGCCATCTACTTATCCTGTTAAACTATTTGTTGAACCCGGCACTCAGTTCAGCTTGCACAGTTCTGTAGGCGGTAAATGTATATTGGCATTTCTTCCCGAGGATCAAAGAACGAAGATTTTAAAAGACAAGAAACTGACCAAGTTTACCGAGAACACAATTGTTTCAAAAAAGGAATTTAATATAGGTTTGCAAGAGGTACAGAAAAAAGGGTATGCCGTAGATAATAGCGAAGACATTCAAGGAGTCAATTGCGTAGGGGCCCCTATTTTTAATGAATATGGCTATCCAATTGCTGCTTTGTGGATTACAGGGCCAAGCGGAAGGCTACCTCACAAACACTTTGATAAAAACGGAAAGGTTGTAGCAAGATATGCAATGGAAATCTCAGCAAAACTAGGCTATCTCACACAATCATAAGTGATTGTATGAATCTGTTTTTGTATAATGTGCTTCTTTAGCTTTATAATGACTTCGTATAGCAAACCCTTTAGATTCCTTGTGAATGCTATCAAATAAAATCTATATTTTTAGCGCGCTTTCGAAATAGAATAAAAAAATTGACCAATTCTCTATTGGAAATTAATTTTTTTATATTTGTACCATATAGGAAACTTATTTCATATATGAAACAAATAATAAAATTCAGCTTTGGAAGCACAGAGACTTCGGTTTTAATAGATGGTAGAAGATCAAAAGCTTTATGAGAATAACTTCAATTGGAGTTGAATTATATCGATCATGGCGAAAATCGCATCAATATTCATTGCAATATTCCAGAAGAACAAGAAATTTTCCAGATGTTCTATATTCTTTATATGGTTCCGTTTATAAAAAAAATGCTTCGACTTCATCGTCGTTTTTCCCTAAAAGGATAAGAATAAAACTATCAAAAGAAGATATTCAAAGATTAATTCTATCGGCTGATTTGATTCAAGTTTCAGATGATTTAAAACCGACCTTTTCGGCAGAAAAAAAAGAATATCGAATACATATGAGAATGAGTTTTTGGACAAGATTTTTAATTTAATGGAAAACAACATGTCCAGCGACACCCATTGGGTCGATGAGTTGTCTTTTGATATGCATATGAGTAGGTCCACGCTATTTCGTAAAGTAAAATATTTGACCGGGCAAGTTCCACAGGCTTATATGAGAGCGATACGATTAGAACGGGCGGTGCACTTATTGGGAAAAGGCCAGCTAAGAATTCCAGAAGTGGCTTATCAGGTCGGATTTGCAAATCCAAATTATTTTTGCAAATGTGTTCGAAAGTTTTTTGGAAAGTCACCATCAAGTTTTAGCACTCGAGGTAAAAATTTATTTTTACCACCAATAGAGTTATGATGTCATTTAAAAGTATCTCATGAAAAACCTAAATTTAATTTTGAATCTATCCATTATGTTTCTTGTACTATCTTGTGTTTCATCGTCAGATTCTAAAAAAAAAGAAGTAAGTTCTGATTTGGAAAACAAAAACGTTACAGACGAACAATTGGACAATTTAGGAATCACCAATAAGGACCATTTGAGTGCAGCTTCGAAAAGAGCATTGCAATGGCCTATGGATTTGGGCAATGAATGGTTTATTCAGTTCGGGCCACTACAGCCATTGAAGGGGGATTTAGCTTACGAAGAAGGTGCAGTGCGAAGAGATCCTAGCGCCATGATCAAAGAAAATGGCAAGTATTATGTATGGTACACGAAAAGTACAGGTCCGACCCAAGGTTTTGGTGGGGATATTGAAATCGATAAAGTTTTTCCTTGGGACCGATGTGATATTTGGTACGCAACTTCAGATGATGGCTGGACATGGAAGGAAGAAGGTCTTGCCGTTGCCAGAGGAGAAAAAGGCGAATATGATGACCGTTCTGTTTTTACGGTCGAAATCATGAAATGGGAAGATAAATATTACCTCTCTTACCAAACCGTAAAATCACCTTATAATGTGAGGGTAAAAAATCAGATCGGTCTGGCATGGTCAGATTCGCCCGACGGGCCTTGGACGAAAAGTGAAGAGCCCCTATTGAGCCCAGCGGATAACGGTGTATGGAAGGGTGAAGAACAAAATCGGTTTTTGGTGGAAAAGAAAGGTGATTTTGACAGCCATAAGGTTCACGATCCTTGTATTCTTCCCTATAAAGGTAAGTTCTACCTCTACTATAAAGGGGAACAAATGGGCGAGGCGATAACCTTTGGGGGGCGGCAAATTCGCCATGGTGTAGCTATCGCGGACAATCCGAAAGGGCCTTATGTGAAATCTCCCTATAATCCCATTAGTAATAGCGGCCATGAAATTTGTGTTTGGCCATACAATGATGGAATTGCTTCGCTGATAACGACCGATGGGCCTGAGAAAAATACGATTCAATGGGCGCCCGACGGAATCAATTTTGAAATTATGTCAGTAATACCAGGAGTGAGCGCACACGCCATCGGTTTAAACCGAACTGCAGATACTGAAAAAGAACCAACTGAAATCCTCCATTGGGGATTGACCCACGTTTACAACAATGGCGATTACCAAAGTATAATGCGTTTCTCATCAGAAAGAAAAACAAGGCATGTCGCCAAGGGCGTAAAAGAAAAATAATTGACTTAAAAGGAAGACAACGAAATAATGAAAGCAACTATATACCAAGGCAATAAGACCTTTTCGGTTATTGAAAAAGAAATAGAGGCCCCCGCGAAAGGTGAGGTGAGGATTAAAGTAGCCTACTCAGGGGTTTGTGGTACCGATGTACACATCTACCATGGCATGATGGATAAAAGGGTAAGTATTCCGGTAACCATAGGTCATGAAATGTCTGGGACCATCGATGCCGTTGGGGATGCCGTTTCTGGTTTCGTTGTAGGCGAGAAAGTAGTAGTTCGCCCTTTAGACGACCGAGGCGTAAAAGCTTCCGATAAGGGGTTTAACCATATTTGTGAGAATTTGAAATTTATCGGTATTGATAGTCCAGGTTCCATGCAACAATATTGGAACGTACCCGCATTCACTTTACATAAGTTGAAGACGGAAACCGACTTGAAATTGGCCGCTTTGATTGAACCCTTATCCGTTGCGGTACATGACGTTCGCTTAAGTGAGTTACAAGCGGGTGAAACAGCTGTGGTTCTCGGTGGAGGACCGATCGGTCTACTAGTGGCCATGGTCGCCAAAGAAACCGGTGCAAATGTAATTGTATCCGAAGTCAATGAAAACAGAATCACGAAGGCCAAAGAATTGGGGCTAACCGCAGTGAATCCCACGAAAATAGATTTGGTCGAATACGTCAAAGAACAGACCGAGGGCCGTTGGGCCGATGTCGTTTTTGAAGTGGCTGGCGTGCAGCCTGCACTAGACGTTATGACCGAAATCGCTGGAATACGGGGTCGAATCTTAATGGTGGCAATTCATGGCCAAAAGAAGGAAATAGACTTGTTCAAATTCTTCTGGAAAGAGTTGAAATTGATTGGAGCCCGTGTTTACGAAAAGGAGGATTATGAAAAAGCAATTGCCCTTATTACTGAAAACAAGCTTCCTTTTGAAGAAATGATAACCGATGTACAACCTTTAAGTAACATTCAGAAGGTATTTGAAAACATTGACAACAATCCCGATGGTATGAAAGTGCTTATGGATTGTCAAACATAATTTTCCAAATAGGTAATGGTTTTTGAAACTTCTAAAATATCCGTATTATTTACGTTCCTTTTGATGGTGAGCTGCACTTCCATTGAAAAGAACCAAGAAACAGTTTCTGAGCAACAGATATCGGAAGAAGTCATAAAAAAACTGGGGATTAGTAATAAGGATAGTCTTAGTGCGGCTTCAAAACGCGCTATTGCCATGGGCTATGATACAGGCCCCGAATGGTGGACGAGCTTTCGTCAGTCTGACATAAAAGGTGATTTAGGCTATGAAGAGGGCATTATAAAAAGAGATCCGAGCGCCGTAATAATGGTTAATGGCACCTATTATGTGTATTACACCAAAAGTTTTGGTGAATCTTTCGGTTTTCACACTGGAGACCCATCCAAAAAAGTATTTCCATGGGACTTATCGGAAGTTTGGTGTGCCAAGTCAAAAGATGGAATTATATGGAAAGATGTCGGGCTGGCAGTCGGTAGGGGAGAATCCGGTTCGTTTGATGACAGAGCGGTTTTCACTCCTGAAGTATTGGCACATGAAGGCAAATATTATTTGGTATACCAAACCGTAAAGGCACCCTACGCCAACAGAGTAAAGAATCAAGTAGGTATGGCCATTGCCGACACCCCTGAAGGACCATGGAAAAAACTAGAGGCTCCTATTTTGTCCCCATCCGATACGGGTACTTGGAAAGGGGATGAAGATAATCGTTTCCGGGTTGCTCAAAAAGGCGACTTCGATAGTCATAAAGTTCACGATCCATGTTTGATGCTTTACAAGAATAAATTCTACCTGTATTACAAAGGCGAACGCATGGGAGAGGAACACTTTTTAGGCGGAAGAGAAATTAAATGGGGCGTGGCGATTGCCGAAAAAATTGAGGGGCCTTATACTAAATCTCCTTACAACCCTATTTCAAATAGTGGTCATGAAATCTGCGTGTGGCCTTATAAAGGGGGTATTTCGGGGATGTTAACTTCCGACGGCCCTGAAAACAATACGGTACAGTGGTCTCCCGATGGAATTAATTTCGAGATTAAATCGCACATTGGTGGCCGAACGAAACCACCGCATGCAGCTGGCTTGGTGCGGTCTTTAGCTACTGAAAAAAACCCGTTGGGTGCTTTGGAATGGGGCTTATGTTTTGACAACAAAAACGGTTGGGACTATATCAAGAGATTTGAGACGTACATAACGAACGCCAAATAAGAATAAATGAATACTTAACTTTCCGAAAATTTTATAACACATTAAAAAAATGAGCATATTAAATCAATTTAGCTTAAAAGGCAAAACAGCATTGGTAACCGGATGTAAAAGAGGGATAGGAAAAGCAATGGCCCTTGGTCTTGCCGAAGCCGGTGCCGATATAATAGGAGTAAGCGCCACCTTGGAAAAACATGGCAGCATGGTCGAACAAGAAGTCGAAGGTCTGGGCAGAAATTTCAAGGCCTACACTTGCGATTTCGGAAACCGGGAATCGCTGTACGAATTTATAAATCAGGTTAAAGATGATTTCCCAAAAATCGATATTCTCGTGAATAATGCGGGGACAATTTTGAGAGCTCCGGCCGTGGAACATTCCGATGAATATTGGGATAAGGTCATTGAAATCAATCAGACCGCGCAATTCGTATTGACACGCGAAATCGGAAAGGAAATGGTTAAGAGAGGCGCAGGTAAAATTGTATTCACAGCTTCATTGTTAACTTTTCAGGGAGGAATTACTGTTCCTGGATATGCTGCTAGTAAAGGAGCTATTGGTCAGATGACCATGGCGTTTGCCAATGAATGGGCCGGTCTAGGGGTAAATGTAAATGCCATCGCACCAGGATATATTAGTACCGATAATACAGAGGCTTTGCGAAATAACCCTGAAAGGTCCGATTCGATTCTAGCCAGAATTCCGGCCGGTCGTTGGGGGCAACCTGAAGATTTTAAAGGCCCAATCGTCTTCCTGTGCTCTGAGGCATCGAGTTATATGAATGGAGGAACCATGCTGGTCGATGGTGGTTGGATGGGCAGATAAAAACTAGTGTAACCCTTTGCGTAGTCGAAGGGCTAGGAACCTGCAAGCTCTAATACTGCAATTATAGCGACAATAAAACGAAAGTGAACCCTCCTTCCTATTGAAGGCATGGATAGGTCTTCGGTATTTGAATATCAAAAGTGAATCATATTAGAGCAAGAAGAATCATGTCAATACAAAAAGATTATAAGTTATTCATTGATGGAAGTTGGGTAGATTCAGAAACGGGTAAAATAGACACCATTCTAAATCCGGCAAATGAAGAGGCGGTTGGAACTGTTCATGATGCGTCTGCAACTGATGCCATTAAAGCTTTGCAAGCAGCCAATAAAGCACAATTTGCGTGGCGAAAACTTTCAGCAAGAACGCGAGCAGATATGCTTCGTGTGTTCACGACCGAAATTCGAAAAAACAAAGACGAATTGGCGCAACTAATTACTTCCGAACAGGGCAAACTCCTCAAAGTTGCTCAATTTGAGGTCGAAGTGACATGTTCCTTTATCGAATATGCTTGCGAGTGGGCGAGACATATTGAGGGCGATATTGTTCCTTCGGACAATGCCAACGAACAAATATGGATTAACAAAGTGCCCAAAGGCGTTGTGGTCGCCATCACGGCATGGAACTTCCCATTAGCTTTAGCAGGGCGAAAGTTAGGCCCAGCTTTGGTTACCGGAAACACTATCGTTATCAAACCAACTCCCGATGCGCCATTATCGACCCTTGCCCTTTGTGATTTTGCAAAAAAAGCGGGTATTCCTGACGGAGTAATCAATATGGTCACAGGAGGTGTTGAGGTGGGCAAAACCCTTGTTGAAAGCCACATGACCAAAATGGTCACTATGACCGGAAGTACACCGACGGGGCAGGCAATTATGAAATCTGCTTCGACTAATTTAACCCACGTACAACTTGAGTTAGGCGGTAAGGCTCCCTGTATCATTTTTCAGGATGCCAATATTGATACCGCTGTTGAAGGAGCTTTACACTCTCGGTTTGACAATGCAGGTCAGGTATGCACTTGTAATGAAAGAATGTATGTTCATGAGGCCATCTATGATATATTTATGGAAAAATTCCTTACTAAAGTGAAAGAACTCATGCTTGATGACCCAACGGATTTCTCTACAGATATTGGTCCGCTAACTACAAAAGCGTCTGTAGTGCATATGGAAAAGATGGTTGCTGAAACTGTGGATCAGGGAGGGCATATCTTATTTGGAGGTAAAAAACCTAGTGGAGGCCAATTTGAAAAAGGATATTGGTTCGAACCCACCATTATCGGAAACTGCACACAAGAGATGAATATCGTTAAAGAAGAAATTTTCGGACCAGTACTTCCTGTCATTAAGTTCAAAACTTTTGATGAAGTAATCGGTTACGCCAACGATTCAGAGTTCGGTTTAGCAGCAATGGTATTTACCAACGACATGAACAAAATTATGCGATTGAATGATGAACTTGAATTCGGTGAAATATACATCAATCGCGGTCATGGCGAACAACATCAAGGCTTTCATAACGGTTTGAAATTGAGTGGAACAGGCGGTGAAGATGGCAAATACGGTATTGAACAGTATTTAGACAAGAAAACCTCTTACATAAAATTTACGGTGTAAATGTGTACGAAGATCAAGAAAATTGATTGTAAACTCTTTAGGGTTCCCCTCCCAGAAGTAATGAACGATGCCAAACATGGTGACCATACTCATTTTGAGTTGATTACCACGACTATCGCCTTAGAGAATGGTGCTCAAGGAACAGGGTATACCTATACAGGAGGCAAGGGTGGTTACGCCATAAAGGCGATGGTAGATCATGATATCGCACCGGCCCTGATTGGTAAAGACGGGTCCGATATCAACACTCTTTATGATTTTATGGAATGGCACATGCACTATGTTGGAAGGGGTGGTATCGTCTCTTTTGCCGTTTCGACAATAGATATTGCCCTATGGGATATCAAATGTAAAAAAGCTGAACTACCGCTTTGGAAAATGGCGGGTGGTGCTGGAAATACCTGCAAGGCGTACTGCGGGGGAATCGATTTGATGTTTCCTATTCCAAAATTGTTGAAGAATATGAAGGGCTATTTGTCGGCTGGCTTCAACGCCGTAAAAATAAAGATCGGTCGTGAAAGTTTAGATGAAGACATTGAACGAATAAAGGCCGTTCGGGAATATATTGGTCCCGATATCACTTTTATGGTTGATGCCAATTATTCGATGACTGTTGAAAAAACGATAGAGGCCATTGAAAGGTTTCGACAATATGATATTACATGGTTCGAAGAACCAATTATTCCTGACAACTACAAAGGTTTTGCTAAAATCGCTGATGCTACTGCATTTCCACTGGCAATGGGCGAGAACCTGCATACCATTCATGAGTTCGAATATGCAATGGATCAGGCCAAATTATCTTTTGTGCAGCCTGATGCCTCCAATTGTGGTGGAATCACTGGCTGGCTAAAAGCGGCCCGAATGGCCAACGAACACGACATTCCCGCGTGTTCTCATGGCATGCAAGAATTACATGTCAGTTTGGTCTCTGCACAGCCGAATTCCGGTTGGCTTGAGGTGCATAGCTTTCCTATTGATCAATATACTAAAAGACCTTTAGTAGTTGAAAATCAACGGGCAGTAGCTCCGGACAACCCTGGAACGGGTGTAGAGTTCGACTGGGAGAAATTAGCTCCTTACCAGAAATAAATTGGAAGAATGAAAACTATTGAGAACCTTTTTGGAAAGTTTGACGGTAAAGAAGTACAATCGTGCACTTTGCAAAATGACCATGGTGTGCAGGTGAAGATTTCCAATTATGGCGTTACCATAACCTCTATTATCTTACCACGAAAAATGGGTATCCAGAAGAAGTTGTATGTGGTTTCGATACGTTTAAAGGCAGGAGTATGTTGAATGCTTCCCTTCCTATAATGCCGGAAATATTCCGTCAAAATGGTTACGCAACGAGTCTGTTCGGCAAATGGCAGGTGATTAATGCTTGTTCAATCTAACAGAACATCCGGTCCAATACGAATTAAGGCCAAAAGTGGTCAATTTACAAGAGAAACAATTACTATCCAGGTCAGATTATAAGACATGAAACTCTTTGGTTTTTGAATATATGCCAATAATCCAATTATTTGCTGGGTAGGCGCTCAATTTGTGCTATATAATTGAATATTTGATGCTCTAATTAGTGGGCGTGTTTTAAATGAATAGTTGTAAATTCTCAATCTAAAAGGAAATGAAAAATGAGCCGAATTAAATTCACGTTTGCACTTCTACTTTTTTTCTCATTAAATGTTCTATTTGGGCAAGCAATTCAAGGCGAACTCAAAAAATGGCACAAAGTTACGCTTGTATTTGAGGGACCTGAGACATCTGAGCAAGCAAAGGAAAACCCGTTTTTAAACTACGGGCTGAATGTCACTTTTGTGCACACTGGTACACAAGAAAAATATACAGTTCCGGGGTACTTTGCTGGTGATGGTGATGCGGGCAATACCGGGGCAGAATCTGGTAACGTTTGGAAAGTTCATTTTACACCACCCGAAACGGGTGAATGGTCCTATACAGTCGATTTCAAAAAAGGTAAATGGGCAGCTGTACGTACTTCAGAAAAGATAAAAAGCGCTGAATTTATGGATGGTGAAACCGGAACGTTAACTATTGGTAGCACAGATAAAAGCGGAAGGGATTTCAGAGGAAAAGGCATGCTGAATTACGTAGGCGGGCGCTACTTAAAGTTTCAGAACGGTGAATATTTTTTGAAATGTGGCTCCGATGCTCCCGAAAACTTTTTGGCGTATGATCAATTCGATGGATCATTTCAAAATGACGGTCACAAAGATGATTTGGTCAAAACTTGGGAGGCACATCGCCAAGATTGGAATGAAGGTGACCCAATGTGGAAGGATGGCAAAGGAAAAGAAATAGTCGGGGCAATCAATTATTTAGCTTCCAAAGGCATGAACGCTTTTTCATTTCTGACCATGAACATTGCCGGAGATGACCAAAATGTTTTTCCGTATGTAGATTATGATACTTGGGACCGTTTCGACGTCTCAAAATTAGACCAATGGGAAATCCTTTTTGAACATGCCGATAAATTGGGTATGTTTTTACATTTTAAGACTTTAGAGTTTGAAAATCAAGGTTTACTCGATAATGGGGGTACTGGTCTTTATACTAAATTATACTATCGCGAACTGATAGCACGTTTCGGGCATCACTTGGCCTTAAATTGGAACCTTGCGGAAGAAACAGGTGACTGGACGGAAACACCACCAACATTTCCACTAGATGTAGCCGAACGTATTCGTTTGGCCGAATATGTTTCCGAAATAGACCCGTACAATCACCACATCGTTATTCACAACGGCAACTGGTATGATGGAATTTATGGGCCGAACACCAAATTTACAGGGGCGTCTTTGCAGACCAATAAAAAAGATTTTAGTAGAGTTCATTCACAAACGTTAAAGGTTTTGGAAGAAGCCAAAATTGCCGGAAAGATTTGGGCCGTTGCTGTCGATGAACCGGGTGATGCGCAACATTCGTTAATTACGGATGAAGAAAACCCAGAGCATAATAATGCCAGAAAAAATGGACTTTGGGGAGCCATGATGGCCGGAGCTTGGGGTACGGAATGGTATTTCGGGTATAAACATCCACATTCTGATTTGAGCTGTCAAGATTATCGTTCACGTGATTTGTTTTGGGATCAAGGTAAAATTTGCCTTGACTTTTTCAATAACAATAAAATTCCGGTTTGGGAAATGGATTCCGATGATTCCCTTATCTCGTCTGACGGAGATTACGTATTGGTAAAACCAGGAGAGCTTTATGTGGTTTACCTCAAAAACGGTGGAGAATCCACATTAAACATGGGAAACTTCTCTGGCGAATATGATGTTTCTTGGTATAATCCAAGAAAAGGGGGCGAACTTCAAAAGGGAAAAGTAATGTCTATTTCAGGTTCCGGTAAACAATCACTTGGACTACCTCCAATAAAAAAGGAAAGAGATAAAGATTGGGTGGTTTGGATTAAAAAGAAATAGATTATGAAGAAGCTTTTGCTCCTTATATCGCTTTTAATCATTAGAATTCCCCGATGCTCTGCATCGGAGGTGTTAGAGGAAAGTTTGAAAACGGATAGTTTTCAGGAAATGTTAAAACTTTCTTCCGTTGGATACCTCGATGGCTCTGCCTCGGGGTAGTTCATTTGTTCTGGTTTTCCTATCGAAGAGGCAAGACCTCTCCTAGAATAAGAACTTCCTGCGATTTAAAACGCTGGGGGTCCCATTAGATTATGATGGTAGAAGAGAACGATGTTCGAATAGCAGAAAAGGGATAAAGTACCTATTAGTAGATTATGAAAAAAACACTAACACTTCTTATCTTCCTTTTCGTTTTCTTCGGATGTAAAGAGGAGAACAAACTTGGCAGAAACCTTTCTGTCGATGAAATTACCGATAATGAAGAGGTGAAAGAATTCATGAACTCTTTTAATAGTACGGGCATCATGTCCGACAGTTCTCAAAATATTTCTCCTAGTGAAGCATTGAAAAAATTTGATATTGCCGATGATCTAGAAATAGAATTGGTACTTGCCGAACCACAAATACATCAACCTGTAGATATCAGTTTTGACCATCGTGGCCGCTTGTGGGTAGTACAGTACAATCAATACCCCTATCCTGAAGGGGTAAAAGTTACCGACTTAGACAGGCATAACCGTGCCGTTTTTGATAAGACTCCCAAACCTCCTTCAGAAGATTTAAAGGGTGCCGGTGCCGATAAGATTACCATTTTTGAAGACACCGATAACGATGGTAGTTACGATAAATCGACCGACGCAATTACTGGCCTAAACATTACTACAGGTGTAGCCTTGGGTCGAAAGAAGATATGGGTACTCACACCACCATATTTGGTTGCATATCCTGACTCTGATGGCGATGGACTCCCAGATGGGGCATCTAAAGTGCATTTAGAAGGGTTCGGACTAGAAGATACTCATGCAGTCGCCAATAATTTACGTTGGGGTCCTGATGGATGGCTCTATGGAGCACAGGGAAGTACAACTACGGCAAATGTTAATTCGGCAGCTTCAAAGAATGTGTATTTCAGTGGTCAGGGTATCTGGCGCTACCACCCCGAAACCAAAGTATTCGAAATCTTTGCGGAAGGTGGAGGGAATACCTTTGATGTTGAGTTCGATAGAAAAGGAAGAGTATATTCGGGGGATAATGGTACGGCAAGAGGTTTCTATTACAAACAAGGTGGATACTACAGGAAGAATTGGGGCAAGCACGGCGCGTTGACAAACCCTTACGCATTCGGTTTTCTACCTGGAATGGAGTTGGAGGGCGAAAAATTTCGATTTACACATGCCTGGGTGAAATATGAAGAAGAGAATTTGCCCAAACGTTATCACGGAAAAATATTGGCAATTAACCCGTTGCATAATTTTGTGAGACTTACGCGCTTAGAAAAGAAGGGGTCTACTTTTCTGTGTATCGATGAAGAAAAAATTCTGGAATCTTCAGACCATTGGTTTAGGCCGGTAGATATCAAATCTGGCCCCGACGGTGCAGTTTACCTCGCTGATTGGAACGATAGTCGCATGTCGCACATTGACCCCCGGGATACCTGGAGTAAAACGACAGGCAGAATTTATCGGTTTCAAAGCAAGCAAAAATCAGAACGAAAGAATTTCGACTTGAGCAAATCGACCAATTCAGAATTGGTGAAATTGTTGAGCAATAAAAACAAGTGGTTTCGGCAAGAAGCTTTGCGCCAATTTGGTGACCGAAAAGATACTTCTGTATTACCCGAACTAATCGCATTATTTGAATCGAACAATCCTAGTCAGACATCGTTAGAGGCATTATGGGCTATACATTTAAGTGGTGGTTTCAATGATGGAATGGCATTAAAAGCCGCAAACCACTCCGACCCTTATGTACGCCTTTGGGCAGTTAGGTTGATTGGTGATAGCGGGAATATTTCGCCAAAAGTGTCACAAAAACTAAATGAAATGTCCATCAGCGAATCTCATTTAGAGGTTTTAGGGCAATTAGCTTCAACCGCAAAACGACTTCCCCCTAAAAGCGCTATTCCGATTATTTCAGGTTTATTTGAAAATGATGCGAATCAAGAGGATATCGAAAATCAATTGTTTACTTGGTGGGCGGTAGAATCAAAAGCAGAAACTGGCCGAGAATCCTTACTTGAACTTTTCAACAAAAAGGAAGTTTGGAGTAAAACGCTGGTTAAAAATACCGTTTTAGAACGTTTGATGCAGCGCTATGCCGTTAAAGGAGGGGAAGAAAATTATGCTTCTTGTATGGCGCTTTTCAAAAATGCACCAAGTGACGAACATGCAGGAATTCTATTAACTGGCTTACAAGAAGGGCTTCGGGGCCGCGACCCCTTTGAAATACCGAAGGATTTGGCCCAAACGATACAAAAATATCAATTAAAATTCGGTGAAGGAAAATTGACATTGGCTTTGCGACGCAACGAGCCTAAGGCGGTAGAAGAAGCGCTAGATCTATTGCCAAATGAAAATACCGATAGATTGGAAAGATTGGCTTACATCAAAGTTTTTGGAGAAATTGACCAGCCTAATGCTGTTCCGGTATTGTTGAAAATAGCCGAAGACTATAAATATTCCGTTGCCATCCGAGCAGCTTGTTTAGAGGCGTTAGCCCATTATGACGACGGCGCCATAGGCACCCAAATGGCCGAAGCCTACAATTTTAAACTTCGGGCCGATTTAGACTTGAGATACGCCGCGTTTCAGCTTTTTGCGAGCCGTGCCCAATGGGCAAGTGCTTTTCTACTAAAAATCAGCGATACTAAAGAAGTCAAGAAAAGTGAGGTGCCCTTGGAAATCGTACGGCAATTTAAACTCTTGGGTAATTCTGCATTAACCCAAAAAGTAAATGAACTATGGCCTAACGTGCAGTTAGTCACATCCGAAGAAAAACAGAAAGAACTCACCAGAATTCAGAATGTGCTTTCCTCTGGAAGAGGGGAATTTAAAAATGGCGCTGACCTCTACGGAGCCTTATGTGCCAATTGCCATATTTTAAATGGTAAGGGTATGGAGATCGGCCCTGAACTAACGGGTTACGACCGATCTAATCTCACCTACTTGGTCTTAAATATCGTTGATCCAAATGCCGATATTCGCGAGGGCTATGTCAACTATCGTGTGGAGAAAAAAGATGGCCAAGTTATTTTGGGTATCCTAGTAGATCGAAGTGGTGGTACTATCAAAATCAAACCCTTAGGCGGAAAAGAAATCGTTCTTTCATCGGAAGAAATCGAAAAAATAGAGGTGCAAAGTAATTCGATTATGCCCGAACGCCTGTTGGATGGCTTTTCGGCCCAAGAGATTCGTGATTTATTTGCCTATATTCAAAACTAAATTATAGGAAAACATACAATTATGCAAAACAATGTTTCAAGAAGGTTTTTTTTAGAAAAAACAGCTTTGGCAAGCACGGGTACCATGATAGGAATGCCTGCCATTTCGACTGCCGCGAATGTTCTGATTGAAGAAAAAGGGCTTCATATCAGCATTTTTTCAAAACACCTGCAATTTTTGAGTTATCAAGAGGCGGCAGAGGCTGCAGCTGAAATCGGTTTTGATGGAGTAGATTGGACGGTTCGACCCAAAGGTCATGTGCTTCCGGAAAATGTGGGGCAAGATTTACCGCTTGCTATCGAAGCATTGAAAAAAGTCAGTTTTGCGCCTTTGTTAATGACAAGCGGTATTTCTTCCGTAGAAGATGAATACACCGAAAAGGTATTGCGCAGTGCCGCTGAATTAGGTGTAAAATTTTACCGCATGGGCTATTATCGTTTTGACGAGACAAAGTCCATTCCACAAGACATTCAAGGCATTAAGAAGCAAGTAGAAAGGTTGGTGCTCTTAAATAAAGAGCTACACATTCAAGGCATGTTTCAAAATCATGCAGGTTCTTATTTAGGTGCGGCAATCTGGGAAATCTGGGAATTGATAAAAGACACCGACCCCAATTTTATGGGATGCCAATACGATATCAGACATGCAGCGGCAGAAGGCGGAATGTCATGGCCAACAGGATTACGATTGATTGAACCAAGAATTAACTCGATTGTGCTTAAAGACTACAAATGGAGTAACGAAGGCGGAAAATGGAAATTGCTTAATGTGCCGATAGGGGAGGGGATGGTAGACTTCACGACCTATTTTAAACTATTGAAAAAGTATAAAATCGACGTACCCGTTTCCATGCATTATGAATATGATTTAGGCGGTGCCGAGCACGGTGATCGTAAAATATCCATTCCGCAGAAAACCATATTCCAAACCATGAAAAAAGATTTAGATAAGGTAAGGGTACTTTGGAAAAATGCATAAATGAAAACGAATAATATACGCTCCATTCTTTTACTTTTTTTTGGGCTATTTATAGCCATTGGTTATGGCTAGAATGAAATCGACCAGATAAATGAGTACAAGTTCGTATTACCCTTGACTGAAGAGAGTATAAGAATGTAGGTTTTGATAAAGAGTTTCAATACAAGAAGCAATAGCCTAAAGCTATATCAATAGCGATGACCAAAAACCGAACTACAAAGAAACGGTACAACATTCTTGCAATGATATTTGTAACGGTGGTAATCAATTACCTTGACCGCACGAACATGTCTATAGCAGCTTCGGCCCTGAAAGATGAATTGGGCATCGATGCTATACAAATGGGTTATATTTTTTCTGCTTTCGGATGGACCTATTCTTTACTTCAAATACCGGGAGGAATCGTTGCTGACAAAGTCAAATCTCGAATTTTGTATCCCATTATCATGGCCTTGTGGTCAATTGCTACTTTACTTCAGGGGGTAGTAAGTTCTTTTGCAGCACTAATCGGACTTCGCGCTAGTATTGGAGTTTTTGAGGCACCTTCATACCCTACCAATAATTTAATAGTGACACGATGGTTTCCCGAAAACGAAAGGGCATCCGCTATTGCAACATATACTTCAGGGCAATTTTTAGGAATGGCCGCTTTACTGCCCGTGCTAACATTAATTCAAGATGCATTAGGTTGGCGAGGTCTTTTTGTAGTATCCGGAGTTATTGGTCTCGTTTGGGCGGCAGTCTGGTATGTTTTTTATCGCGACCCGCATAATCATAAAAAGATTAGTAACATTGAATTGGAGCACATAAAAAAAGGTGGAGGATTTGTCGCTAGTAACGGAAAGACCGAAAATAAGAAGTTTGAATGGTCAGATTTAGCGAACGCTTTCAAGTATCGTAAACTTTGGGGATTGTATATCGGGCAGTTCTGCTTGGGTGCAACTACTATTTTCTTTTTAACTTGGTTTCCGACATATTTAGTGGAGTTTAGAGGATTAGATTTTATCAAATCGGGATTCTATGCATCCATTCCTTATTTAGCTGCATTCTTGGGCGTATTATTAGCAGGTTTTACTTCTGATTATTTAATAAAAAAAGGATATACTCCTGAGGTGTCACGGAAAGCGCCTATTATCACGGGTATGTTATTATCTATTGCAATAATAGGAGCAAATTATACCGATGACACTACCTTGATTATATTATTCTTATCTATTGCATTTTTTGGAAATGGGTTGGCAAGCATCGCATGGGTATTCATTTCACTTATGGCGCCAAAAAATAATATAGGATTAATTGGTGGCGCATTTAATTTTATTGGTGGATTAGCTGGTGTGATTATCCCCATTGCAATCGGGTACTTAGTACAAGATGGTGATTTTAGCCCTGCATTATTCTTTATCGGAGCAATTGCCTTTTTAGGATTTTTCTCATATACGTTTATTGTTGGAAAAGTAGAGCGCATTGTACCGAAAACTTAGAGTTTTAAACTAAAGAAGTTTTATGAAAATTACAGCAATAAAAACCTATCCTATTAATGTGGGTTCAGGAAGTCAGTTGGTCGTAAAAGTGGAAACCGATTCTGGAATTTATGGTTGGGGCGCTTCCGGGCTTTCGGGAAGGGAATTGGCAGTGATGGGAGCCATCGAACATTTCAAAGGATTTTTGATAGGAAAAGATGCTCGACAGATTGGTGCTATTTGGCAAGAATTGTATCGAGGTCAATATTTTGGGGGAGGAAGGGTCTTGGCCGCCGCTATTTCGGCGATCGATATTGCGTTGTACGATATTAAAGGGAAGGCTTTAGGCGTACCGGTTTATGAACTGCTAGGAGGGAAGCAACGCAACTTTGTACCGTGTTTTGCTTCGGTACGGTTTACCACCCTTGAAGAGTTGATAGATTATTCTAATACCTGTGTTAATGCAGGATGGAAAATGCTTCGTTTGGCACCTGCAGAGTTTGAGTCAGGAAAAGATAAAAGTCATTTTGACCCGAGAACATCTATAGCGCTCTTGGCCGAATAGGTTACGGAACTTCGATAGCAATTGGGCTCAGAAATTACGATTGGTATCGATTATCATACCCGCTTGACCGCATCGGAAACTTATTCGTTTATAAACCGAATGCCACCCGGCACCATCGATTTTATAGAAGAACCTATTCGCGACGAAAGTCCGGAAGCGTATGATAGCCTGCGTAAAATGACTGATGTGCCGTTTGCAATAGGCGAAGAGTTTTCTAGTAAATGGCAGTTTCAACCTTTCTTGGAAAAGAACCTTACCCAATATGCTCGTATCGATGTTTGCAATGTGGGAGGTATTACGGAAGCAATGAAAGTAGCTGCGATGGCCGAAGTGCATTACATCGATTTGATGCCGCATAATCCGCTAGGTCCTATATGTACTGCAGCTACTATACACGTGGCTGCTGCTTGCACGAATTTTAGTTGGTTGGAGGAAGTAAATACCCCTGCACAACAAATGGGTACTAATAATCGGGCGTTTTATCCTGTTCAACCTGAGCTTGAAGGGCCAGGATATCCAGTATTTGATAAACCCGGTCTGGGAGTTGAGTTGGACGAAGAATATGCGATGAAACAAACTTTTAGGCCTGTTGAAATTCCAAGACTATATCGTGGTGATGGGTCATTTACGAATTGGTAATTATTCTTTGGCTTCTCCTTCTAAGGGATAATCCGAATCGAAGACATGGGCCTCTTTGATATACGCTTTGAGTCTATCCGCTACTTCGGGGTGTTCTGCGATAACATTCTTTTCCTCCCCAATATCTTCGGCAAGATTATAAAGTTCCCAAGAATCGGTTTTGTAAATGTGGATTAATTTCCAGTTTTCACTTCTAACTGCCTGGGCATCATGGTTATCCTCTGCAAATTCCCAATATAAATAATCGTGTTCTTTTTGTGCTTCTCGATTTCCCAAAAGGGTGGGGAGGAAGGAAATACCATCCGTTTTTTGAGTTGTCGAATGACCGATGACATCGGCAAAAGTTGGAAGCATATCATAGAATGCCGTCTGCAAATCTGATCTAGAACTAGGTTGTATCTTACCGGGCCATTTGGCAATAAACGGAACTCGTATTCCACCTTCATACAAATCACGCTTGATTCCTTTTAGTTTTCCGTTGCTATCAAAGAAATCCGGGTCTACACCGCCCTCGGCATGTGGGCCGTTATCGCTGGTGAAGATGACCAAGGTGGTTTCGTCAATATTTAGCGCTTTAAGCCTATCGAGAATTCGTCCTACATCGGCATCGAGTAGACTAATCATGGCCGCTTTTGATTTTTCTACTTCTGGCCAACTCTCGTTTTTATAAATTCCTAGGTCAGGCACTTCCATACCGTGCTCGGCAGTAAGCGCTCCCTCATTATTGGCATGGGGAATCGTCAACGGCAAATACAAAAAGAAAGGTTTTTCCTTGGGCTTGGATAAATAGCTCAAGGCCGAATCAATAAATATGGAATGGCTGTAATCGTTCTTTTCTGTAGCTGAGCTGCCCACTCCGTTTGCATAACCCTTATCTTTAAAAACAACCTTATTGTTTAAGGGAATTTGCTTCCCATTGTACATGAGATAATCGGTATAATAATTATGGGCTCTTGTCTGATGTAAATAGGCGAAGTAACTGTCGAATCCTTGTTTGCGGGGTTCCCCTGGGCTATCAGCTTCGCCCAATCCCCATTTTCCGATTAAGGCAGTGGCATAGCCTGATAATCGAAACATTTCGGCCAGCGTAAAATCGGCATCTTGCAAAACATTGTTCTTATTGCCCCGAACCGGAGCATGGCCCTGATGCAACCCTGTAAGTAGCGAGGTTCGAGAAGGCGCACAGACCGTATTACCAGCGTAGTGGTCGGTAAATAGAATCCCTTCTTTAGCCATTTGGTTGATTCGTGGGGTTTTGATTTTGCCTTGGCCATAACACCCCAAATCTCCGTAACCCAAATCATCGGCCAAAATATAGATAATGTTCGGTTTTTTTGGTTTTTTAGGAATGTTGGTTTTTTCTTTAGTCACGTCCTTGCACGATGGCCCAGCGGATAGCGATAAAAAAACGAGTAGAAAATACTTCATAGTTTTAGTAAATAGCCTCGGAAATTTAGTCAATGAATTCTACGAGCCCAAACCGATTAGCTTGGTGCACATTTTTTGATATATCATAAATTGGAAAGATTGTGGAAGTGGACCTTCGGTTACCGGTAGTTTCGTTACGGTCTTGACGGATAGCTAAAAATGCCCATTGGCTTCCGACCTTTACGGGCGCCACGGTACCCAATTCGCCAAAATTCGAAATAGGGATGGCAATTTCCATTGTCCATCCCACGTCGATATCCGTATTATCATTAATGGAACCATCATAGGTTACCTCAACATCGAAATCGGGATTGAAAGATTTGTAAACGACATCTTGGCCTTTATAATAATCATTGAAATATATAAAGTCGTTTGATGCCTTGTTCAGGTTTAATTCATAACCAAAATGGGTGTCTAGGCTATCTGGGGCAGTAATAAAAAAGATTTCCGCACAATCGTCTAGATACGGCTCCCCGTCGCGTTTGGTTTCCCTAGCAGTAAGATATTTATCCTCGAGCTCAAAAAAGACATAAACGTACTTTTCATTCCAAAGCATTCGAAAAGTGGTTTGCTGCTCATCGTCTGGTTTTTCTACGCGATAGAAATAATCGAGGGTTCGTGCTTCGGTCTTTTTCCAGTCATCATCATCCATTTTTCCGTCGATGACAATATTCTTATCGCACTTCGAAGTGCTAAAAAGGGTGTGTTCTCCAAGTGACAGCTTTTTGCCTGATTGTGCATTTGCCGTTAGAAAAAACAAGAATGTCATTGGCAATAATGACATAAGTATGGTTTTAATTTTCGAAAATTTCATACTACATAGTCATCATAACCTTCGCCCAAAGATTGTTTTTATACACATCAAGAGCCGTAGTGAAATGTTTTTTTGCCTCATCCGTATTTCCTAAACCTGTATTACCTAGAGCTTCTAGATAATACGAATTTGAAATTGCTTTGTTATTGGTTGCAGATGCTTCTTCTACGGCGACCAAAGTATTACTCGTTCCAGATTTACGCATTGACTGACCTTGGCCAATCAGTTCGTTAAACATATTTGTTGCGACTTCCTGTTGTCCTAATTTTTCGTTTGCTTTGGCCTGATAGAAAAGCAGGTCGTACATACCTCGCCCATTTTCGGCCGCTGCGCTTTTTTGATAACTTTCCTTTGCCTTTTTGGTGTTGCCAAGAGCATCGTAGGCTTCTCCCATAAAATAATAGATCATTGCATTTTTCTCGTCGTTGGTAGGTTTACCTACTTCTAAGTTTTCGGGGTAGAGCAATGCGCGCTCTAAATGAGAAATAGCATCTTGAGGCTTTTCGTCCTGTATCAGTTCTCGTGCTTTCAAGGTATGGGAATCGACATAATGCCAATAAGTTTCCCTGCCACCTTCCCATGTTCTGAAATGATGGGTATCTAGAAAATTAATTGCCTCGTCGTAGTCGCCATCTAGGTTTAAGAGTTCAACATAGGTTTTCGGTGCTGCCACGTCTTCTTTTACAATATTTAAGTTTTTACGTAGAATATCGAGGTTCTCTTTATAATCGGAATCGGATTCGTCATAATATTTTGACAACTCAGCATACCAAAGCGGATTGGAATTGTCCAAAGAAATGGCCTTGGTCATATAGTCAATGGCTTGAGTAGGTTTCTTTTGATGGTAAAATGCCCCAAAAGCCAGATTACGCCAAACCATGGGTATGCTAGTATCAATGCCTCCCGCCTTACTCCAAGCGGCCATAGCATCTTCAGGGCGTTTATCATATAAAAGATTACCTAATAAATAATAAGCGGTAGCATTTTGGGCATCTAATTCAATGGCTTTTTGCAATACGATTTCCGTTTCCGGTCGGTACGGAAATGTGTATGCTAGTACACCATTTTTCGCCTTTGCTAACATTTCTGAAGCTTTTGCACTGTTATTCATTTCAGCATGAAACCAAGCCAGATAGTATGCAACTAGTGGGTTTTTAGATTCTTTTAAGGATGATAATAAGGCTAGACCATCTTTTAATAGTCCCGCATTCATATAATTTGTAACAACTTCCAAATAATTGTTATCCACCGATTGCATATTCTCATGCCATTTTTCCAAACCGCCATCATCACTAACTAACGACTTTTCGTATAACACAGAAAAATCGAGAGGATCATAAGCCAACTGGGCGTCAAGTATTGCAATTGCCTCTTTGTTTTGGCCAGATTTCCTTAGCAACGCACTGTAGAGTACAATTATTCGCCCATCTCTATTGTTGGTCGAATAGGCCTCTTTGATATACTCTAGGGCCTTTTGATGATTACCCTTGATACTTTCCATTTGTGCTAACTGAAAGTTGCCAGCGGAAAACCATTGATAGTACCATGTAGACCTTGCCAAGTTGGCATAGGCTTCAGCTGTTTTGCCCAATGCTTTTTCGGCAATACCCATATAATAGTATAATTCACCTTCTTTAGGTTGGTAATATTTGATTTTCAACTTATCAGCCGCCGCCTGTAAATAGTTTAGCGATTCTTGATATTTGGTCTGATTAAACCTGCGTATACCCAAAGCGATGTTTGTGCGATAATCATTAGGTGATTTTTTAAGCGCGGCTAGATAATAGTCATCGGGTTCAATACCAGGCCTACTAAATTGCTCAACGAATCTTCCGGTAAGATAGAGGTCTTCTGCCGACGTTAATTCTTCTGGTTTTTTCACCTCTTCCTGAATTTCCGGCAGTTCAGGATGCTGTGGTTTGATGGGTGTATATGATACTAGTTCATTACCGTCGCTATCCCTTAACGTTGCAGTGAGCTTATATTCATCCAGCGCATTACGACTTTTGTAAGTGGCCGTAAAAGGTTTGGCCGGATCGATATCGATGGATTGTTCCTCAAGAACCATATCTCCATTTTTTAGGGAGACTTTGGCATTCTTAACTACTTTCGTTGAATTGAAACCATAAAAAACGGATTTTTCAGTACGCATTTGAATTGTGACAGAAGCATCAATAGTAGAGTTTTTAACTATTTCGAGATCTCGAATCGGATACCAATAGTTTTTAGCGTCTTTAGCGGAGTGTGGGAGAATCCAACTATAATCGGGCTGATTGTTCGAAAATGTACCGGTCATTAGCTCGACATAGGCTTTGCCATCGTCGGTCAATTTACGTCTGGCGTTCTGACCTTGAAGTCCAGGGCCGAACTGCCATAATTTCGAAGCATGGTTCTTGTGTGGATCCCCTACATGCACAGTACCTGCTTTTTGGGCGTAATCGTAACCGCCAATAAAACCTTCCTTAATATCCCACATAAAAAAAGATACCGGGTTCGGGTGATTTTTCCACCAGGTGAGATCCGTTCCTTCGGTATAGCTGGCACGCCCATAGTTATTAGTTTCATTCGCCAAAGGCCATTTAACAAAACTTGTATTGTTGTGAAACACCCCGATTTCTTGGCTAGGCGGCCAAAACGTACGAAAGTCATCATTCGCTGTAATGGCAACATTGGCCCAAAACAAAAAGGTGGTCGTTACCGTACTCGTATTATTGATACGATAATCTACTTCGATAAAGGAACGGCCGGGTCTGAGCGTCATTCCGACTACCCCTCGCATATCGCGCGTTTTTTCGGTTTCCCCTATCCAAACGGTAGCGCTACCGTCTTCATTCTCGATTAACCTATAATCACTGGACAACATTGTCGTCGTGCGATGGTGATGTGGAAAACACCACTCGATTCCCCCGGATACCCATGCCCCCAAAGTGCCAATAAGATCGGGTTTGATAACACTATTAGTATGGAACAACTCGTGACCGTTGGTTTTATCAATGGCTGAAAATAGGCGCCCTCCGAAAGCGGGAAGCACTTTTACCTTGATATATTCATTTTCCAGATAGACCATGTCATAAGTTACATCGACCAACGAATCGCCTAATTTCGTCTGTGAAGGGTAGGGGTATACCTTGCCCTGAGCTCCCTGAACCCCTCTACCCGTATAGAAAATTGGGCTCCTTTCGTTGTCCCCGATTTTATAAGTTGGTATAGTTTCCTGGCCTTCGTATATTTTTACTTGGGCATTTACTGAGATGGAGAAACTTAGAGCTATCCCTATGGTTAGCAGTACTTTCATAAGTGAATTCTGGTTATTCATAATTTACGATGTGTATTTAGTATGCGTTATTTTAGTACTTCATTAAAATGGATGTCGTTTCGACACTCTCAAAAGGGGTTCATTTTTCCCCATTGAATGCTTCTTGCTGAAATTGAAATACTTCTGAAGGTGTTCTGCTCGATTCGAGTATTCCAGCGAGTTCCGTTACTTTTTCGGGCATGGTTTCGGCCAAATTATTTTGCTCGCCCTTATCGTCTTTCAGATTATAAAGTTCGTAGGCTCCGCCTTTGTTCACGTTGTATCTCACAAGCTTCCACTCATCTTTGCGAATGGCTTGGCGTCCACCTTTTTCGTGAAATTCCCAATATAAATGGTCATGTTCGCGTTGGTCATCTTTTCCTAGTAACGTAGGAAGAAATGAAACACCGTCAATATCGGTACTCAATTCACTATCGACAATCTCCATTAGCGTGGGAACGACATCCCAGAAAGCGGAAATATGATCGGTGCTCGTATTTTTTGGGATTCTACCCTTCCATTTTGCAATCATTGGAACATGAATACCGCCTTCGTATAAATCCCTTTTATAACCTCTATAAGGCCCGTTACTATCAAAATAATCTGGGTCTGCACCGCCTTCTAGATGCGGACCGTTATCCGAAGTGAAAATAATCAGGGTATTGTCGGCTATTCCCAGCTCTTCCAATTTGGCCACGATTTCACCCACTTGATCATCTAAAAGGTTGACCATAGCTGCAAATGCAGCATGCGAGTTGGGTTGCGATTCATAGTCGCCATCCCGATATTCTGGGCCGTCGTCGCGACCCTCATAGGCTACCTCGGGTTCCAGCTTCCCAAGGTATTTGTCCATGTAGTCTTTTGGCGCTATTAACTCCGCATGGGGAATCACACTCGGGTAATACATGAAGAACGGACCATCTTTATGTTTATCCATAAATGAGAGGGCTTGCTCATGAATCAGGTTCGGGGCATATTGCCCTTTCTTAAAACCTTCGTTTTCAGTCAACATTGTTTTTTTGTCGTTGTCCCATAAATGATAAGGGTAATAATGATGGCCCAAACGCTGGCAGTTGTAGCCATAAAATCTATCAAAGCCCTGCTTTAGGGGGTCACCTTCCGAACCGGGATATCCGAGGCCCCATTTTCCAAAGGCTCCAGTTGCATAACCCTTTTCCTTAAGCCGTTCCGCAAGAGTAATGGTCTCTGCGGGAATGGGCCATTGGCCTTCGGGCCGAATTTCTTTATTGCCCCTGATGGGTGTATGACCCGTATGTAAACCGGTCATAAGTGCAGAACGTGAAGGTGCACAAACCGTTGCGCCAGAATAATGTTGCGTAAAGAACATGCCTTCTTTGGCGAGATGGTCAATGTTGGGGGTGGCGAATTTTTGTTGCCCTGTCATACTCAAATCACCATAACCAAGATCATCAGCTAAGATATATACGATATTCGGAGATGGGGCAGGAATAGATTTCTCCACCTTAGACTGCTTTTCTTTGCAGGAAACTAATAGCGTTGTTGCCGCCAAGACAATCAAAAACTTCATTTTTATCATAAGTGTTTTTTAAAAAGGAATATCATAACAAGGTATTAAATCCATTCGCTCAAAACAAAACTGTTTAACCAAACCGCCTTTTCTTTTGTACTTCTAAAAATGATTCGTACCAGTTTAACACCATCAGCCTCAAAATATATTTCGGCACTTTTGAAGGGCTGGGTCTGCATGTCTTTACCTTCAATGACTTTGACACCTGATAATGTTTCGGTTCCATTAACATTGGTAGTTGTAATAGCAATGTTCTTGGCATAGGTTTTTATTTTCGAACGATGGGTTGTAGGGTAACCTGTCGGTAGGCTATAACTTTGAGCTATGATTCCTGAAAATAGTAAGAGGGAAGTTACTAGAATTATGAACTTACGCATTATTAGAGATTTGTTACAGATAGATGATACTCGTCAAAAATACGCACTGAAAAAGTAAAGATTTGAACAAATGGTTAAATAGATACAACAGATGTTTTTGATAGTTTTTTAAGAGGGAGGAACATAAAAAAAGTAGTTAAGCTATTTTAAACTGACGTACTGTATACTCGAGGGGTAAGGCGATGTCCGTTCAGATAGAACATATGGCGCCAGTCGCCGGGTACATCGTGTTGTTCGAGCACTAAATTTTTTTGGCCTTCACGCACGAAACAGATTGCAGTGGCCAAGTTTCTGGCTCTGAAGCCAATGATATTGGTATCGTACTTCTTTTAGTTGAGAAAATACTTTTATCTTCTATTGAATCAACTTGTTTACGATCCACTTTTTTCACATATCGAAGATATTGATAAAATCAAAAAGGGAACCTAAACGTAACCTTACCTTTTAAAGGTTCATTAGGATATATTATTATGTATAAAGCAAAAAGTGCTAACCAATTTTGGCTAGCACTTTACAAGAATTTAAACTTCAGATAATACTTTATGACGTTGTATCCAAGTCAATTGCAATCGCCGCAACGTCATGCGCGTCATAGGCTCGAATCCTATCGGCACCATTTGTATGGGTTGCCGTTACATGTAACACTTCTGCAAAAGCGGCCATTGTACAACTTCCTAACATAGTACCCACTGTAGTTGTTGTATCATAAAGGTCTTTAAGTACACCATCAGGATCCATAACATCGGGAGTAAAATTATAATCAGCATCAGTTTGGGTTACAAATCCGGATGTATTTACGCCGACATCTGTAGTACTGTTCCCTTTTTTTACAGTGAAGGAGTATTTTGCAAAGTCCTGGTTTTGCCCAGCGTAGAACTTCAATATCACTGGATCTGCTTCGGAGGTAGCATTGCCAATACCACATTCCGTATCCGTAAAATTTCCTGAAACAAAGGCATCCAATACGTCGGCATAACACTTTTTGTTATCTATCCTCATTACAAATTTAAAGGCGATAGCATTACCGCTGCCATCTTTAACAAGGTAGTTTTCCTTATTCGGAATATTAAGACTGTTTGCAAAAATGGTATCCGCATCAGGAGCTGATGGTTCTGGTGTATCGGAAGGCAACTTACTTACCAAAAATGTATTTGCGGGTACCGGCACAACTACGCCATCTTTGTCCAATAGTTCAAAAGTGAATTCATAAAGGCCATCATCCAGTTCGCCCGAATTTATTTGAATCGCACTGGTATCTCTGTGATTGTATTCAGCAGATGCAATTCCCGTGTCTAAAGCAGCCTCTTCATGTGGGATTTTATATTTTCCGTTTCCATCAAGTCCATTTCCATCATTTAAAGGATAGCTGCCCTTTTTCGATAACGTTCCTTCAGGGGTCACAATATCGTATTCATAAGGTTTACCAATGGGGTCATCTTGATAATGTAGGGTATCCGATACCGTAACTAAAGAGTCATTCTTTAATTGTTTATGACTCCATCGGAAGTGCGTAACACCGCCGGTGACTGGAAAACCATCGCCGAATTTGACCATAAAAGGAAATGAACCTCCAAAAGGGCTTACTCTTTGTGTTTTCGCACCATCGAACCATGTGAGCCCTACCGTATTGGTTAAGTGGCCACTTGGTTGTTCTTTCTGGTGTATGCTGCGTAAATTTGTACCTGTATTTATACGCTTTATCCATACATAGGCCCCAGGTAAAGGACTGCATTCGCAAGCCGGCACTCTTGGGTCAGTAATGCGTATGTTTATTTCTTTGCCACATTTGTAATTCCAATAAGTATTACAAGCTACGCGTGGCCGGTATACGGTTACCCACTCCCCATCAATATTTACTTCTACCCAAATATAGATGTCCTTGTCATTGGTAAAATTGAGATAGTTATAGTCAAAGTTACCGTTGCAATCGGCCTTTACCGTTGCAATCTTCGTGCACTTGTAAAAATAATTCCAATACTTGGGCCATAGACATAGATAGGGATGCAATAAATGAAAATTATCAAAAATAGTCTTGTGCACAATGGCTTCTGAATTGGACAATATTCCCCGTTTCACTTTATTGGGTAGCTGTGCCAACCCCAGCGCATCTGAAGCTGATGGAGCATCACGATTTAGGTTGACCCTGGGGTTAATTATTTTTTTGATCGGAATTCTGGGATTGATCGGAATTCTGGGATTGATCTTAATCCTCGGATCGATAATAGGCGGAAACTCGATTTCAGGCCTTAAAATAATCTCTTTAAGTTTTAGACCTAAGTCTGTGATAACCGGACGTGGAATTCTGGGCCACCACCATTTAATACGATCAATTTCACAGATATGTACCCGCGCATCGCAAACAGGCAAGACTTTGTTTTCTCCACCTATATTAAACGATTTGGAGAGGTTACCGGTAATAAGGCACCAGCCCCAGAGCGGAAACTTGAATTTTGGAAGGCCTATAATATTGATTTGATTGTTGCGGTCTAACTTAATTGATGGCTGGTACCCACCCATTTTTTTTATAAGGATGGGGTTAATCGGGCGGCCTTTAAATTCCTTTGGTATTTCAGGGCCTATTATGACTTGACTCCTGCCTCTAATTTTCGTAGCTACAGTTTTGAGTTTTACTTCACCATTTTTAAAAGCTGCCGATTCGATAAATCGTTCTTTGTTATCAAAAAGATAGAGATGAAGGCCTTTTTGTATTTCTCCTCCATCACTTTTTACTTTTACGACAACCTGATTGTTTGCCTTTTTTGCCATGATTATATTGTTTTTAAGATTACTATTTTATCAGGGGAAGCATTTATGTTCAACATGATATGGTCTAAATCGATGGAGGAACGAATTCTAAAGGAGGAAATATGCTAACTTCAAGGGGAATGCAACTTTAAAATAATCACAACGGATACTGAGCGAAAGTACAAGACAAAAGACGATTTTCATCAAACCGAAATAGATAGGCCTAGCTCAAATTACTTCCGAAAAGTACTACAGAAGTTGAGTGCGTTAATGTTAATTTGTACGAAAGGCTTGTTTTTGTGTATGGATTGCTTGCCGGGTACAGATTTATGAACATATCGTTTGGTTTAGCCGAGATTGACCTACCTCGGCTATTAACAGTTAACCTTATAGGAGCGTGTTGTTCGAGCACCAAAACTTTTTGCCCTTCACGTGCAAACAGATGGCAGTGGCCAAGAATCTGGTACCAACGCCATTGATAATGACATCCCACTTCTTGGTTAAGGAAATATTTATATCTTCTATTGAACCAACTTCTTTCTTTCACATGAAGAAGCTATAGATAAACTTAAAAAAAGAATTCCAAAGCCGTACAGCATAAATTGGCACAAAAATAATAATGGGTACTTTAGATAAAGTGCTAATCATTTCACAAACCAAATAAAATTCTGAAGAAGTTTGATGAATACGCTATCTTTAAGGGGGAAACGATTGATTTTTATATAGAGATTATCAGGTAAAGCGCAACTTTCATTTGAACTTCATAATACGTTATTTTCTTTTTACTGTTATTATTAGCACACTTTCCACTTGTGGTGACGCGGCTACCGCTAGAATTGAAAGACCATTAGAAGTTTGGGCCTACCGCTCCGTATTGGATAAGCGGCCTAGAATGCTAACCCTTGCCCTAAACAAAGAATGCTACATAGCTTACGACTTGAGCCTTTGCGCACCTTATAAAGTATGGAAAGGAGGTGTGGTCATGGAAGGTGCCCCGTATACGCAAAAGAAAAATGTGCAACCTACTACTTGGGGAGCGGCCTATTTTCAAGATAGTTTAGCAGGCGAACTGTGGGGCGTTAAATCCGGCGGGAAAGACATATTGGCAAAAATTACGAATAACGGATACTCTTTCAAAAAAAATCAGATTTATCTAAAGTACACCTTGGTGTTAACCTCCGGTGATTCCATCCAAGTCGAAGAACGTCCTGAATTTGTTCGAAGTGGTAAGAAAACGCCGGGATTAGAAAGATGGTTCAAAACTTCAAAAGTTCCCGCAGGAGCATCGGTTTATATAAAGTTTGGAGAAGATACCTTGCAATTGAATTCAAACGCTGTGACCTTGCAAACGGAATATTTTGAGGTGCTTCCCGAACAAAAACTTCCAAAACTGGAAAATGCCTACGACCATCGTGGCCTATATTGGATGGAAGCAAGTGATTGTTTTACTTGTCACGAAGTGGAGGAAAAGGCAATGGCCCCTGCTTTTAGGGAGATAGCAAAGCGCTATCAAAACGATGATGATACCCGTCGAAAATTGCTAATAAAAATTCAATTGGGTGGATCTGGTTCCTGGGGCAGCACCCCAATGAATGACCATCCAAAACTTTCCGACAATGAAATTAGTACAATGTTATCCTATATCTTTACTTTGAAACCTGCGGACCTGGAGAACGAGTATGAGGTGCCGATGGCAGATAATCTACCAGTAGCGAACGAAGATGAAAAGCCAGGGTACGGGGCACCATTAAACGGGGTACATCCAAGTTACGATCTTACGACTTTACATGCGGAGAATTTTAAACCTAAGGTTGGCGGGCTCGCATTTTTACCCGACGGCCGTCTGCTTCTAACTACATGGGACACTGAAGGAGGGGTCTATGTTTTAGATGGGGTACAAACAGGCGACACCACACAAATTACCAAAAAACGTATTGCTTCCGGACTGCATGAGCCTTTGGGTATCGAAGTGGTCAATGGTACTATTTACGTACTACAAAAACATGAACTGACCCAACTCTTAGATCATGACGGTGACGAAATTATCGATGAGTATAAAGCAGTCTGCAATAGCTGGGAGGTTACGCATGATTTTCATGAATTTGCGTTCGGGCTAGTACATGAAAAGGATTATTTTTATATCTCTCTTTCCATGGCCATGCGATTGACGTCAGGGCAAAAACAAAAGAAGGACCGAGGCCGCGTATTGAAGATTTCTCCTGATGGAAGCTATGAAAGTTTGAATTATGGGCTGCGTACCCCTAACGGCATTGGACACGGCGTTGATAACGAAATATTTGTAACCGACAACCAAGGACAATGGCTTCCGGCAAACAAGCTCATCCACGTAAAAAAAGATGAATATCATGGCATGGCTTGGGGCTTGTTGGATTCCCTTTCCGAGCCGCCAAAAATGACTTCACCTACCATATGGCTTCCGACGGATGAAATCGCAAACTCCCCTTCAGAGCCTATCTTACTAAAAGATGGGCCATATAAAGGTCAAATGCTGCATGGAGATGTGAGTAACGGGGGCTTGAAACGTGATTTTATTGAAAAAGTAAATGGAAGTTACCAAGGTTGTGTTTTTCGGTTTACCCAGGGTTTGGTAGCGGGTGTCAACCGCGTGACCTACGGACCTGATGGGGCATTGTATTTAGGGGAAGTCGGCATGAAAGGTGGTTGGGCTTGGAAGGACAAAACATTTGGTCTGCAGCGGATGAAGTACAACGGAAGCCCTACGTTTGAAATGTTGGGCATACGGGCAAAATCGGATGGCTTTGAAATCGAGTTTACCCAACCGATACAGGATTCAGAGACCCTAAAAGTATCGGACTTCTTAGTACAACAATGGTGGTATTTGCCAACAGCAGCCTATGGCGGTCCAAAAATGGATTTGGAACGATTACGTCCAATTAAATTGATCGTTTCGGAGAATGGCAAGAAAGTATATTTAAAAATACCTGACTTAAAAAAAGAACATGTAGTTTATTTTAGGGTTCCGGATACTATCCAGTCAACAAGTGGGCAAAGCCTCTGGTCCACAGAATCTTGGTACACTTTGAACAATATCCCAGTACGATGAACCAAAAATTTAGGTACTCAAAATTTATCTTTCCAAAGAACCGTTTTGCCCGTTTTTGCAGATTCTTTGGCGAGTTCTAAAATCTGGACTACCATTTTGCCGTTTTCCAAAGAGGAAACGTCATAAGGTTCAAGCTGAAGACCTTCATGAACGACTTTCTGAAATAGGGCAAAAGGGTCGTTGCTACCTTCTGGCAACGATGTGGCGGTAATTGAATTAGGGCCTTCCTTTTGATCGGTCATCAGTTCCATGTCCGTGCCATTTTTGCATTTAACAAAACCAGTAGTGCCATAGATTTCCATATCCTTAACGTGATGGGGCCAGTTCCAAGAAGCCTGTATGATTACTTCTGTATCCGGATATTTTAAGATAATTGTGGCATCGTCATCTACTTTAGGATAAATATGGGGTTTGAGTTGCTGCGTCACGCATGTTACTGATTCGGGGGCCTGCCCCTTCATTAGCCAAATGGTTAGATTCGCACCATAGCAGCCAAAATCGGTCAGGGCACCGGCGCCATTGAGTAAGGGGTCGGTAAGCCATTCTAAAAATTCGGGACTACAACCGATTTCCACAGGACCAAAATGCCCGGTGTGAAAAACGATTCTACGTGTTGCTCCAATGGCTTTTTCACTATGTACCAGTTCGTATGCTTTGTGATTACTGCCGTACCAAGAGGTTTCATAATTTGTCAGCAAATGTATTTTATGTTTTTCGGCCAGGGCTACCATTTCTTGCGCATGCTCCCAACTTACGGCCAAGGGTTTTTCGACCATTACATGAATACCCTTTGGGGCACAGTAACGCACTGTTTCCAAATGGCCATAAGTGCTGTTAAAAGCATTTACAGCCTCCGGGTTTTTAGCTTCGACCATTTCCTCCAAGGAATCATAAACGATATCCATAGAATACCCATACTGTTTGGTCAGACGTTTGGCCAAATCGCGATTGGGCTCTACAATGCCTACGATTTGGATGTTACTCTTTTTCTTGTTGGCTAAAATCCAATCCACATGCCCATGTACAAGACCGACAACGCCTACGCGTAACGGTTTGTTTTTTTCGTTTTCAGTAGAAGTACGTTGCGACCAACCTGAAGTGATTTGAACTAAAACCAAAACTAAACCTATAAAATATTTCATATATCTATTGATTTTTATTGTTTGCTTTCCAATGCTTTAGAAATAGCTTCTTCGACCATAGGTTCCATTACCATATACCCTTCTGTGGTTGGGTGTACCTCATCATCAGTATATTTTTTTGGCAATCCATTTCGTTCATCCACCATTGCAGAAAAGTAATCTAAGTAAATATGGCCAGCTTCTTCGGAATAGGCTTTTATCAATGTGTTCAGTGCAACAATTATTTCCGCAGGTTTCACCTCTGTTTTCCAGCGGTATTCATAGGCCGGGAGGGTAGAGGAAAGCACCACCTTTATACCGTTGGCATGAGCCAGTTCGGCCATAGATTTAATATTGTCCATAATCATCGCTAAGGTTGACGGCCCTGTGTTACCTGCAATATCGTTTGTGCCGGCAAGTAGAACAACCACTTTTGGCTGTATGTCAATAACATCTTGGCGAAACCGGAGTAGCATTTGCGGGGTAGTCTGGCCACTAATGCCTCTGTTGATATAGGGCTTGCCAGCGAAGAATTCAGGTCTTTTGTTCAACCAGCCTATGGTGATGGAATTGCCCATAAAAACAACCCGGTCTTCGCTATCGATCGGTGTTGACAACGTAGCATTAGCTTCTTGAAACTGTTTTAGATTGGGCCAGTCTTGTGCCTGAATACTTGCTATAATACCTATTCCCATTAATAATGTCAATATTGCTAATTTTATAAATTTCATACGTGCGTTTGTTTTCAATTTCGTAATGTATCGAATTGTTTCTGTTCTTCCAAAGTCAAAGGAAGTTCTTTTTTTAATTTGGTCGCGGTAGGCCGCTGAACGAAAAGATAAACCATTAAAGAAATAGCGATGACTAAATGTAGTGCATTGCTATTGCCGTAATAAGCGAATAATGCCAAAAAGGCAGGGCCTTCAAGAAGTGCGTATTTAATGAGCGATGCGCTCTGGTATTTACCCAACTTTAATTGGAATTCTTCATCTGTTTTAATAGCTTTTAGGAGCTTAACGAAGAAAAACTTGCTGGCAAAGTAACCGGCTGCCGCAAGTATTGGTACTACGTAGATAAATACATCTTCTTGGTCTATGTTGACCGTAACGTTTCCGTTCTGAAAATAGGCGAACAAAGAAAACAGCAGTAATCCTGCAAAGAGGGAAATATGTAATAGTGATAGCGTTCTTAAAAAGGAACTTGGTGTTGGTGTCATCTTCGGGTATTTTCTAGCGTTCTCGAAGATAATAATATCCTTTAGAAATTTAGCTGGTTACAAAACAATATAGAGGTACAAAAACCCAACCGAAGTGCTCTCGATATCATATATATTTCCGTCTCAATACGGGAATCTCTTCTATACCGCTTCCGGATTTTCTGTTTGATACAGAACAATTCTTGGGGAGTAACTTTTTTTAATTTCAAATCGATCTTTCCAGATGACTCTTGTAATTGTTTCCTTAGATTTTTAAATTTTCGTTTTTTAAGTAGCGCTCTGTTTGTTTTTAAATTTTGAATGGCACCCGCCATACTGCCAGCTCCCATTATCTTCATTGTTTTAGCTCTACAAAGCGGTACAGTTCTAACGATGGACTTCAAGTATTTTCGCTATCTATTACTTTTACTTCTGCTTCGGAATGTTATATCGAGACCTGATTATTTATATGTATTTTTAATTATAAGAATTTAAAGATGTACCGCAATGAAATTATTATCACGGAGAACGTTCAATACAAAACTATCGAAGGGCCTAGCTGGTAACGCATTGCTTAGTAGAATGCCATAGGCATACAGCAAAGGTATTGGTCAAGAGAGTAAAAAATTGGGTATCGCCCTTGTCGGTCTGGGAAGCTATAGTACTAGGCAATTGGCTCTTGGACTTCAAGATACTCAACATTATTATTTGGCCGGGGTCGTTACAGGTACTCCAGACAAAGAAAAGATTTGGATGGAAAAGTATACCATCCCAAAAAAAAAACATATATAACTACCATAACTTCGATTCAATAACAAATAAACCGGATATCGATATTGTTTATGTGGTGTTGCCCAACAGTATGCACGCTGACTTCTGCATTCGCGCTGCAAAAGCTGGGAAGCATGTAATCTGCGAAAAACCGATGGCCGTAAGTGTGAAGAATGCGATACGATTTTCGATGCGTGTAAGGCCGCTTGAGTGAAACTGAGCGTAGGCTACCGTATGCAGTTCGACCCATATACTAAAGAGGTGAAACGTTTGGTCAAGGAAAAGCCTTTTGGAAATGTGCAGTTTGTTTCTGGAGAAGCTGGTTATATTTCTAAAGGAAAGCCTGATCAGTGGCGGTTGAACCATGCGCTTTCTGGTGGAGGTGCATTAATGGTTATGGGGGTATTTCCATTCAGAGCTGTATCTATGGTAATGGCAACAATCCGACCTCGGTCTCCGCCCAAGAGTTCAGTTCACGCCCAGACTACTTCAAGAATACTGATGAAAGTATTACGGCCCAGTTCGAATTTCCCGACGGAGTAGTGGGGCATCTGTTTACGTCGCACCATGCCAGTGCCAAACGGCTTTTTACCTCTTTTGAAAAAGGATGGGTCGAACTCAACTCCTGCCATAGTTATGGACCTATAAGTGGAAGAACCTTTGACGGAAAGGAAATAAAATACCCCTATCAGAGCCAACAAAGGCTTTAGATGGATGATTTTTCCAAACATATTCTAAGCGGCTCGACGAACTTTGCGCCGGGAGAATTGGGTAAGCGTGATATGCTAATTGTCTAGGCCATTTACAAATCTATCAAAGAAGGTGGGAAGCGAATTCCGTTGGATTTAGATGATTTGGGTATTGTAAGGGTATGAATAAAAAAACAATGAAATATTAAATAAAATCAGGCGTTTAACCTATTATGTGAGCATTTAGTCCTAAATTCATCCTATGACATTCGAAACTAAATAATACTTTATCCGTGCAAAGACTCAAGATTTTGGTAGGAACTTCGGTTTTAATTCTCACCATTTTAATACTTACCACCTCAAGTATCATTAAACCAACATCCGTTCCTGATTCCGAAATTGCTATTTCAACCTTCAAGCCCGAGGAGATAATAGTCGATAAAAAAAATGAGCAAGATTATAAATTACGGCAACAAGAATTAAAAGTTGCCATAACTGCATATTTTGAAAAGGCAATCGCTTCTGGTGATATTGTGGGTGCCGGTGTTAGTATTGTAAAAGGGGATTCTATTATAATTTCAGATGGATTTGGCAAAAGAAATACTAACCTTAATGACGAAGTCAATAAGGAAACCATATTTCGACTGGGTTCTCTTTCCAAGGGATTTGCAGGGGTATTGGCCGCTAATTTAAAAAATGAAGGCAAATTAGATTGGAATGACAAAGTCAGCGATTATTTGCCGGAATTTCAGTTAGGGGACAAAAACAATACCGATAAAATTACCCTTTCCAATATTTTATCACATACCTCAGGTACACCTTATCATAGCTTTACCAATCTTGTTGAGGCCGGATTACCAATGGAAGAAATTGCTAAACGCTTCAAAGAGGTAACCCCTATAAGTGAACCTGGGTTGTTATATAGCTATCAGAATGCCATGTTTGCCCTTTGTGGAGAAATTATGCAAATAGCGACCGGAGAAGAAATTACCACATCATTTAACGATAGGTTTTTTAAGCCTTTGGGCATGTATTCCGCTTCGATGGATTACGAAACCCTTGCAGACGAAGAAAATGTTGCCATGCCACATTCACGAAGACAAAAGGGATGGCAAAGTTTACGGCTTACGGACAGGTACTACAATGCCATTGTAGCTGGAGGTATTAGCGCCAGTGCTCTTGATATGGCCAAATGGATGCGGTTTTTGCTAGGTCATAACCCAGAGTTAATGACCAAATCTGCTTTGGAAGAAGTTTTTAATCCATTTATAGAAATAAAAGGCAGCAACAAGTATTACCATCGCTGGCCTGGCCATTCAGCATCATACTATGCTTTTGGGTGGAGAATACATAAGTATATAACCGACGATTCGAATAAAGAAAAAACTATTTGGCACCATGGCGGAAGCGTTAACAATTTCAGAAATGAAATTGCGGTGTACCCCGAAGCAGATTTGGGTATCTGTGTTCTTTTAAACAGTAATTCTAGACTGGCAAGAACCGTAATTCCGGATTTACACAAAATAGTAAAAGACGTTTATCATCAGAGCCAATCAAAACTCGCCTTAAACGATTATACGAATACTATCCTTCCCCAATGAGTTATTTCATGGTTAAATCGGTATAAGTACGAACTGAAAAAGGTAGAATTCAAAACTTCTCAAAAACGCCAAGTCCAAAAAGAGCAAAGTCATATTTTGCAGGATCTATCGGGTCAAGTTTACGAAGATTTTTATCCAGTTCAGCCAAAGCTTTGGCATCGTTCTGTTTACGTTTTATTAGTTTTAGTTTTCTAGCGACATTACCCGAATGTATGTCTAGGGGACAAGAGAGCTGGCTAGTTGCAATGCTTTTCCAAAGGCCAAAATCTACTTCCTTAGAATGGTCTCGCACCATCCACCTTAGGAACATATTGATGCGTTTTGCCGCTGAACCTTTTATAGGGTCACTCACATGTTTAGTAGTGCGTTTGGGGTGGGGGAGTTCAAAGAAAATCTGTTTGAAGGAAGAGATAGCCGATTGCATCGAATCTTTTTCAGCATTTTTGGCGAAAACAGCTTCGAGTCCACCATGATTTTCATAACTATTCTTCAAGCCTCGAATAAAGTAGGCCAGGTCCTCTCCATTAAAAGTGCGATGCACAAAGCTGGAAAGCCTATCTAAGTCGTGATCTTGATAGTTCATTACAAAATCGTGGGGAGCGTTTTCTAGCAACTCCATCAGGCGATAGGCGTTATTGATTATACTTTTTCGGTTACCCCATGCAATAGTCGCGGTCAAAAAGCCACTGATTTCGATATCTTCTTTCTTCGAAAAACAATGGGGCACTTGCAAAGGATCACTTTCCAAAAACTTTGGATGTTCATACTGAATGACTTTGGTATCTAGAAAATCTTTGAGTTCGGTACGGTTCATTCTAACGGGATATCAAAGATTTGTATTAAAATAACAGGCCCTACAAAAATAAGATTATAGCAGGCGTGAAAAACTATAGCCCACAACAAACCAAAACGTACTCGAATAAAACCCAAAAACACGCCTGCAGCTATTTGAGGAGCAACCAAAATTGGGGAAAGCACTAGTGTTGTTGTAGTCAACTCAAAATTGGTGATGTGGTAAAAACCAAATACGAGGGTAAACAGATAAAAGGCAAGCTTAAAAAAACGACTTTCCTTGAAAAAGAATAACGGCCCGCGAAAGAACAACTCCTCTAAAAGAGGAGCCAATACGACAGCTGCTCCAAAAAGAAACCAAGGGGAATAGCTATCTAAAAAATCTTCGATGGCGTGTTTGCCTAAGTCCAGTTTAAATGAAGTTTCAAGGCTTCCAATGACTACTCCCAGAACAAAACTAATGGCCAAAGCGTAAACCAATAAACGAGCAAAAACATTTAAACGATACTTAACATCAGTGTTCGTGTCTTCTTGATAAATAGGGTCTTTTAAAAATTCCCAAACTTGCTTTAACATGGTTCGTGATTAGAGTATCGCAAAACAGGAAATACTATTTGAATCGATATCAAACTACGACTTCTTTGTTTACTATAAGTCCATCGACCATTGTCAATTTCCTGTCGGCCATATCGGCTAATTGCTCATTGTGAGTGACAATAACAAAGGTCTGCCCGAATTCATCACGAAGTTCAAAAAATAGTTGGTGCAACTTGTCCGCACTTTCTGAATCGAGATTTCCACTGGGTTCATCGGCGAAGATAATCGATGGGTCGTTTATCAAAGCCCTAGCAACAGCTACCCGCTGTTGTTCACCACCAGAGAGTTCGTTCGGTTTATGCTCATATCGCGCTGAAAGGCCCAGAAAATCTAGAAGTTTTTTTGCTTTTTTTTCCGCTTCACCTTTCGGAATATTTTTAATAAAAGCAGGAATACAGACGTTTTCCAAAGCCGTAAACTCGGGTAGCAATTGATGAAATTGAAAGATAAATCCGATGTGCTCGTTACGAAACTTAGCCAACTGCTTCTCCGATAGTCGTGTGACTTCCGTAGAATTTATAATCAACTCGCTATCAACAGGGTTCGATTGCACATCTAAGGTGCCTAAAATTTGAAGCAATGTGGTCTTTCCAGCACCCGAGGCCCCAACAATAGATATGATTTCTCCTTTTTTTATGTGTAGGTCGACACCTTTTAATACTTGTAGACCTCCATAAAATTTCTGGATGTTCGTTGTCTTTATCATGAGATTGACTTTTGAAAGAAAGGCAGTAACTGCTCTAGTGGGCAAAAGTAAGGAAATTTGATGTTTAGCGTACAAAGCTTTAATTTACCCAACAACATCAGTCGAATTCAGATATATACAGTACTTTAGTTTAGGATTTATTTAAAATGGATAAACAAATTAATTTGTAAAAATGGCTCCCTATAAAAATCTAGAAGAATACAATCTTGAAGTCGCCACTGAGATCAAAGAGCGATTTTCGAAAATCATCGGTGAAATAGGGGAGGATGTCTCTCGTGAAGGTCTTTTAAAGACCCCGGAAAGGGCAGCTAAAGCGATGATGTTTTTAACCCAAGGGTACAAACAAGATGCAGTAGAAATTCTTCAAGGCGCAATGTTCAAAGAAGATTATGATGATATGGTCATCATAAAGGATATTGAGCTCTATTCGCTCTGCGAACATCATATGTTACCCTTTTTTGGTAAGGCGCATGTGGCCTATATTCCGAATGGTCATATCGTTGGGTTGAGCAAGATACCTCGCGTAATCGATGTATTTGCTAGGAGGCTACAGGTGCAAGAGCGATTGACACATGACATACTAGAATGTATCAACAATACATTGAAGCCCAAAGGCGTCGCCGTTGTAATTGAAGCATCGCATATGTGCATGATGATGCGCGGTGTGCAGAAGCAGAATTCAGTAACCACGACTTCAGGTTTTCGGGGTCAATTCGAGAAAATAGAGACCCGTAACGAATTTTTGAAACTGATTAGTTCTAATTTATCCTAGCAAGTTCAATACAGTCTCAAGTATCAATTGCTGGATTCAAGCCATAAATGCAACATTGCCCCCATTGTTGATGGCTGCCGCAAAAACTTCATTGGGCGTCAGGAACTGATGCCTTT
>RCND010000115.1_pt1 | contig 43493 bp, 35 predicted proteins | sample 2041351 | NCBI WGS metagenome assembly RCND01 (sample SAMN09708230, study PRJNA481090) | Marine sediment metagenome, whole genome shotgun sequencing project. | biome: marine sediment; feature: ocean; material: sediment; isolation source: Sewage treatment plant 12B marine sediment (STP12B) ... | reverse complement strand
CCCGCCCAGCGGGCGATGTCCCAAATTCGCAAAAATACCGCATCATCGCGCCAACGCTTCAGAATTGTGTTTTACCTATTCGTCGTCTACGGAATCGCGTCGCGAGCCGCGAGCGATAAAGCGGGTAATAATCAATCCCAGCCCGGCAATGATGCAGAACAGGCCGAGTAACCATATGAAAAGCATGGGCGCATATCGGTACTGACGCAGCACCAGGACAATAAACAAGCTGCCAACGGCAACAAGAAAATACGGCACGATTTCATAGATTGGCTTTGGCAGACGCATGACTTCTTCCAGCAACACACGCAGGATCCTGCAATAAAGCCAGTTTGCGCCAAAAATAGTCCAGGTGCTAAAACCCGTTCACAGAAAGAATGCAACTGAAACTGGTTTGCTGAAAAAATTGTGACTCAGTTCACACAAATTTCGCCTGCGAAATACCATTCGCAAAAACAAAAATGCGCGACCGATTGATGTCGGTCACGCATCAAATTGTTATGCCCCTGTTCGTGTTCGTGGGCTAGTAATTCGCCGTGAGCATAATCCAGAACTTGGTGGTATCCGTTTGGTGTTGGTCAGCGTCATACATGGCGGCTTTGAATAACAGGGCATAGCGATCACCAAGTTTGCGACCCGCTGAGAGATCCAGTTCCGTGCCCCAGTTGGCACTACCTGACTGCGCAGTGAAGTCGTGATACACACCGGTGAAACTCCATTTGCCGGTCTTGTATTTGACCGTGGCAAACAAGTCGTCGATACCCGCGTCAGGTGTCCCCAGGAACTTGTCTGCCCAACCCTGGAAGGCGTGCAAGGTCGCCAACGGCGTTCTAAAGGAGGCACCAGCAACATTCTGATCGCCACCAAGAGACTCCCATGCAAGACCAAGCGACAAACCGTTTTTCATCGCCCAGGTTACGCCAAGATTGAAATACTCAGCGTCGTAACTGACCGGGTTATTTCCGGCATCAGACTGGGTAGCAACTTCGGCCACCAGGTTTAACTTGCCCTCACCCACCGGGATCCCGCCGGTCGCTCGTGCACCGAAAGTTGCCGTGGAAAACGCTGCCACGTCGTTGTTATCGATCAGGTAGTAATATGGCGTCACTGTCCATGCATCACCCAGCTTGATCTTTGCGTTTAGCAAATGGGTGTCATTGTCATGACGACCGCTGGCTACTTCCGGGCCGAAAATCCGCCGCACAGTAGCCACATAGCTGTAGAACAATTGCGTATTCGAAAAACCGTTGAATTTAAGGGTCGCCGAATCGTAAGTCTGCTCATTCTGGCGCCAACCGACACCGCCGACAAAGCGTTGATTATCAAGGTTTATTCGCTGTCGACCGAATCTCAATTTCGTTTCTGCTGTTGGATCGAAATCGAGGTAGAGCTGGTTAAGATCTGTTCCTTTTACGTCGGCAACCACCGGATACTGATTACGCTCCGGACTGCTGCCACTGAGATTGTTAAAGTCGGTCAGCAGCAGTTCACCAATGTAATCAAATTCTGTAAACCCGGACCAGTTGTTCCACTTGCCGGTCTGGTAATTTAACCGCATGCGCAAAGTCGACGCATTGGCATCCTCGGTAAAACCGTCCTGATCAACAAACTCGTAACGATAACGAAAGAGAAGGTGCGCCTTACCCGAAGTTAACGCTTGCGCGATGCTCAGGTTTTCATCCTTCGTACTTTCACTATCCTGTGCCAAAACACTAGTCGCTACCAGACTCAACATGGACAGCAAAACTGCGACCAGGTAGCTGAATTTAGAAGTCATCGTACTATTTCCTTTTTTATCTCATCCAGTTGCAGACTGTTGAAAAAGCCATCCGTGGCTTTTTCAACACTGCATTTCAAGTTTAGTAAACGTCGTATAACGTGTTGTAGACGTTAAACTTGCCGGTTGGGGTGACGATCTCAGGTCCCTTGATCACATGCTTCAGCTCACGTGTCTTGTCATCGACTACGACGATCGCAGACTCCTGCTCCTTACCACTCCAGACCGAGAACCAGACTTCATCGCCAGCCATGTTGTACTCCGGCTGCACGATGCGTTTCGGTCCCTCACCAAGCTCGGCCCATTCGCCGATCGGCAGGGTGACAAACCCGGCATCGATATTGTCGATGTCGAATACCGCGATGCTCTGGCTGAGACTTTCATCAGGATTCAACGGTGCATCAACCCAAAGGTTCTTGGAGTTGGGGTGTGACTTGACGAACAGTGAACCGCCGCCCATGCCATCGATAACCCGCACAACTTTCCAGGCGTGGTCCGGATTGCCTTCCGGATCCGTGCCGAGAAAAGTGATGTTGGCGTTACCAAGTGCACTCGTTACCCAAACCGGTCCAAACTCCGGATCGATAATGTTGGCACCGCGTCCCGGATGCGGAGTTTTCTCAACATCGACGAGTGCCACGAGTTTGCGGTCTCTTGAGTCGATGACCGCAACCTTGTCAGATTGGTTGGCGGCGGTAAGAAAATAACGCTTGGTGCTGTCCCAGCCACCATCATGCAGAAACTTGGCTGCTGGAATATCGGTAACACTCAGGTTGTCTATATCTTCATAGTTGACCAGGAGAACGTGGCCGGTCTCCTTAACGTTAACGATGAACTCCGGATGCTCGTGCGAGGCAACGATCGCCGCGACCCGCGGTTCCGGATGGTATTCCTGAGTATCAACGGTCATACCCCGGGTTGAGACAATCTTCTTCGGTTCCAGTGTGTCGCCATCCATGATGACGTACTGCGGCGGCCAGTAAGCACCGGCAATCGCGTACGTGTCCTCGTAGCCTTTGTACTTGGAGGTTTCTACAGACCGCGCTTCAAGGCCGATTTTGATTTCGGCGACGATCTTTGGCGTTTCCATCCACAAATCGATCATGTCGACTTTGGCATCACGACCAATTGTGAAAATGTAACGACCTGAAGCTGAAACGCGTGAGATGTGAACCGCATAGCCGGTCGGCAGTATCGCTACGATCTCCTTGGTATCGCCATCGATAATCGCAACCTGACCCGCATCGCGCAGCGTAACCGCGAAGTAATTCTCAATATTGCGGTCATGCTGTGGCTCACTTGGACGATCTTCCGGTGCAACCATCACTTCCCAGGAGTCGAGCATTTCTGCCATACCGAACTCTGGTGGAGCCGGCGGTTCCTGTTGCAGGAAGCGCGCCATAATGTCGATCTCTTCTTCGGACATTTCACCGGAACTGCCCCAGTTCGGCATGCCGGCCGGTGAGCCGTACGTGATCAGCGCTTTCAGGTAATCAGTACCTTTTTCCCGGGTTATATCGGGCGTCAATGGCTTGCCTGTCGCACCTTTACGCAGTACACCATGGCAACCGGCGCAGCGTTGAAAGAATATCTCGGTAGCAGTCGTGTACTCTTCTGCACTCAAAACCGGTCCTTCGGAACCCATCACTTGCCGGGTACTTTCGGCGGTTATTGCCGACGGCGAACCACGGTAGCGCATCTCGCCTTCAGACGTGCCGGTATGGCGCTCACCGGTAGCTCGGTCTGTCTGACCGAGCTCGGCGCGTAATGCTGTCACTTCTTCGACAGAGACTGCCGAGCCGGTGTTGCCCCACGCGGAGAACACGTAGGTCAGGACTGCCGCAAGATCCTCGTCAGGCAGATAGCCCATGCTAGGCATGACGCCATTGTAATCCTGCCCATTGACAGTGATCGGACCAGACAACCCAAACAAGGCCGCCTGCATGACTTCCTGGCGGTTGCCCAAAAGGAAATCAGACTGTGCCAATGGCGGAAATGCGCCCGGCAAACCCTGGCCGGTCGGTTGGTGACAAGCTGCACAATTGGCGAGGAATACTGCCTCACCAGCAGCCGCTACGTCACTTACTGTTGCGGAAGCTACTTCAGCGTCGTGCACGGCGGTGTCGCTGCTGCTCGCAGCTGATTGCGGGTCGGCTTCCTGTGCGCACGCCTGTAAGGACACCGCTGCAATCAGAAACACCAATGTTCTAACGAGGGTTGAAAATTTCATGACTTTTGCTCCTGTCATTTTTCATGTTTTGGGAAAATCATTGCCAGTTAACGTTCAGGCTGAGTGACACACTTGTGCCAGCCTGAGCGAGATAAGGAAGCGCGGGATCAGTCGGGCTGAGTCCGCGCACGTCAGACCAGTTCCAGTAGGTACGGTCGGTTAAGTTGAGCAAGCCCGCACGAACGGTGGTCCGCTCGCCGAGCTTTTGTGAGAAATACAAATCGAACACCACGTGGCCCGGTGGTTTGAAGAGCTCGCCGCGAGATTCGTCGCGATCGTCCCAGGCATCGGTGAAGGTCGTTTGCAGGCGGATTCGCCGTCCCTTGTTCAGTGAGTTCCAGCTGGCGCCGATAACTGCCTGACCCGGGCCAACCGAATTAAGCGGTTGCCCGTTGTCACGGTTTTCACCCTGTGCCAGGTAGAACGATCCATCAAGCTGGAAGCTTTCGAGGACGCCCTGAAAATTGATGTGGCCGCCACCTTCAATGCCTTCGATGACTGTTTCGCTCAGATTTTGTGATTGAAACAATATCCGTCCGCTATCGGGATCTACACCGATGCGTATCTTGGAAGCGATAAAATCAGTGTAGCGCGTGCGAAACACTGCCAGCCGGGTGCCTGAATTCGTGCCCTGCCAGCGAATTCCAAGGTCAAATCCGTCCGAGGTCTCTGATCTCAGGTCGGGGTTCGGGATTGCCCGAAAATTAAAGACCGGTATTTCCAGGCCGATGTTTGCATCTTCATAAGGCGGCGCTCTGAATCCATGCGCGTACTGCAGGTAGATATCGGTTTCCGGTGTGACACGGTAGATCATGCCCAGTTTCGGCGACAAGTCGGACTCGGTAATTGAGACAAGTTCGGCGAATGGAAAATCCTCCACATACATTGGATCGTTCGACGGCGTCAGCTCGTAGCGGTCCGCACGGATTGCTCCGATGAGCGACCAATCACCCAGCGATATGACGTCTTCAACATAGGCGCCCCATTCAGTTGATGTGCTTATCGGAAAATCGCGTAGTGGAAACGCTTCGCCAAGGATGATGTTGGTCGATGTGCCGTCTGTCAGGCTTGTTGACAGGCCGTCGCGATACTCAGTGGTCTCACGCTCACGAAACTCCAGGCCCGCACCGAGTTTGTGTTCGAAGCGTCCGCCATCAAGATGTTTCTGCAGGTTCAGTTCAAATCCATGGATTTCCTGGTCAAAGCTGAAAAACCGCTCAATGGAGACCGGAGACGAAGCCAGGCCTCTTTCATCAAGCGTGCTTTGCCTGATTTCTGCGGTTTCGTAATAGCCGCGCAAAATCCCTGAATCGACCCAGTCACCGGGGCCACCAAACTGGTAGGAGAGATTAAGCAGATCGAGCGTGTACTCGTCTTCGCCCTCCAACGCGGTGGTCGAGCGGAAGCGGCCAGTGCCGAGCATGGAGTTAAGGTCGGAGGTGACCTCTGAATCCTGGTGGATCAGGCCAACACTCCAGGTTTGACCGAATCGGTCATCTGCGACGAATTTGACGATTGCCGAGCGGCGATCGTAATCGCGAAAGTCGACACTTTCATCGATGGCTGCTGAATCACGTTCCTGGCCACTACGCAGGCTGCCACCGAGCAACAAGCCCATTGATGCGTCACCGATCGCAAACATACCCGCAGCATGACTACTCTCATCAGCGCCGCGCCAGGTGGCAGTGACGTCGCCACCCGTGCTATTGCTGCGTAACAAATCTGCAGGATCAGGCGTTCTGACGGCGACAACGCCGCCGATTGCAGAACTGCCATAGAGCGCTGACGCAGGGCCATGCAGTACTTCGACGCGTTGAATCAGCCCGGCATTGACGAAATCACGGGTCGCATTGGAAAAACTGCCAACATCAAACTGATCGCTGAGTGGCACACCGTCGACCAGCAAAGCTACCCGGTTGCCGCCAACCCCGCGAATTGTTATGCCTTCTGTGCCAAATCGTGACCCGGCTGCCTCGTAGTCTATTCCCGGGGAATAGCGAAAAACATCCGCCACCGTCGTCGCGAGATTGTCACTGATTTCGCTGCGTGACATGACCGTGACATTGGCGGCAATTTCCCGGACCGAGCGTGCGCTCTTGTTCGCGACCACGACGATCTCGTCGATCGATGCATCGTCCTGCGATTCCTGACCATCCGCTGCGTGGACAAGTGAAACATGCATGAACATCGCTGCAGCGGCCGCAAACGTCACGCTCAATTTCACATTTTCAGGGGCTAAATTCATGGGTTGGAATTGCTTTTGGGGATGTCAGTTTCCTATGCGCACATTGCCATCAACGCCGCGCTAAACCATACGTAGGTACCCTTACTGGATGCCGGGTTGCGCGTATTGGCGCAGAGGCCGAAAATACTGACTTTCCGCCCGATTCCGGAGCAGGCTGAAACACCTATGTATACGACCCTGAAACTGATTCACATGACCGCTGCGGCCCTGACTATTTCGGGATTTATCCTGCGGGGATTCTGGATGCTTTCTGACTCGGCAAAGTTGCAACATCCGCTGGTGCGTGTTCTGCCACACGTTATCGACACGGTATTTTTGCTGGCCGGCATCGGCTTGATTATGACGCTGCACTTGCCAGTGCTGCTGCCGGCGTGGCTGCAGATCAAAATTGCAGCGCTGTTGGTGTATATCGTCCTGGGCACGATCGCGCTCAAGCGCGGCAAAACGAAGCGCGTTCGCGCTAGCGCCTTTATCCTGGCGCTTTTGACATTCGCCTACGTCGTCGGGGTGGCACTTAACAAATCAGGTGCCAGCTGGCTCGCATAACGTGCTATTCCGGCGGCACCTCTCCGGTCATGATCGCCACCCGCGCAACCTCGAGCAAATGATCGGTGTTGATCGGTTTATTCATGATTGCGCTGTTTTCGATCAGGCGTGCCTCCTGCACGACTTTCGACGTATCTCCGCTAACGATAAACGCCGGAATATTGCTGTCAAACTCCTTGCGGATCGCTGCAACAGCTTCAACGCCGGTCGAACCGTCAAGCAGGTGAAAGTCGGAAATGATGAGTTCCGGCGCCCGCTCCAGGTGTTTTGCGACAGCACGCGCTTCCAGAGCTGACGCCGCCATCGCAACGCGAAAGCCTTCAGCTTCCAGTAGCAAACCCCAGGCATTGGCCACCTTTACGTCATCTTCTATGAGGATTATCAGGCCAGTGATCCGCGGCTGTGATTCGTCACCGGTGACACTCTCTTCATTCGAGAGCGTCGTCGACGTCCGCTCAACGATCGGCAAGCAGATGGAAAAAGTGGAGCCGCTGCCGGGATCCGACACGACGTCGATTTCGTGCCGCAGCAAGTCCGCGAGGCGTTTGACGATCGCCAGGCCAAGGCCGAATCCTTCCTTATCAGTACCGGGAGTCTTGATCTGATTAAACTCCAGAAAAACCGCTTCGATCTGATCTGCTGCGATACCAATGCCGCTGTCGGCTACATCGACCCAGAGATTGCCAGCCTGCTCACGGCAGCTAAGTTTGACATCTCCTTTGTCCGTGTATCGAATCGCGTTTGAAACGAAATTCTGGATTATTTCTGCCAAAAGATTGGGATCACTACGAACCTGCCTGTTGCAGTTGTCCGCGGTAAAACTGAGTCCTTTCTGCTTTGCCTGGCGGGAAAACTCAGCTGACAACCTGTCGACCAGCCGTTGAATCGGGAATTCCTCGAATTCCGGTTCGACCGCGCCTGCGTCCAGCCTGCTGATATCCAGCAGTGAATTCAGGAGATTGGTCATGGCGTCTAAAGAATGTTGCTGGCCTTCCACCATTTCCAGTGCCAGCGGTCCCTCTACTGTTCTTCTTAGCGCACCGTTGAGCAGGCTCAACGCCTGGACAGGCTGACGCAAGTCATGGCTTGCGGCAGCCAGAAACGCCGAGTTCGCTTTGTTAGCTCTTTCAGCCTGTTGCCGCGCATCAATGAGTTCCTGCTCCATTTCTTTTCTGCTGGTGACATCGCGGATGACGCTGGAAACGAAAGCACCCGATGCAGACGTCACGGGGCTAAGGCTGATTTCAACCGGAAATTGAGAACCATCCTTGCGACGGCCATTGAGCTCCATGTCAAGCCCCATCGGTCGCAGATGCGGATCGCCAGAATACGCAGCCCTGTGGCTGATGTGTTGGTGCCGCACGGGCTCCGGGAGCAGCATCTCGACTTCTTGTCCGAGCATATCCTGCCGAGAGTATCCAAACATGCGCTCCGCCTGACCGTTAACCACGGCAATTTTGCCGTGATGGTCAATAATCACCATTGCATCCGGCGCGGATTCCAGGATGTTCTTGAAATAGGCCTCTGATGTGTCGTCCACCGATATGTCGCGAATCGTGCTGGAGATCAGCATGCCCTCCGCAGTTTCAACTGGTGTAAGCGCTATCTCGGCGTCGAATACGCGTCCATCCTTACGTTGGCCCTGCAGGCTTAGCCCTGAAACCAGTGGCCGCGATCGCGGCGAACTGGAAAAGTTCTTGCGATGCATCTCGTGCTTGTCGCGGAATACGTCGGGCATTAATGCCTCGACCTTTTTGCCGGCCATCTCGCCTTTCTCATACGCAAAAAGTTGCTCCGCCTGTTTGTTGGCGTAAACAATGCTGCCATTGTCGTCAACGACAACGATCGCTTCGCGGGACGATGCAAGAATTTCCTGAGCAGTGTCGGATTTGAGAATCATATTGTGACGTTAATTTTTTCGGCAAATTTTTCGGCTATTGCGGGAATGGAAGTTTCGCGCGCGGCCCAGACCAAAAGTATACATCGGCCTGCTTTCGCCCGGCCTATGAGACCTGTAAGCGTCGATTTCAGAAATCCGTGTTTGTACTTAGCTGGCTGTTATCGCTGAAGAACACTGGCGTGGTGGCGCAAATGGTCTTCCATAAATGTCGAAATAAAGAAATATCCATGATCGTATCCGGCATGCCTGCGCAACTCGAGGGCCACTCCTTTTTCAGCGCAGGCTGCCTCGAACAAATGCGGATGCAATTCCTGCTCCAGGAACTGGTCTGCCAGCCCCTGGTCGACCAGGATTTTATGCTCGGGAACCGACTGCAATCCCCTGACCAGTTCTGTCGCATCGTATTCAGCCCAAAGCGATCGATCGCTACCCAGATAGTTGCCGAGCGCTTTTTCTCCCCACGGGCAATTGACCGGATTACAGATCGGCGCAAATGCTGAAATTGATCGGTAAATCTGCGGGTTCTTCAGACCAACGGTCAAAGCACCGTGCCCGCCCATAGAGTGGCCGGTGATGCCTTGTCGGCTATTATCCGCCGGGAACGATGCCGCCAAAGTCTCCTGCAACTCCTGCGTCAGGTAGTCATACATGTTGAAGTGCTTGTTCCACGGTTCCTCGGTAGCGTTCAGGTAGAACCCCGCACCAAGCCCAAAGTCATAGGCGCCATCCGGATCGTCGGGCACATCCTCTCCACGTGGACTTGTGTCCGGTGCGACCAGCATCAGGCCGAGATCGGCAGCAACCCTTTGAGCACCGCTCTTGATCATGAAGGTTTCTTCCGTGCACGTCAGGCCGGCGAGATACGTGACAACGGGTACGGGTTCGATTTTTGCCTGGGGGGGTTGATAGACCGAAAACTGCATTGAGCAGTTGTTGACGGCTGAATCGTGCCGGTAGAAGCCGAGCGTGCCGTTGAAGCATGCGTGTTCGGAAATGGTTTCAATGGTCATGTGAGGTTCCTGCAGATGTTGTAGGAGCCCGCCCAGCGGGCGAGTTCGCTGTAGCCAATCAACCGCTCGACGGGTGACTTCGTTTGAGCGGGTGTGGTTGGTTGAGTTTTGCAAACAATTTGGAACATGTTCCAAATTGTTTGTCGCCCGCTAGGCGGGCTCCTACGGGTCCGTTCTACGATTTTTGTTTGACGAATAAACAAAATTTAGCGCAAAAATCGGGCGGTCGCAGATCCGATCAGACGATCAGATTTTTTGCATCACCAGCGTTGCATTCGTGCCGCCGAAACCGAAGCTGTTGCTCATTGCTGTGGTCAATCCTGCATTGTCGATTCTCTCAGTGACCAGTGGCATACCCTCGGCGGCAGGATCAAGATCAACGACATTGATTGATGGCGCAATAAAATCGTGTTTCAGCATTAGCAGGCAATGAATTGCCTCATGAGCGCCGGTTGCCCCAAGCGAGTGTCCGCATAGCGACTTCGTCGACGCAAATCGCGGAATCTTGTCACCGAATACTTCCTGGATCGCAGCAAGTTCCCTGCTGTCACCAACGGGGGTGCTGGTTCCGTGCGTGTTGATATAGTCGACCGGGGCATCCACTGTCGAGCATGCAAGCTGCATACAACGGACTGCGCCCTCGCCTGATGGCGCAACCATGTCAAAGCCATCCGAAGTCGCACCGTAGCCGGTTAGCTCGGCGTAGATTTTCGCGCCGCGCGCCATCGCATGCTCATACTCTTCGACCACAACCATGCCAGCGCCCGCTGCAATTACAAACCCGTCGCGACTCTGATCGTAAGTTCTCGATGCTGTTGTCGGTGCATCGTTATATTTTGATGACAATGCGCCCATGGCATCGAACAGGCTGGCCAGCGTCCAGTGCTCTTCTTCGCCACCACCGGCAAAGACAATATCTTGTTTACCCAGCTGAATCTGTTCCGCCGCAGCACCAATGCAGTGCGCACTGGTCGCGCAGGCAGATGTAATAGAGTAGTTAACGCCTTTGATTTTGAATGGCGTTGCGAGGCAGGCGGAAACGGTACTGCCCATTGTTCGCGGGACCAGGTATGGACCCATTTTCCGTACGCCTTTTTCGCGCAACTTGTCTGCGCCCTCAACAATATTTGAACTCGACGCACCACCGGAGGATGCGATGAGCCCTGTACGCGGATTGGAAATGTCACTCTCTTCCAGGCCGGAATCGTCAATGGACTGTTGCATCGCGATATACGCGTATGCCGCAGCATCGCCCATGAAGCGGCGTACTTTGCGATCAATGTGTTCGGTTAAATCGATATCAATGCTGCCGCTGACCTGGCTACGCAGACCCATTTCGGCATAACTTTCATTGAAGCTGATGCCGGAACGGCCCGCACGCAACGATTCAACAACTTCGTCCTGGGAATTACCCAGGCACGAAACAACTCCAATACCGGATATGACTACGCGGCGCACGTTTACTCCTTAGAAATTTTCAGTGGAAGTGAACAGGCCAACGCGAAGATCCTCGGCCTTGTAAATCTCGCGACCATCAACGGATACGGTCCCATCGGCAATGGCCAGCATCAGTTTGCGCGTAATCATGCGCTTTATTTGCAGATTGAACGTTACCAGTTTTGAGGTAGGTAGTATTTGCCCGCTAAATTTCACCTTACCAGCGCCAAGCGCTCGGCCACGGCCTTTTAGTCCTGACCAGACCAGGTAAAACCCGACCAGTTGCCACAAAGCGTCCAGACCCAGACACCCCGGCATAACCGGATCTCCCTGAAAGTGACACTTGAAGAACCAGAGGTCCGGATTGATATCCAGCTCTGCTATGAGCTCGCCCTTGCCATATTGGCCGCCGGTATTGGTGATCAGGGTGACCCGATCAGTCATCAGCATGTTGGGTAGCGGTAGCTTGGCGCTTTCCGGATCGAACAATTCCCCGCGCGCGCACTGCAACAACTCCTCATAACTATAGGCGGTTTTGCGGTCAGGCGGGCAACCGTCCGGACTACTGGTTTTATCAATAATGGTCATACGCTCTCCGGCGCATAATTCGAAAAGATGTGACTTCGCCAGCAGCCTTTAAAGGGCCAGCTCATCAATGGACGCGTATATTACCGAACAACTGCAATCGCTGCTGGAAAAATGCCGCAGTGCGGCATTTTTATCGGCAATGTCGGGCAGGGAATAGCCAGATTTCTGCGATGAGTCAAAGGCCCTCCCAGTCAGGTGTAGCAGCCGTTCTTACGTTTTATCGTAGTCCAGCGTCAGCTTGTCGCTCACCGGGTGAGACTGGCACGCGAGCACATAACCCTGCTCCACCTCCCAGGGTTCTAGTCCGTAATTCGTATCCATTCTAACTTCCCCGTCACGCACGTGGGTCCTGCAGGTCGCGCAGACGCCGCCTTTGCAGGAGAAAGGCAGCTCGATGCCCTGAGCCGCCGCAGCATCGACAATATTGTCACTCTCTGACATAGCGAAGGCCTTTTTGTGACCATCCATGATTACTGTTACTGCGCAATCATGTTCGCTGGTGGCCGCGGGCGTGGCCTTTTTGTTGCCATTTTTCTTCGCTGCGCCAAAACGTTCCGCATGCAACCTGTCGTTCGCCATGCCGAGATCAGACAGCGCGACGCGCACCGCTTCTATCATCGTGTCAGGTCCACATATGAATGCCTCGTCCGGCTCGAGTCCGGCGCAAAATGCCTTGTACAACTGCGCCACTTTGTCCTGATCTATCCGGCCACTGAAAATCGGAAATTCCTGCTCCTCCTGGCTAAACAGGAAATAAAGTTGCAGTCGCTCTGCAAATCGATTCTTGAGCGCGTACAAATCGTCAATAAACATTGTGGTACGTTGGCTGCGATTGCCGTAGAAAAGCAGGAAACGACTGTCAGATTCATTTTCCAGCGTTGATCTCACGATGGACAAAATTGGCGTAATACCGCTGCCGGCAGCAAACGCCAGGTAGGTCTTTTGATTGCCAGCGTCGACTGACGCATGAAACTGCCCGAATGGCGGCATGACCTCGAGGGCATCGCCAACTTTTAGCTCGTTTGCGACGAAGCCGGAAAACTTTCCACCCGGTTGAACCCGCACCCCTATCTCGAGTGGCATTTGGCCAGGCACGGATGAAATGCTGTAGGTACGACGTACTAGTTTGCCATCCAGTGTGGTTTGTACCGGCAAGTGCTGCCCTGGCAAAAAGCGGAATTCTTCGACAATATCATCGGGCACCTGCAATGCAACTCGCATTGAGTCTGCTGTTTCGTTTTCCAGCCGGGCTACGTTCAGGGAGTGAAATTTACGCATAAAACGTACCTTGTCGGATTACTAAATACACTTAAAATATTCGAAGGGTTCCAGACATTCATCGCACTTGTAGGATGCTTTACAAGCGGTCGAGCCGAACTCACTGACCAGCGACGTTTTGCTGGTGCCGCAACGGGGACAGCCGATTGATTTCGTGTCACCGAGGAGCGCCATTTTACTGGCACTGCCAGCGGGCGGAGCAATGCCATAGGCGCGCAGTTTTTCGCGGCCGTCAGCTGTAATCCAGTCTGTAGTCCAGGGTGGGGACAGAACCCTGCTCACGGAGACGTTCTGCAGTCCGTGACCCTCAAGGCTCGCGATGATACTGCTTTCTATAAATTCAGTGGCCGGGCAACCCGAATAGGTCGGCGCTACCTCTATTTCAACGCTGTCGGCACGCAGGTTTACGCCACGAACAATACCAAGGTCGATCACACTCAGAGCCGGGATTTCCGGATCAGGAACGTCGGCGAGCCAGTCCCAGACGCGTTGTTCCATGTCCTTGTCAGCTGTGATTTCCTCGTGTCCCGTCATCGTGCCTACCAGTTCAATCCCGGCATGGCGCGCTGCATGGATTGCATTTCAGCGATCAGGTAGCCGAAATGTTCCGAGTGCCGCCCCTCGCGACCGGATATTTCCATCCACTGGTCTTCCGGCAGCAGCAAGGTGGCCTCTGTTGCGATGGCGGCGATGTTCTTGCGCCAGATCCGCTGCAATTCTTCAAGGTCCGGACCCTGAAATTTTTCATGCACGATTGTATCCACGTCATCGGCAGCAAAAAATTCACCGCTGAATTTCCATAGCTCGTTGAGTGAATTCTGCACGCGAAGATGGCTTTCTTCTGTGCCGTCACCGAGCCTGATCAGCCATTGCGAACTGAAGCGCAGGTGGTAGCGGATTTCCTTGATCGCCCTGGCGGCTATCTCGGCCAGGCCGGAATCGCCACAACGGGTCAGTACTTCGAGCTGTAGCAGGTAGAACGACTCGAAAAGAACTGAACGTACAACCGTGTCACCGAAATGACCGTTCGGCTGCTCAACCAGTAACAGGTTTTCGTATTCTTGCTCTGACCGAAGCAGCGCAAAATCGTCCTCAGTGCGTCCCGCCCCTTCGAGTTCGCCCGCGTAGGTATAGAACATGCGCGCCTGGCCCAGAAAATCCAGGGAAAAATTCGCGTTCGCGAGTTCTTCCTCCAGCTCCGGCCCGTGTGCAACCAGCTCGATAAGCCGTTGCCCATGGACAAGCGCATTGTCACCGAGTCGCAATACGTATTTCAGCAGTGCCTGATCTTTATCCATGCTCACATATTCCCGACGTCTTCTGGAATTTTATAAAAAGTCGGGTGGCGATAGATTTTGTCTTTTGCCGGCTCGAACAACGCCGCTGAATCCTGCGGGTCCGAGGCGACAATCTCGCTCGACCTGACAACCCATATGCTGACGCCTTCATTGCGGCGTGTGTAAACATCACGCGCATGGTTAAGCGCCATTTCATCATCGGACGCATGCACGCTACCGGCATGCCGATGGCTTAGACCCGATTTTGCGCGGATGAATACTTCGTATAGTGGCCAGTCTTTTGTCATTTGGTGTTTCCTTTTCGTTCTTTGGTTGTTTCTTTTGTGCTTTGGCGGTTTCTTTCGTTCTTTGGCCTGGCTTATTTTTTATCAGAGCTATCGCGGCTGAAGCCGCTCCTACGATGCCTTTGCGCCATTCTTGACCGCTCGCCGTTCTTTTTCTGTGTGTGTGTGTGTGTGTGTGTGGGTTTGAATTCTGCATGGTGTCTATTGGTTCAGGCGGCCTCGCGGGATGCTTGTTTTTGCGCGTATGCTGCTGCCGCTTCGCGTACCCATGCTCCGTTATCCTCCGCTGCACGCCTGACGCGCATGCGTTGCTGATTACAGGGTCCATTACCCGCCAGCACGTTGAAGAATTCCTGCCAGTTTATCTCGCCGAATTTGTAGTGCCCGGAGTCTTCATCGAATTCGAGGTCGTCGTCGGGCATCCTCAGACCAAGAAACTCGGCCTGTGGAACTGTTGCATCAACAAATTTCTGCCGCAGCTCATCGTTGGAAAATCGTTTTATTTTCCAGGCCATCGACTGCGCCGAATGCGTGGAATCGGCATCTCCCGGACCGAACATCATGAGAGAAGGCCACCACCAGCGATTCAGTGCATCCTGGGCCATTTCCTTTTGTGCGTCGCTGCCACGACAGAGGTCGAGCATGATTTCGTAACCCTGGCGTTGATGAAAACTCTCTTCTTTGCAGACGCGGACCATCGCCCGCGCATAAGGGCCGTAAGAACATCGACACAGTGGTATCTGATTCATGATGGCTGCACCATCCACCAGCCAACCGATGGCACCCATGTCAGCCCAGCTAATCGTCGGATAATTAAAAATGCTCGAATACTTCGCTTTGCCGCTCAGTAAATCCGCGACCATTTGCTGACGTGAAACACCAAGCGTCTCAGCGGCGCTGTAAAGGTATAGCCCGTGGCCGGCTTCATCCTGAACTTTGGCCAGCAGAATAGACTTGCGACGCAATGTCGGTGCCCGGGTAAGCCAGTTGCCTTCCGGCTGCATGCCAATAATTTCCGAGTGAGCATGCTGGGCAATTTGGCGGACGAGGGTGCGTCTGTAAGCCGCCGGCATCCAGTCCTTGGGTTCGATTTTATCTTCGGCATCGATGCGTTTCTGGAACGCGGCCAGCTGCTCCGGGCTTTCCGCGTCATCGCTGCGCTCGGTCTTATTGCCCTGCTGATCCAGACTCTGTGTATACATGGCGCACCTGCAGAAACGTCAACAAGCAATCAATGTGTCACGCTTTTTTGTGACTTTCAAGTAATTATGTGTCATTTAATGACAGTAGCGGTTTGCTGGTCATGTGTGACCGACCACGAAATATGGCGACTTCCACGGCATCCTGATTGGTGACCACGACATCGTAGATTCCTGAGCGTCCGCCACGATGCCGTTCAGTCGCGGTCGCCAAAAGTTGATCGCCACGTTTCGCCGGTCGCAGAAACTCTATCGATGCACCTGCCGCCAGCGTCACCTTGTTATACGAATTGCAGGCGAACGCAAACGCCGTATCCGCGAGCGTGAAAATTAGGCCACCGTGGCAAACATCGTGGCCGTTGAGCATATCCGGTCGAACCGCCAAACGAGCTTCCGCACAGCCTGGCGCTGTGACTTCGATCTGAATTCCAAGCGCCTGCGACGCCTCGTCGTCGGCATACATTTTTGCCGCGCAAAGTTGTGCGAGAGCGGAGTCATCCATGCGATTTTCCCGGGCTAGTTTTCGAGACCGCCGAAGCGGTCGAAGAATTCAGCAGCCGGCGGTGGTAGCGGGCCATTGGCTGTTTCAAGTTCGCCGGTCATATACTCATCGGCTGGCTTGCGAACAAGCTGATAAAGGTCGCGACACAGCTGATACGCTGCCGTGCCATGCCAGCCCGCGGGAAGCATTTCGGTCGGCAGTAACGGATCACGCAGCAAAATCCTGCGATATTCCTGAATCAACAAAGTGCGTATCTGGAAAGCCACGCGACCATCACACGTACGACTCTTTTTCAGCGCCTTGAAAACCGGCGTGTATTGGCGCATGAATTCCTGGTAACGATTATCGATTTCGTCCAGGTTCCAGGTTTTGTGCACCAAAGTACGCATCGCCTCATCCTGTTTCCTGCCCAACGTTCTGCCTTGCATCACTACCAACTGATCCTGCATGCCGAGTTGTTGCAGTGCTAGCTCGAGTCCCGTTATATCGGGTGCCGGATGCGCCAGCACACTGCTCGATATCGGTGCGAAACCAAGCCAGCCGAACTCTTTTCGAACAATTTCCTTTTGCTCACCATCGAGGCCGGCGAGCAACACCAGGCACCAGTCACCCGACCATGATTGCCTTGGCTCGCCATAAATCCGCACGGTTGCCTGTTCGAATTTACGCTCCCCTGCAGATGACAAGTTGTAGTAACTGCGGCGGCCAAGCTGATCGACGTTGAGCCAGTCATCGCGTATCAACCTGTAGACAGAGGTTCTAACCAGTCGTTCGCTGACGCCGAAATCGGCGAGGACCTTAATAAGGCTGCCAATCCAGACAGACCCTCCACGCGGCTGAACGGCGTCACCAAAAACGGTAATGATCAGTGAGCCGGCACGTAGCGTCGGGCGTGAGCGAAACTCTTCAAGCAGATCAAAAGATGCGGTTTTGGCAGACATAGATGTTTCGGCACGTGTTTCGAATGAGCACTTATGCCAGACCGTACATCGCGACACGAAATATTACAATTTCCTCAGTTTTGTGTATCTTGCTTCGCTGAGCCCGTTAACCAGGTTTACGTGTTGAGAATGGGGAAAGTTGCATGAAACTTCAGAATTTCGCCGGCAATAACTGGATCGATGGCAGTGATGCAGGCAAGGAACTGATCAGTGCCGTTGACAGCAGCCCGATAGCGACTATCACGAGTCATGGCGTGGATTTTGCGGCGATGCTCGCCTACGCCCGCGGGACTGGCGGCGCAAATCTCCGCCAATATACGTTTCACGAGCGGGCCAATATGCTCAAGGCACTGGCCAAATATCTGACCGGGCACAAAAAAGAATTTTACGAACTGTCCACTGCAACCGGTGCCACACGCGCTGACAGCTTGATCGACATCGATGGCGGCATCTCCACTTTATTCGTTTTCTCCAGCAAGGGCCGCCGGGAAATGCCTAATTCCATGGTCTACCTGGACGGTGCGTACGAACCATTATCGAAGACCGGCACTTTTGTCGGGCAGCATATTTTTACGCCGCGACTCGGCGCTGCTGTACACATCAACGCGTTCAATTTTCCCTGTTGGGGCATGCTGGAAAAACTGGCACCGGCTATCCTTGCCGGGGTCCCCTGTATCGTAAAACCGGCATCAAGCACGGCATACCTGACGGAACTTGTGGCTAGACGCATGGTTGAATCCGGCATTCTGCCGGAAGGATCAATTCAGCTTATCTGTGGCGGTGTCGGCGACCTGTTCGAACACCTGAATTGTCAGGATACCGTCGCATTCACCGGATCAAAAAATACCGCGGAAATGTTGCAGCAGCATCCGCGGGTCATTTCTGAATCGGTGCGCTTTACTGCTGAAACCGACTCGCTGAACGCATCTATTCTCGGTCCTGATGCCGTACCTGGAACAGCGGAATTTGACCTGTTCATAAAAGAAGTTACCCGGGAGATGACCAGCAAGGCAGGTCAGAAATGCACTGCAATTCGCCGCATCATCGCGCCAGCAAACGTTTCCGCAGACCTCGTCAAAGCACTCTCGAGTGCACTGGGTGAAATTCGTATCGGTCATCCGGGTAACAAGGACGTGGATATGGGTGCGCTTGCCAGTCAGGGCCAGCGAGATGAGGTGCGCGCGCGCGTCGCTGAACTATCGGCAGAAGCTGAAGTTGTCTTCGGCAACGAGGACGAATTCGCGGTGGCAGGTGCAGATGCTGTAAAGGGCGCTTTTTTCATGCCAACGTTGCTGCATTGTGAGCGACCATTGCAGGCTACTTCGGTGCACGCTGTCGAGGCGTTCGGACCGGTCAGCACGGTTCTTCCGTATGACAACCTTGGCGAGGCGATAGAACTCGCACGGCTCGGTGAAGGTAGCCTGGTCGGCTCGATATTCACCAACGATGAAAATGTTGCCCGTGAGCTGGTACTGGGTACTGCTGCGTGGCACGGCCGCATGCTGATTAACAACCGCCATTGCGCGGCGGAATCAACCGGGCACGGTTCACCGTTGCCACACCTTGTTCATGGCGGCCCGGGTCGTGCCGGTGGCGGCGAGGAGCTTGGTGGCGTTCGCGCCGTGTTGCACTACATGCAGCGTACTGCGTTGCAGGGATCTCCCCAAATGCTGGCCGCGATCAGTGATCGCTGGATTCGTGGTGGGGCCGAAAATGATCCGGGTGTTCATCCGTTTCGGAAAACATTCGAACAACTTGAACTCGGCGATACGTTACATACTGACAGCCGCAAGGTAACGCTCGATGACATCGATCACTTTGCGGAATTTACCGGCGACAACTTTTATGCACACACTGATGAGGACGCGGCGAAGAAAAACCCGTTTTTCGACGGCCGTGTAGCACACGGCTACCTGATCGTGTCATTCGCGGCAGGCCTGTTTGTTGATCCTGATTTCGGACCCGTGCTCGCGAACTACGGACTGGACGATTTGCGCTTCGCGCAACCGGTCAACTTTGGCGACACGCTGAAAGTTAGGCTTACCTGCAAGCAAAAAACACTACGGGAAGATTCGGGTTATGGCGAGGTACGCTGGGATACTGAAGTTACCAATCAAAATGAGGAAATTGTTGCGTCTTATGATGTGCTGACGATGGTGGCTACGGATGAGGAATGGGCGAAGGTTAGCGCGTAGCGGAGGCATTCGCGGCTAAAGCCGCTCCCACGAGATTGTGCCAATGCCAAGAATGTTTGCCATTCCGAAAAGAACTTGTGGGAGCGGCTGCCTAAACTATTGTGGTTAGTTGCAGTGTACAGACAAGAACAAAAACAAAGAGGCCGCGAATGCCTCAACTGGCAACAACCATCGGCACATCGAATCAGATCTTAAACGGCAACGCCGTATCCATCTTGATTTCTTTCAGCACGATATTTGACCGAACCTGCGACACGCCCGGCAAACGAAAAATAAAATCATCAAGAAACTTATTGTAGGCGTCCATATCTTCAACGACGACACGCAAGTGAAAATCCGCTTCACCACTTGTTGCAAAACACTCCAGGACTTCCGGGTGGTGCATAACTTCCCTGACGAAATTTTCTACATTGTTTTCTTCGTGCCGCGCCAACGACACTAAAGTCATTGAGGACAGCGCAAATCCGGCTTTGCGCGGATTGACTGTGACGGCATAGCGGTCGATGACCCCTGATTCTTCCAGGCTCCTGATGCGCCGCCAGCACGCTGAGCTCGACATGCCTGTTTTGACCGCCAATTGTTGCATTGTCTGCCGGCTATCAAGCTGCAGTTCCTTGAGAATCGCACGATCATTTCTGTCCAGCATCACTTATTTCACTTTTGTCTGGAATTCGGTCAATTCTACCAAATTTTTCCCTATTTTCGAAAATTTTCCCGATCCCGGCACAATATCGGGATAAATTGGCATCCACTCACGGCGCATATCTGCCAGTATAGGCGGCTATCAGCAAACTATGGCCCGGACAGAATGCAGCAGTCTCATTATCCGCTCGATAACTACGAACTTGAAGATCGTTACCGGCGTGAGTCCGGACGCGTTTTCCTGACAGGCACACAGGCGCTGGTCCGCATCCCGTTAATGCAACGCACGCTTGACCGGGCCGCCGGAATCAATACGGCGGGGTTCATTAGTGGCTACCGCGGGTCCCCCCTGGCATCGTATGACACGGAGCTCTGGCGAGCGGCCAGGTTTCTCGAAGAAAGTAACGTTCGTTTCCTGCCGGCGGTCAATGAGGAACTCGCCGCAACCGCAATACTTGGCTCGCAGCAAGTTGAAGCCGATCCCGAAAAACAAGTCGATGGTGTTTTCGGCATCTGGTATGGCAAAGGTCCCGGCGTAGACCGGGCCGGGGACGGCCTCAAGCACGGCAACGCATACGGTAGCTCGCCGCACGGTGGCGTACTCGTTGTCGCCGGTGACGATCACGGCTGTGTCTCATCATCAATGTCACACCAATCCGATGTCGCGTTCCTGTCCTGGCTAATGCCCAACCTCAACCCGGCAAGCGTTGCGGAATACCTGCAGTTTGGGCTGTATGGAATTGCGCTGTCCCGATTCTCCGGCATGTGGGTTGGTTTCAAAGCGATTTCGGAGACCGTCGAATCCGCGATGACGATCGAACTGCCGCCCTACCCCAACTTCGTAATACCGCCGAATTTCGAGTCGCCGCCCGATGGGCTGCACATACGCTGGCCGGATTTCCCTGGACCACAGATCGAGGAACGGATGGAGTACAAGAAAGCTGCAACGCTCGCTTTTGCAGCTGCCAATCCGATCGATCGCAAGATATTTGATACGCCCGATGCGCGTTACGGAATTGTCACGACCGGTAAGGGCCACCTGGACCTGATGGAAGCACTGCGTCTTCTCGGCATCGACAAAAAAGAAGCACGAAAAATTGGCCTTGATGTATACAAGGTTGGCATGGTCTGGCCACTGGCTCATGACGCGGCACTCGATTTTGTTCGGCACAAACATGAAGTGCTTGTCGTGGAAGAAAAACGCGGTCTCATTGAAAGCCAGTTCAAGGAATACTTTTACGACTATCCCGGCCGCAAACCAAAACGCATGGTCGGCAAGGAAGACGAGCACGGTGACACGCTGGTGCCATGGACCGGCGAGCTGTCACCCATTCAGCTCGCGGGTATCGTTGCGCGCCGCCTCGATGCCACTGTCATGGGGCTGAACCTGACCAGCCGGGCAGACAGCCTGCGAAACAGCGATGCAAAGGTTATCGAAATCGGCGGCGCGTCACGCACGCCCTATTTCTGCTCCGGCTGCCCGCACAACACATCAACCCGTCTGCCGGAAGGGTCAAAAGCACTTGCCGGAATAGGCTGCCATTTCATGGCCAACTGGATGAACCGAGATACAGACGGTCTTATCCAGATGGGCGGCGAAGGCATCAACTGGGTAACGCGCTCGCTGTTCAACGGCGGCAAACATATATTTCAAAACCTGGGTGACGGTACGTACTATCATTCCGGCTCGCTGGCTATCCGCCAGGCATACGCCGCCGGGACCAATATCACCTACAAGATTCTCTTCAATGATGCCGTTGCCATGACCGGTGGCCAGCCCGTTGACGGACCAATTACTGTTGAGAAAATTGCACACTCTGTTCGCGCGGAAGGAATCGAACGTATTGCAGTCGTTTCTGACGAACCAGAGACATTCAGACTTGGCGACTTCCCGCACGGAACGACACTTTCACACCGGCGTGACCTCGATACTGTGCAGCGCGAATTACGGGAAATTCCCGGTGTTACGATTTTGATCTATGCGCAGACTTGCGCAACTGAAAAACGCCGGCGCAGGAAGCGCGGCCTGCTTAGCGATCCGGACAAAATTGTAGTGATAAACGATCTTGTCTGCGAAGGTTGTGGCGATTGCTCGGTGGAATCTAATTGTTTGTCAGTAATTCCCAAAGAAACGCCGTTTGGCAGAAAACGTCAGATTGATCAGAACAGTTGCAATAAGGATTTCTCCTGCGTTAATGGGTTCTGCCCGAGTTTCGTCACGGTAAAAGGTGGCAAAAGATTGCGTAACGCGGACCTCGCATCAAAAGCATTTCCGCAGCAAAAGCTTGCCGGCCTGACTGCGCCGCAATTGCCATCACTTGAGCAAAGCTACGACCTGTTGGTAACCGGCGTCGGTGGTACCGGTGTGGTCACGGTTGGCGCGCTCATCACGATGGCAGCACACCTTGAGGGCAAAGGTGCCAGCGTGCTCGATTTTATGGGCTTCGCACAGAAGTTCGGCCCGGTCCTGAGTTACATACGCTTCGCACGCAATCCAGCGGAACTCAACCAGGTCAGGATCGATACACAACAGGCAGATGCCCTGATTGGCTGTGATCTCGTCGTCAGCTCCTCGCCGAAAGCTTCCAGCACTTATCGATCGGGACATACACGTGCAGTTTTGAACACCACGGAAATGTCGACGGCAGACTTCGTACGGTTTCGCGACGCCAATCTTAGAGCCAGCGAACGAGTTGGCGCTATCGAAGCCATAACCGGCGCCGATAACCTGTCCACCGTTGCCGCTAACCAACTCGCCGAAGCGCTGCTTGGTAATACGATTTATGCCAATGTGCTGTTGCTTGGCTACGCATGGCAGACAGGACTGGTGCCTGTGTCACTTGAGGCGATTTTGCGGGCCATAGACTTGAATGCTGTTGCTGTAGAGCAAAATATTGATGCGTTCAACTGGGGGCGTATTGCCGCAGCTGACCCGACGTTTATTGAAGCGCATACAGAGCAGCCGCAAACCGATTTATCCCCTATCGAAACAACCGATGACATTATCCAGCGACGAGCAGAATTTCTTTGCGACTATCAGGACGAGCGATTGTCTGAACGATACCTGGCGCTAGTGAACAAAGTGCGAACGGCGGAAGAAGCCATCATTCCCGGCGCCAAAGCGAAATTTACCAAGGCAGTTGCCCGAAGTTATTTCAAGACACTTGCTTACAAGGATGAGTACGAAGTCGCCAGGCTGTATACGGACACCGGCTTCCTCGACAAGATCAAAAAAGATTATGGTACACAGGCAAAATTACATTTTAACCTGGCACCACCGATCCTCGGTGGCGACCTTGATGCGAGAGGGCGCCCCCGAAAGCGTGAATTCGGTGCATGGCTGATTCCCGTATTTCGAGTACTGGCGAAAATGCGCAAGCTGCGCGGCTCAAGGTTTGACCTGTTTGGCATGACCGCTGAGCGAAAAATGGAACGTGCCTTAATTGGCGAATTCGAATCCAATGTTGACCTGTTATTGCAGAGACTAACCGCCGTCAACGTTGAATTCGCCACAGACATCGTCAATGAGTACCTCGAAATTCGCGGCTATGGGCCGGTCAAGGAAGCCGCAGCACGGGATGCACGCGCCAGGATTGAAACAAAACTTAAGGCACACGTGAATATCACAGAAAAAGCAGCGTAATGCCCGGGGCCAGCTTCGCTGCGACTTTCCAGCCGCTCCAAATTTAGCCAGATAGCAGCAATCGCACTCAGGTCGTGGGAAGATGCAGCAATGCATGATTCATCAGCGACTGAGACGATAAGTTACGAATTTCCTGAAAGGCCTGATATCGGGAAAACCATGCCGGTTGCAGCTGGCATTACCTGGTTGCGCATGCCGCTGCCATTTTCACTGAGTCACATTAATTTGTGGCTACTGGAAGATGGCGATAGCTGGACAATTGTCGATACCGGTGTCTGCGTAGACGAGTCGAAAAAAGTCTGGAACAACACGTTCCAGGACGCGATGGGAGGTCGACCCCCTCGCCGGATCATCGTCACTCATATGCACCCGGACCATGTCGGCTGCGCCGGCTGGCTCAGCGATCAATTCAATGCGCCGCTATGGATGTCCCGCGAAGAATATCTCCTCTGTCGTATCCTCGTGTCTGATACCGGGCGTACGACGCCACAAGACGGTAACCGATTCTATACTGCCGCAGGCTTCCAGCCGGAACAGATGGACTACTACCACAAGATGTTTGGCATGTTCGGCAAGTATGTCTCGCATATTCCGGAGTCACATCACCGCATCAAAGATGCAGACAAAATTCAAATCGGCCCACACGAATGGGAAGTAATCATTGGCCGCGGGCATTCGCCGGAACATGCGTGCCTTTACAGTGCACAAATTAATACCTTGATATCGGGCGACCAGCTTTTGCCGACTATCTCTTCAAACGTAAGTGTTTATCCGACTGAGCCGCTTGCTGATCCGCTGGCCGACTGGTTGGAATCACTGGAGATACTAAAAAGCAGGATTCCGGGAGATGTACTTGTATTGCCAGCACACGGAAAACCGTTTCGTGGTGCGCATCAACGTCTTGATGCTTTAATTGCGGAGCATCGTGATTGCCTCGACAAACTGGCAGTGACTTGCAACGAACCGAAACGCTCTGTCGATGTGTTTCCGGCGCTGTTCAAGAGCAAGATAAACGAAAATAACCTGATCATGGCGACGGGAGAATCTCTTGCCCACCTCAACTATTTACTGAACGAGAATCGTATCAGCGTAGAACGCGATAGCGATGGCGTCGACTGGTATCGTTCACTCCAATAACCTGCTAAACGAAATATAATCAGAGTTCATCTTTTGAAAATGCCCAATTTGAATCCGCTTTACCGAAACTCCGTTGTCGCTCTTTCCCTGTTGGCACTTTGCGCCTGTGGCGCCGCAACGGATGCACCATCCGCAGCAAGTAGCAGCGATGCCGGGACAACAATCGCCCGGGCGGCAATTGCTATTCCCGATCCCTACGCCGCGCAGATTGCAGAAGACGTTCTGCAGCGCGGTGGCAACGCTGTGGATGCAGCTGTTGCGACCGGCTTTGCCCTCGCCGTCACTTTTTTTGACGCCGGCAATATTGGCGGAGGCGGCTTTATGTTGATCCATTTTGGTGGTGAGTCAATGTTCCTCGACTACCGGGAAAAAGCGCCGTATGCCGCGTATCGGGATATGTACCTGGATGAAAACGGTGACGTGATTGACCAGGCCACGCTGATTGGCGGTCAGGCCGCCGCCGTACCCGGCACGGTTGCCGGAATGTGGGCGGCGCACCAGCGCTACGGCAAGCTTCCATGGCGGGATCTCGTACAACCGGCGGCGAAACTGGCTGCAGAGGGTTTCTATCCGGCACCGATCCTGGTCGATGCTGTGCACGCTATATATGACTGGTTTGGCGATCGCACCAATTTCAGGGACTATTTTGGCGATATCGATTCAGACAAGCTTTTTCGCCAACCTGAACTTGCCACAGCGCTCGAGCGCATAGCCGAACATGGCGCCGACGACTTCTATCACGGAGAAACTGCCAAGTTGCTCGTCGCTCAAATGGCTCGCAGTAACGGTCTGATTACGCTGGAAGATCTCGCAGCGTATACGGCGGTATGGCGCGAGCCGCTACGCTCATCATGGCGCGACTACGAAATTATCTCGGCTCCGCCGCCTAGTTCCGGCGGCTTTGCAGTAGTCCAGCTCCTTAAGATGAAAGATTACCTCAACCATTATTTTGCGGATGTAACGCACAACTCGCCGCAATATATTCATCTCGTCGCGGAAATGGAGAAACGGGTCTTTGCGGATCGCGCCGAGTACATGGGTGACCCGGATTTCGTTGAAATGGACATGGATGCGCTACTGGCAGAAGACTACATTGCGCGCCGCGCGCAGGAAGTTGATCCGAAAAATATTTCAACACTGGAAGGTGTGCAACCTGGCCTTGAGTCACCTGATACAACGCACTACTCGATTATGGATCAATGGGGCAATGCAGTATCGAATACTTACACGATCAACTGGGACTTCGGTAGCGGCGTCGTTGTCGAGGGCGCAGGGTTTCTACTCAACAATGAAATGGATGATTTCAGTGCCAAGCCGGGTGTGCCAAACGTCTTCGGTGTTGTAGGCAATACGGCCAACGAAATTCAACCAGGCAAGAGGCCACTATCATCAATGTCGCCGACAATCCTCTTAAAAGACGACGAGGTTGTGCTGGTTGTCGGCACGCCAGGTGGATCGACGATTTTTACATCCGTATTTCAGACGATCATAAATATCCTGGATTTTGGCATGTTGCCATTAGAGGCGGTGGGCGCGACGCGTTTTCATCATCAGCTGTTGCCGCCCGATCTCATAACGATGAGTGTAGCCAGTCCATTGCCTGAAGAAACGATATCTGCATTGGGTGATCGTGGATACCGTGTTGAACCACACGGCTTTGAATTTGGTGACGTGCAGGTCATCTGGAAAGATCAGGGTGAGTTGCGGCCAGCTGCAGATCCACGTGATCGGGGCGTAGCCAAGGTGATAGAAATAGTCACGACGGAGGCGAGCAGCGAACAGAATTAAAAGTGGCACGCCACACTGCTGTCCCACAAACTCAAAACTGATCGTGATATTAGGAATTCGCGGCTGAAGCCGCTCCCACATTACTCTTGGCAGGATCGTGGGAGCGGCTTCAGCCGCGAATGCTCGGCACCACGATAAATCTTGAATTTTTGTAACAGCAGCGTCTTATAGATTTCCACTAAAACAAAATTCAACCGGCCCCGTCATAACTGCCGTGTCATCGTCTGTGATTTCGATACCAACCGGGCCAGCCGGCATCTGCACGGTCATTTTTCTTTTGTTCGTCAGCCCGCGCGCCAATGCAGCATAAACGGCCACACAGGCACCGCTGCCACACGCTGTAGTTAATCCGGCGCCGCGCTCGTAAACCGTAAGTCGCATGCGATCCTCCGCCAGCATCTGCGCTACACCAACGTTAACCTGGTTGGGAAACAACGGCAGTTGCTGGATAGCGGGTGCGAGCCCCTCAATATCGATAGCGTCGAGGTCATCAACAAAAAAGACCACGTGTGGATTACCGATGCTCAGCGCGACGCCATCTTGCAGCGGAGCAAACGGCAATTTCACATTACGAGTATCGCGTTCTTCTGCCAGCGGCACGTCCTGCCACCGCATACTGACGCGCCCCATCGAACAACTGACTTCCTGCGGCCCTGTTCTCTTACAAACGATCAGGCCCGCCAGCGTTTCCAGCGCCACCTCGTCGCTATGCGCTTCTTCCAGCAACAACCAGGCCACACAGCGTGTGGCATTGCCACACGCTTCTACTTCGCGCGCGTCGACGTTGAGTATGCGCATGAATGCGCTCGCACCGCTTTTGCCAGCGGCATCAGATGGCGGTTGCACAATTACCAGTTGGTCACCACCGACACCGCTCCGCGCATCACAAATACGGATAGTCTCGGCATCATCCGGCGTAAACGGGTCGGTACGTGCATCGACGATTACAAAGTGATTTAGCAATCCGTGCATTTTGATGAAGCTACGCCCTGCCACTGAAACTCCAAATGATTTAGTCTGATGCATGCCGTATTTAACCAGTAATGTGTCGGGACACTCTGCAGGAGTATATCTGTGCAACAAACGTCGCCGACACTTTTTTTGCATGGCGGCCTGCCCGACTGTACATTTGCAGTGAACCATATTGGAGTGTGTAACAAATGACGGAGATCTTGTTTCGGGATGACTCTTACCTGAGAGAGTGTGCAGCCACGGTACTCACTGCAGATGCCGAGGCGATCATCCTCGACCGCACGGTTTTCTACCCAATGGGCGGCGGCCAACCGGGAGATAGCGGGCAAATCAACTGGGAAGGCGGTAGTGCAGTGATTACTGACACGCGATATGGCGACGGTGTTGCCATCCGGCATCTGCTCGAACCCGGATCGATGCTACCGGATATTGGTGCAACGGTGACAGCATCACTCGACTGGAACCGAAGATACCTGCATATGCGAATGCACACTGCGTTGCACCTGCTAGGCTCAGTTTTGCAATATGGCGTTACGGGCGGAAATATTTCTGCTGCAAAAAGCCGTCTCGATTTTGATATGGAAGATACGGTTGATAAAGAACAGGTAACGGCAGACATCCAGGCCCTGGTTGCTGCCAATCACGCCATCAACTGCCGCTGGATTACGGATGCGGAACTTGCTGCACAACCTGAACTGGTACGCACGATGTCGGTGCAGCCGCCGAAAAATGCCGGCAAAGTCAGGCTGCTCGAAATTGCAGGTGTTGACCTGCAACCCTGTGGCGGCACGCATTTGAAATCAACGGGTGAAGTTGGGCCGGTTAAGGTTGGCAAAGTCGAGAAAAAGGGGCGACGCAATCGGCGGGTTTCGATTTTGCTTGATCAGTAGGCCGGGTAATCGCGGCAAGAGGAAGTCGGCGTAGAAGTGTCCTGGCTGGACTGGTCGGTGATCGGAAAGCATCGCCCGCTGGGCGCGCTCCTACAATTCTAATGAGCAATGTAGGAGCCCGCCCAGCGGGCGATTATTGACCTGCCTAGTCTGTACCCGCCGTAACGAGATAACGATCCGCTTCCTTCAGCACAGGAAAATCCCGGCCCTTCCAGACTTCCGCCAGTTGCTTATATGCCTTGCGCGCAGAACCTTCATCTCCCAGCGCTGCATATGAGCGGGCAAGCCCGAGCAAAGACAACGGTCTGTTAGGAGTACGCGCCAGTGACGCATTGAATTGCACGACTGCCTCTTCCGGCATGTCCGCAGAGAGCAATGCCTCACCATACAGTTCGTGCACTGGCTTTATCGGGTTCGGTGCGCCGTTTGGTGGACGCATTGATTCTGCGATTTCGACGCCTTCATGCAGCATTGCCAGCCCTTTTTCCGTATCGCCTTCGGCAATAGCGGTCATCCCGGCTACTGATCTGTGCATGACTGCGATCGGCTTACCAGTGGCGGCGTAGTAGGACTCGTCCGTATTCCCGAGTGCTGCCGACTTTGCCGCAAGCCTGTCTGCTGCCTGTCGCGCACGTTCCAGATCACCAAGGTGTACCGCACTGATACCGGTTGCCAACAACTCTGTGTCCATTGACGAATCGGTTACCGGGTGCATCTCCCATTGTTGCGTCTCAAGAATCATCCGCGCATTAACGCGCGGCAGTGCTTCTACAATTCTCGCCTGCCCCGGATTTTTGCGGACGATCTCTTCCATACGCTCGATCCAGAGCGCTGCCCTGTCGTAGTCGCCAAGCTGCAAATCTCCATACAGGCCCCAGTCGAGCGCGTGAGTCATATCACCCGCCATGTCGCCGGGCACCCAGAGGGCAACCGCTGCGTCATATGCTGACTGGTTTGAGTCGGACACCTGCTGCCACATGCCATGCTGGATAAATATATGTGTCGGCATATGCCGCGCGTGAGAAACGGCAGCCGCGATATCAGCAAATACCCATGCCGCTGGCAACGCCAGTGGTGCATGCACAGGATCATCGAATGCATGAATTGTGTAATGCACCGCACCTGGGTGGCGCGGATTGCGGGCTGAGATATCCATTGCGAGTGCGCCGGCTTTTACGTTTTGTCGATGGCCTTCGCCGGCCGGGCCAGCAGCACTTAGCAATGACAGCGCATAAAAAGCCGCAACCTCATCGTCATAGGGATAACGCTGGTGAAGCGAGTCCATCGCGTTCATGTACGCAATACGTCTTGCCCTGGTATCACCATCGCCGAAAAACAATGCGTCAACCGCAACCAGAAAACCTCTCTCCCTGGCTGTCGGCGCCTTGGCCAGGCGCGCATCGGTAGTTTCACCAAGCTTGCCGAGTACAATTTTCGGTGTATCGAGATCCCACTCCCCAATAAGCGGATGGTTGTAAGTTAATGACTCACCCCAATATGCCATTGCAAAGTCAGGGTCGATTTCCTGCGCTTGCTGAAACTCGGTCCTGGCCTGCTTCCAGCCAAAGCTGTGCAAGGTGGCGACGCCGCGCAGGAAATGTTCCTGTGCTTCTGGCGATCCGGAAGTTGGGAAGGTGATATCACCGACGCCATCCATCTCATCAGCGGCAACTGAATATGAGAACAGAACAATACAAATGGTGGCCAACAAGCGTTTCATGGCGATCTCCCCAGGCAGAAATGTTGTTTTACGCAACCCAGGCTTCGACGAGTTGCTTTGATGCGAAATCATACTCCGAATCCCTTCGGCCCGAAATACAATAGTGAAAGCGAGCATTAGTCTCGGGGGGTATAAAGCTCGGCTTCGGCCGGTGTCAGTTGTTTGACTTTAAAATACCATTGAACGAGAGAGCCATTGACGCGAAAACGGAATTTTCCACCCTGATTGAAGAGCCGCACGCCATCTTCAAGGCCTTCACCGAGTGACTTTCTCACCAGTACGCTTCCTTTGAGCACGCCTGTATTGCCGTCCAGGAGATCCAGGTCGAACGAAATCATTTTGTTGAATTCGCTGTTTAGTCGCCAGTCCAGTATCCACGGTCCGTTAACAATGAATGTCGCAGTCGTACTGTTACCGCTGCCATTAAACTCAGCGATCAATCTCTCTGCGCTGGCGGTCGTACAGCTGGCAGCCAAGGCCAGGCCGGCCACTACGCGATAGATGTGTTTGATCATTCACTTTACTCCGTAAGTCAGGCTACGCATGATGCGCGCCACAAAGCATTCTAACCTGCCTAATTCTACCAAGAGACGGTTTGCGTTCGTTGTCTATTCGCGGCTAAAGCCGCTCCCACGGCGCCCGTAGCAAACCGTGGGAGCGGCTGTCTCAAGTAGTGTGCCTGGTCACAGAATTGAGAAGCTCGCAAAAGTGAAGATGCCGCGAATAGGGATGACTTACATCATCCAGCCTCCTGGCTGCGCCTATTCCGAACCCGCTACATTCGTTTTACGTACAGGAACTGACCGAGGACCCCGGCATTTGTTCAGTATCTCGTCATAGAGCTGATCCGGATCGTTAATGACTTCGTAGAACTTATCAACATACGCATGTGCGCGTTCGAACTTCTTTTTGTTGAGTTCCGGCGATATCAACGCGGCAGTAATGTCGTCGCGTCGCTCATTGAACAATGTGATCGAATCCCTGAGCGCGTCATTGTGCGAACAAAAACCCCGGTACAAACGTGTTACAACCCTGCTTATCGAAAATTGCTTACTTGGCAACGCATATTTAGTATTGATGAGACCGGCCTGGTCGAAATCATAGGGTAAAACGACCCAATCATCCTGCCTGCCGGGAGTCGCAAGCACACGCCCGTTGTGGCAGCAGCCCTCGCCTGACGAGCCACGCTTTATCGCGAAATCTGTATTGCCAATGAGGTATTGAAAAAGCAGGTTATGGGCAGATTCCTCCAGCGAATACTGTTCGACATTAACGCTTGGCGGCCTGATTGATTTGCGTTGCAGGCGCTCAGCAACCGCGCCGGTAGATTCGATAATAAACGCGGGCTGCGTCCGCTTCCAGCGTTCTGAGTCAATATCCTGATAGGTAACCTGCAAGCGGCGCACGCGATATGAAAAATCCGTAATAACATTGTAGGCGCGATAAATTCCAAGCTCCAAAAGCAACCAGTCTTTACCATAGCTGCTCCGCTCACACTGCGTCACCACTTTGAGCTTGTGCTGGTCCGAAAATATAGTGCCTTCGGCCTGCCCGGTATCGACAATCAATCGTAGCGGTGGAAAATCACAGGTTTCAAGTCGCGAGTTTCCGCGAGTCGCAATTTTCACCGCTAACACCTGCTCGTTTCCTGATTCATCCTGGTAACGAAGAACGCCATCAAACTCGGGTTTACGTTCGCGTTTTTGAACCAGCTGCCGCATTGGCGCTTCAATAATCACAGGTAGCGTGTCACTGCTATCGAAGAGTAATTCCGCCGACGCGCCACTCGTCAGCGTGACGAGCGCAAGTAACGCGATCAATCTGTTTGCAAGCGTATAGAAACTCATCTGCGAATATTCGTCTCAATCAAAATACAAGGCTTACAGCAGTGCCACCGGCATCGCTATTCATGACAATATCGCCACCATGCGTCGTCATGATCTGCCGGCACAGGCTTAGGCCAATGCCGCTGCCATCACGCTTGGTCGTAAAAAATGGCACAAATATCTGCTCGATCAGATCATCGGCGATTCCGGGACCATTATCAGTCACTTTAATCACGACCCGACCGTAATCCAGCTGGCCACTGAGGGCGAGATGCGGCGAATCCGTTTCGTGCATGGCATCGATCGCGTTGCGAACCAGATTTAGCAATATCTGATCCAGTAATTGTGAATCTGCCTGAACTTCAAGTGACGGTGGCACGACGTCAATCGCAAAACTTAACGACTGCAACTCGTCGCTCAAAAGGGTGCCAACGTTCTGCAGCGCCTCGGCCACGGAAACAGTACCAATGTCCGGTTGTGGAACCTTCAATAACTCACGATAGCGAGCCACAAATTTCATCAGGCCTTCACTACGCCTGGCGATGGTGGTAACGGCTTCACGGATGTCCTCCGCCGCAGCTGGATCATCCAGCAACGTGGTTGCCGTTTGCGCGAGAGACGTTACCGGCGTCAAGGTGTTCATGATTTCGTGTGTCAAAACGCGGATCAGGTTCCGCCAGGCGCTGGCTTCTCGTGCGGTCAGCTCGCCGGACAGGTTCTCAATCGAATAGAGCCGTTCGACATCACCGGACATGCGAATCTCTGACACTGAAATACGCAGTTCGGCCGGCACTTCGCGCAGCTTGGTCTGCAGCAGCTGTTGTTGCCCTGGTTCAATGTTGCGCATCAATGCCGGCAACTGTGGATCCAGCTCTGCAAGCTGGTCGATATGGTGTAGTGCCGGCATCCCCGTCAGCCGACGTGCGGGATTGTTGACAAGGCTCAGGGAACCATCTGATTGCACCGCAATGAACGGCACCGGCACATGTCGAACGACGGTTTCCAGGTAGCCCGCCTGCACATCCCGTTCGGCACGGGCGTTCTGAAATTTCCGAATAATCCTGTTGAATGCGCCTTTTAGCTCAACGTCGACATCGTCTTCAACAAAGCGCCGCGTAAAGTCTTCGTAATTCACTGCCGTGAAAAATTCTTCCAGAGTATCGACGTGTGATTCAACGTAGTGCAGCAAACGTACAACCTGCAATAACACAACAATTGCGATGACTGCCGGCACGGCAAAATGTTCGGTCGCGATAATCGCCCAGGCAAGTAAGGTAATACTGGCGACGAGCAGCATCACCTGAATGATCGTTAAGAAACGAAACCGTGCCCGGTATCGGTTTCTCACAGCTTGAACTTCTCGATACGACGATAGAGTGCAGCACGAGTAATGCCGAGTGTTGCCGCAGCATGGGATATGTTACCGCCAGCTTGCTCGAGTGCCTGCGTCACCATACGGCGTTCGTTTTCTTCAAGATCAAGCGAGGCCGAAGCCGCCGACGCCACTGCCGGTGTAAACTGAAAGTCACTTTCATCAAGCTCTTCGTGCTCATTGAGGATCAGTGCGCGCTCAATCGTGTGTGACAGCTCTCTCACATTACCCGGCCAATGGTGAGCGCGCAGCGCGGACAAGCCGCCCGCGGTAATTTTTTGGTTGGCCAAGCGATACTTGCGCGCATAAAAAGCGATGAAATGTGCAACCAGCGCCGGCAGATCGTCAAGACGTTCGCGCAGTGGTGGCAACTCAATTTCTATAGTGTTGATACGGTAGAGCAAGTCAGAACGGAAGGTGCCGTCCGCAACAAGCCGATCCAGTGGTTGATTGGTAGCCGCAATTAGTCGCACGTCAATCGGTACAGTTTGGTCTCCTCCTAACGGCACAACTTCGCGGCTTTCAAGAACTCTTAAAAGCTTGGTTTGTAGTGACGGTGGCAGGTTGCCTATCTCATCAAGAAATAACGTACCTTTGTCGGCCGCCTGGAAGCGTCCGGCACGATCGCTGTGTGCGTCGGTAAACGCACCCTGCTTATGCCCGAACAGCTCACTTTCGAAAAGACTCTCTGCGATCGCACCCAGGTCGACGGTCACCAGCGCCTCGCTGGCACGCGTTGACTGCCTGTGCAGGGCCTGAGCAATCAGCTCTTTGCCCGTACCGTTCTCGCCGCGTATCAGAACATTGGCATCGGTAGGCGCCACCCGAGCAACAATTTTCAGAATTTCCCGCATCTTCTCCGAGCCGGCGATCATGTCGCTCTCCGGCGGCGGAACACTCAGTGCGGTCACCTTCGCCTGAGTCTGGCGCAGCTTTGCTGCCACCGTCAGTGTTGCGACGAGCTTGTCGTTCTGCCACGGCTTGAGGACGAAATCCGCTGCGCCCTCGCGCATTGCCTGAACCGCAGTGTTGAGATCACCGAATGCTGTCATCAGCACAACGACTGCATCGGCATCGAGATGCATGATGCGCTCCAGCCATTTGAGACCTTCCGCACCCGAATTGCGCCCTATCGCGAAGTTCATATCGACGAGGAATACGTCAATTCGCCGAGCCGCCATCAGTGCTTCAATTTCATCCGGATTCTCGGATATCAGCACTTCGTCAAAGTGCTGGCGCAGCAATAACCGCGCCGCGGTCAGTACGTCCGGATCGTCATCGACAACAAGAATAGTGGCGCGGAGGCTCATACGCTCACTGTATAGCTACAGGTGTCCGAAATCGATCACTTGATTGCGAAATCGAACACTTTGCCGCAGCGCTTAACGTGTAAGTCGTTGATTTTTAACGAGCACGAAGTTGGCACGTACCTTGCTATCTATGAGGTATGACGACACACAAACCACAGCTGAATCAGGGCGGCATGGATCGCAAGATCGAGACACGCTCGCGGAAACCCCTGCTTATCGGTGGCGCCATAGCAGCGGCCGTAGTGCTACTGACGATCTTCATAACGTCGATCGACACCTCTACATCTTTCACGCTGGACGGCCAACGGATTCGCACCGCCACGGTAACAACCGGCGTCTACGAGGACTACATACCGCTGCGCGCCAACGTTGAGCCGGAACGAACCGTTTATCTGGATGCGATCGACGGTGGCCGGGTTGAGGCAATCCTGGTCGAGGAAGGAACGTACGTCGAGGAAGGACAAGAGCTGATCGAACTGTCAAATACGTCGCTACAACTCGATGTAATTGCACGCGAGGCCGAAGTCAGTGAACAACTTAATAATTTGCGCAATACCCAGCTGGCTATCGAACAGAACCGGCTAAAACTAAAAAGCGACCTGATTGAAATCGACTACCAGGTCACGCGCCTGCAGCGGCTGGTTGATCGATACGAAGAACTGGAAGACAACCAGTTTATTTCGAAGAACGAATACGAGGACAGTCGTGACGAATTACTCTATTGGCAGAATCGCAGGGAAGTGACCCGGGAAAGCCAGACGCAGGACGAAAAAATCCGGCTGGTGCAAATCGAACAACTCAACAACTCTGTTTCCCAGCTTGAGAGAAACCTGAAGCTGGCTCGAGCCAATCTCGATAGTCTCCTGATCCGCGCACCGCGCTCGGGCCATCTGACTTCGATGAACGCAGAGATCGGAGAGTCGAAGTCGAGAGGTGAACGTCTCGGACAGATCGACGATGTGGATCGCTTCAAAGCAACTGCATTGGTGAACGAGTTCTACCTCAATCGCGTACGCAAAGGTCAGTTGGCACAACTTGAAGTTAACGGTCGTGACTATGACCTCGAGATCAGCAAAATATATCCGGAGGTACAAGCCTCCCAGTTCGAAGTAGACCTGCATTTCATCGGCGAGGCGCCCGCCGACATTCGCCGCGGACAAACCTTGCAACTTCGGTTGGTGCTGGGTGACGTGTCAGAGCAAGCGACACTCCTGACCAATGGACAATTTTTCAACGATACCGGCGGCGCCTGGGTGTTCGTACTCGGCCCGGAGGGCAAAGTTGCGACACGCCGTCCCGTGCAACTGGGCCGGCGCAACCCCAACACGATTGAAATCGAAGGCGGCCTCATCCCTGGCGATGAAGTCATCATTTCATCGTATTCCAATTTTATTGAGGTCGATCGATTGTTCATCGACCGGTAACAAGAATCGTACAGGAGCGGAAAAAATGATCGAAATACACGACCTGAATAAAGCCTACCGAACGGCAGATGTTGAAACATCGGCGTTGAGCCACATTAACCTCGAAATAAAGGCGGGAGAGTTCATCGCTATCATGGGCCCATCGGGCTGCGGCAAATCAACCTTGCTGAATGTGCTCGGCATGCTCGACTCGCCAGACTCTGGCCGCTATGTATTCAACGGCGAGGATGTGGCCGGATATGCCGAAAGCCAGCTCGCAGACATACGTAAACAGAACATCGGCTTCATATTCCAGAGTTTCAACCTGGTAGATGAGCTCTCTGTCGCCGACAACGTCATGCTGCCACTTCTATATCAAAAAGTACCACCGAAAGAACGAGAGGAAAGGGTTCAGGCGGTACTGGAACGTGTAGGCATCGCGCATCGTGCCGACCATCGGCCGCAGCAACTCTCCGGCGGTCAACAACAACGCGTTGCCGTAGCCCGCGCGGTAATTACAAAGCCGAAGCTGATCCTCGCGGATGAGCCAACCGGTAATCTCGACACGGTCAACGGCGAAGAAGTGCTCGAGTTGTTAAACCAGCTCAACGGCGACGGTACCACCATAGTAATGGTGACCCATGATCAGAGCCACGCCGAACATGCGAGCCGCATCGTGCAAATGCTCGATGGCCGTGTACTTTCAGAGAACGTTGTCGGCATGCAGCAAACCAGTGAGGCCCGCCATGCTTAGGAACTACCTGAAAATAGCCTGGCGCAACATTGTCGGAAACCCGCTCTTCAGCGCCATCAATATCATCGGTCTTGCGATCGGACTGGCGTGTTGCATCATGATCACGTTGTTCGTCCGTTACGAAATCTCTTTCGACAAACACTGGGACAATGCCGATCGCACTTACCGGGTCACGCGGGATTTTTTCGGCAATGACCTGCAACTTGCTGCTGTCGCACCGCCGATCGCGCCGTTGCTGAAACAGGATTTCCCCGAGATTGAAGACATCACCAGGATCCTGGCGACTGGATCTGTCACCTTGTCTCGCGGCGATTTACGAATACTCGAAGAGAATATGGTTATCGCTGATCCAAACGTATTCGAATTCTTCAACCTCACGTTTGTGAGTGGTGACGCCGGGACGGCACTGGCCAGACCGACCGACATCGTGCTGACGCAGCGAGCGGCTAACCGTTACTTTGGCAGCGAGGATCCCATCGGGCAAACGCTAAACCTGATGGATCAGCTGGACGTAACAGTCACCGCCATCATCGAGGACCTTCCTGATAACACCCATATGTCTCTGGAGTTAATCGGCTCTATGGCGGCCGTACCACTCATGATGGGGCCAGATGAACTCGAAAACTGGGGCAGCAACAACTATTACACCTATCTGCGACTCCCGCAGGGTTACAACCCCGATGATCTTGAATCACATTTCGAGGATTTTCTGATCAAACACTGGAGCGAGAATGCGCCGAGTTCGTCGGCGCTGAATCTGCAGTTTTTGCCAGACATTCATCTGACCTCGAATCGGGATGGCGAGTGGCAGCCTAACGGCAGCATTGCAGTCGTGTATACATTCTCTGCCGTAGCCCTGGTCGTATTACTGATCGCCTGCGTTAACTTTATGAACCTGACTACTGCTCGTTCGACACAGCGCGCCAAGGAAGTCGGCGTACGTAAGGTTGTCGGCGCAAAGCGCAGTCAACTCATTGCCCAGTTCATGGGCGAGTCGATCCTGCTGACTGCATTCGCAATGTTGCTCGCTGTAGCGCTGGTCGAGCTGATACTGCCGGTATTTGGGGCTTTTCTGGAGAAACCACTCAGCTTTTCCTTAGCGAACCCAACGTCACTGGTGATACTTCTGCTCGGCACCGCATTAGTCGGCCTGTTTGCCGGTAGTTACCCGGCGTTCTATTTATCGAAGTTCCGCCCGGTTGAGGTTCTCAAGGGGCCTGCTTCGGGAACAGGCTCTGCATTATTGCGTAAAGCGCTCGTCGTCTTTCAGTTCGCAACATCTATTGCACTCCTCATTGCGACCGGAGTTGTCATGGCGCAGATGGAATATGCCCGCAACATCGATCTCGGTTACGACAAATCGCGCAACCTGATTACCGCACTGCCGTATTTCGCCGACTTGTGGGAAATCTATGAACCACTGAAAGCAGAGCTCGAAATGCACCCGGATATTTTGTCAGTGGTTTATTCGTCGCGCGTACCAAGCATGCAGAACAACGATGGCTCCGGCTACGTGCAAGAAGGCGTACAGGTTTCGATGGAAACTGTACAGGTGCTTGCCGATATCAAGGTCGACTACCAGTGGTTTGAACACTATGACGTTGAGTTTCTGGCCGGGCGTCCCTTCAGGCAAAACGAAATGCGTGTCGATGAACCTACCGAGGAAAATCCGATGATAAAGGCTGCCGCGATTTTAAATGAATCTGCAGCACGTCGATTCGGCTGGGCGCCCGAGGAGGCAATTGGAAAAATAGTCCGGCAACCGATGAGTCGCGAGCTTGATATGTTTATCGAGCGTGAAGTCGTGGGCGTCATTCCTGACATTCACTTTTCTTCGCTACACAACGAAATGAAGGCGACGGTTTACGCAGAGCCGAGAGCAAGCTATCAACGCAATCTGTCCATCAAACTGGCGCCTGGCGATCACAGGGAAGCGATCGAACATTTCGAAACTGTCTGGAATCGCCTGGTACCGGACGAGCCAGCATCCTGGGAGTTTCTGGATGACCGCTTTGACGCTCTCTATCGTGGAGAAGCACGGCAGGCGCAGATGTTTGGTGTCTTCTCGGCGTTCGCTATATTCGTCGCAACCCTGGGACTTTTTGGACTCGCATCCTTTACCACTGAGAGACGCACCAAGGAAATCGGCATCCGCAAAGTAATGGGTGCGTCGGTTAAAGATATCGTCTGGTTGCTGACCGCCGATTTCACGAAGCTTGTACTGTTTGCCAACATCATTGCCTGGCCGATAGCGTACTACTTCATGGATCAGTGGCTGAATCGATTCGTCTACAAAGCACCGCTGGCCGAATGGGCCTGGCTGTTTGTTGCCAGCGCGATAGCGGCATTAGCTGTCGCGTGGCTAACGATTGCACTGCAGGCGAGTCGGGCGGCGACTGCACGGCCAGTGCTTGCGTTGCGATACGAGTAAAAGGAAAAAATAGGTGTGGGAGCGGCTTCAGCCGCGAATAGTTTGGCTATAAGACCAAACTATTCGCGGCTGAAGCCGCTCCCACAAATTTCTGCCACCCTCACAAATTTCTGCCACCCTCACAAATTTCTGCCACCCTCACAAATTTCTGCCACCCCACAAATTTTTGCCACACCCAAGAGGGTCGACATTGACCTCTGTGTCTAAATATTCTTCAGGCCAGCGTCTGCAGCGTTTTCTCTATCCGGCCAAACGCCTCGTCAAGCACCGCCTTCTCCTGGCCGAACGCTATACGAATGTGGTGATCCATGCCAAACGAATCCCCTGCCCCAACAAAAACGCTGGCGTCACGGCAAAGCTTCTCCATCAGCTCGGTTGAATTGATGTCAAGGTGGTAGCGGATAAATGACACTGCCGATGCCTGGGATGGCGTGTAACTGAACAGACCGTCCTGTCGATTCATCCACGCTTCGAGTATGGGAAACCCTTTGCGAATATATTCGCGTGTGCGCTGCAGCAGCCGTGGGCGAACGTCCGGCGATAAAGCGTAAGTGGCCAGCAGGTTGCTCAGCATACTTGCGGTAATCGTGGTGTATTCATGCCGACGCCAGATACTTTCAACGGTGGCTGGGGGGCCAACAACCCAGCCAACCCGCAGACCCGGCAGCCCGTATGCTTTGCTCATGCTGCCAAGCGCCAGAACCTTGTCGTAGCGGCCAAAAAACGAGGCCGTTTCTTCGTCTCGTAATCGCTCGGCGCCACGATATACCTCGTCTGCCAAAATCCATGCACCTACTTTGTCTGCAGCTGCGACAACTGCATCCATCTCAGCATCCGTCATGATATAGCCGGTGGGATTGTTGGGGTTGCACACGGCAATTACACGGGTTTTGTCGCTCACCTGGGCATTGAGATCATCAATGTCGAGCGCCCAGCCACTATCCGGCAGCATATGGAACGGCCTGACCATATGACCAGCGTTTACGGCGAGACCCCAGACCTGTTTGTAGGTTGGCGACTGTGTAACCAGTTCATCACCAGGCTCCATTATGGTCTGCATGACAATATTGTTCGCTTCTGCCGCACCCACGGTCACCAGGACATTCTCTATGCTGGCGCCGTTGTACAGTTTTGCGATCTTTTCGCGTAGCTCGGGGTCGCCGTTTACGTGCGGATAGTTGATCTCTGTCGCCAGCATCTCGGCGAGCTTGTCGCTGTCATCGCCGAGCAGCTCATCCAGCCTGATTGGGTGCACACCACTTTCAGTCAGGTTGAAATCAACCTTTTGTTCCCAGAGAGACTGGGTGTATTCGAGATCGAACGGAGTAAACTGCATGGGCAAATCTCAGGTACGAATTATTGGATCCTGATCATAGCGCAGCGACCCGATTTTATGCGCTGCTGCGGGAAAAAAAGGAACGGCATTTCAAACTCGTGATAAATTCCACCTTTTACAACACCCTGATTTGGCGATCTGATCAATGAATACGAACTCCCGGATGATGGATATGCTCGTTGGCTACGCTGCAGCGCACCAGCATCCTTTCAACATCGCCGTGCATCTGATTGGCATTCCTACCATCATGCTTGGGGTTTTTATTCCGCTGAGTTGGGCCAGCGCGGATTTTTTTGGGCTAACCGTCAATCTCGCATACGTCGCCACAGCATTCATGTTTGCTTTCTACTGGACTCTCGACAGGTTGTTCAGCGTTGTATTCCTGCTGTATGCCGTTCCCGTCGCTTTTTTTGCCACAACAATAGGCTATGAGCCTATGGCGACTTCCGCCAGTGTCGCCGCCGGTGCATTTTTCGGTGGTTACTTAGCTCAGTTTGTTGGTCACGCAGTAGAGAAGTCGATTCCTGTTATTCTCAGCCATCCGGTGCAGGCAAATCTCGCTGCACCGTTCTTCACGGTAGTTGAAGTTTTCAAAATTCTTGGGTTTCGCGAAAGTCTTTTTGATGCGGTCCAGGAGCGCATTACTCAAGTACGCACTGATGAGTCGACCTGAGAACAACAATGGGCAAACAGAAATCAGGCAAGAAAAAACCAAAAAATAAAAACTCCGGGTCGGGCAGGGCTTCCAGGGAATTTAACTTTTTCAGTTTCGTCTGGCGTTTTGCTGCAACATTGATATTGGTATTGATCACCTACAACCCGACAAATTATTCATATGTCGCCTGGCTGATGACAGGACACGAGGCGGAAATGCTCGGCCCCGAGCATTTTGTTGTTGGCGTTGTATTGCTAATCGGCTGGGTAATATTGCTGGCCGCCACGCAAAGATCTTTGGGAGTGCTTGGCCTGATCCTTGGCGGCGCCCTGCTCGGTGGGGTCGTCTGGCTGCTCGTCGACATCGGCGTACTCAGTGTTGACACCGTTAATTCTGCCAGCTGGATCGGCTTGATTTGTCTTGCGGCCCTGCTCGCAGTGGGTTTGAGCTGGTCACATGTGTGGCGGCGTCTTACCGGTCAATTCGAAGTCGATGATGGCGACGATTAGAGAGTTAAAAATTATGAAAATCAGAGTGCAAATATTCACCCTCTTCCTGTTGGCCGCAGCAATCTTGCCTGGCTGTGCAGAAAAAGAGGCGACCGTTTGTCAAAACGATCCGCCAGGATTCCTGATAACTAATGCGCAGATCATCGATGGCTCAGGCTCTCCGGCGTTCAACGGCAGCGTACGTGTCAATGACGGAATAATTGCCGAGATTGGCGACTTAAGTCAGTGCACCGGGGAAACCGTCATCGATGCCGGTGGACAATCTATCGCACCAGGATTTATTGACACCCACAGTCACGCCAATTCGGCAATATTCGATCATCCCGATGCACTTGCAGCCATCAGCCAGGGAATCACGACCGTCATTGTCGGCGAGGATGGTGAATCCCCCTACCCGCTCGGCGATTTCTTCTCGAAACTCGAGCAGACGCCAGCCACTCTCAATTTCGCATCATACGTGGGTCACAACACCCTTCGAGCTGAGGTGCTTGGCGAAGACTATCAGCGTGGCGCGAGTGACGAGGAAATCGAGTACATGGCGAAAATCCTCGCGAGTGAACTCAAGAGCGGCGCCCTCGGACTCTCATCCGGGCTGGAGTATGACCCGGGTATCTACTCCGAAACATCAGAAGTGATTGCACTGGCCAAAGTAGCTGCCGCGGTCGGCGGTCGCTACATCAGTCACATCCGCAGTGAAGACCGCTGGTTCGAAGACGCAATTGATGAAATCATTTTGATTGGCCGTGAGACCGGCATGCCGGTACAGATATCACACATAAAACTGGCCATGAAGCGCCTGTGGGGCAGCGCTGAAGAGACACTTGCGAAACTGGATGCGGCGCGTGCCGATGGCGTGCAAATTACAGCTGATATTTATCCGTACGAGTACTGGCAATCAACAATGATGGTCATGCTGCCGGAGCGCGATTACACCGACCGTGATGCGATCGCCGAAGTGCTCGACCAGATCGCACCACCCGATGGTTTTTGGATGACGAAATTTGATCCGCAACCAGAGTATGTTGGCAAGACCCTGACTGAAATTGCAGCATTACGTGAGACAGATGCGGTATCTGCATTCTCGCAACTTGCTGAGGAAGCAGACCTGATGCGACAGGATACCGGCGAACGTGCAGAAGCAATCATTGGCACCAGTATGGTTGAGGCGGATATCGGCAAGCTTATGTCGTGGCCCGAAACGAACATCTGCACTGACGGCAGCCTCACCGATCTGCATCCACGCGGCACAGGCTCGTTTCCCCGCGTTCTCGGTCGCTACGTACGCGAACAAAAACTGATGCCGCTCGAGACGGCAATACACAAGATGACAGGCTTAAGTGCAGCACACATGGGCTTCACAGATCGAGGGTTAATTCGCCAGGGCGCTGTGGCGGACCTGGTGCTATTTGATCCTGACACGGTAATTGATCGAGCAACACCGTTGGCACCGGATACCTTGTCGGAGGGAATTACCTCTGTATGGGTCTCTGGTGAACTGGTCTTCACCGATGGTGCAGCAACGGAAAACCGTCCGGGCAAAGTAATCCGCCGATTGCTGCAGTAAGAAAACCGCGGTTCGACCCCGGTTTTGTGGCATTTCTGAGATCTCTACACTCGCCCGCTGGGCGGGCTCCTACAGTTGCTAATTAGAAATGTGGGGGCCCGCCCAGCGGGC
>RCND010000114.1_pt1 | contig 43675 bp, 43 predicted proteins | sample 2041351 | NCBI WGS metagenome assembly RCND01 (sample SAMN09708230, study PRJNA481090) | Marine sediment metagenome, whole genome shotgun sequencing project. | biome: marine sediment; feature: ocean; material: sediment; isolation source: Sewage treatment plant 12B marine sediment (STP12B) ... | reverse complement strand
CCGTGATTGTCGCAGCACCGGCTGCAGGAGCAACTTCGAATCCGACCCAGTCAGGACCTGGCCAAGCAATGGTGGCCACTTCAGAGCTGCGTTCACATAGACGCGAGCACGGTGCGAGTTGGGTCTCAGTCGCGGTGACGGGCGCTTCGCTGAGCTTGCGGCGGTGGCCCGAGCCGTCGTCAGTGAAGCGGAGCTAACGCGCTGGTCAGATACGTAACCGCTTCCTCGACCGTCAGGACCGTCTTGACGAGGTCGTCGGTCGCCCCCAAGCTTTTGGTGAGATCCGGCACCACTTGATGCCAGGTCTCGCCAACCGTCACGATCGGGCCAAACGACTGGTCGGAAAACGGGGCAACCAGCGCCAGGTTCCATGCGATGACCAACTCGGCCAGCGTGCCGAGGCTGCCCGGCATGGCGATGTATCCCGCCGCGATGTCGGTTAGGACTGAAATACGGTGGATCAGGTCATCGGCGGCAATCTCGTGCTGGACCCATTCGTTGGCCCCGCTCCGCTTTGGAAAGATCGAGGGTGCGGTAACGCCAATGGTCGCCCCGCCGGCTGCGGCGGCGCCCCTACAAACGGCCTCCATAAGGCCTCCGTAGCCACCGGTTGCTACGGCAAAGCCTGCGCCAGCAAGCTGCCGTCCACAGTCGACGCCCGCTTCGTAGTGGCCATCGCCGGGAAAAGCTTGTGAGGCTCCAAAGACTGCCACCACCGGTCGATCGGTCGGATTCACACCGGTTCCCTGAGATCGATACGACCGACAGTGCGTACCGCGGCAAGGCAGGCGGCGATCAGCAGCCCGAGCCCAAGCACGATGAGGCTATTGGCGGCGAGTGCCTCGGCCACCGTCGTCTGCTCGATGAAGTAGAACGTTGCCACCAGAGCAATGCCCGCGATGGTGCCGACCAGTGCCGCGACTCCGGCCGGTCCGGGTTGGAAATTGGCGTTGGGGCGGACCGTTACAAACCACCACACGAGAATCGCGATGGCGACTGCAGCCAAGCCGGCGAATACCAACAGCCCGACGTTGGCCACCAGCCTGACGTCGTCGACCGAGCGTGCTGTTGCATTGCCATTGCCAAAGGCGTCGATTTTTGTGTTGAGATAGAACCGAAGCGCGGCAGCCGCCAAAGCGCCAAATGCAACCAGCAACAGCGCAATCTGGCTGACCCGGGCAGCCGTCGTCGTGCGGTCCTGGAGAGGCGGAAGCTCTCCGTGGGGGCGGAGGTGATCCCATGGGTCGGTCGCGACGGGTTCGGCTGCCACTTCTTCGACGACCGTGATGCTATCGACAGTAATCTCGATGCCTCCCGCCGGAAGGGGCACGGCGATGTCGTTGTCGTCGGCAAGCTCTGTGGGGTATTCGACGGTATCGATGTCAACAACGTCGCTCCAGCCGCGACTGATCAGCTCGACTTTCGGAGCGTCGGAGTCTGAAGGAACAATGACCGGGACAGAAGCAACTGTGCCATCGGTCTCTTCGAGGCCGTTGCCACAGGATCTACAGAAGACCCAGTCGGGATCGGTTTTGCTGCCGCAGGTGTAACAGAAATCCATGAGGTTGTTGCACCACGTTACTCGGCGAGGTTCCGTTCTCGATGTATCAATACCCTTGTAAAGCAACCGTGAATCGGTATGGCTCGGTGATACGATCGCTGTATGCGAGTAACCAACAAAGGACCTGACGGATTTGATCGGCTTCTTGCCGTTCTGTATTCGACGGTTCTGGTGTTGGGTTTGGCCACGGTGGCCGTGACCCTCGTCATCTACTTTCCCGCGGCCGGCGGCAGCTCGGTGCTGCTGCCCTAGGTTTCTCAGATGGAGGGGACTCGATCGGTCAGGGCTAACCTTGTCTGGTCATGATTTTGCGCACCGTACCTCACCGCCTCGTCCTGCTGATGGCCCTGATCGTGGTCGCTCTCTCAGCTTGTGGTGCCGATCGGCCGGCAGTCGACGACTGGCAAGCGACATGGGAACGGATTTCGGATGCCATCCCCGATGAAGCAGATTTGTCCGCAACTGATTCACCACAGTCGATCTGCGGCGAGACCTTGGTGTTTCTGCGGGCCAACCGAGCCGACTTGCTCCCGACCCCGGATCTAGCAATCGACGAAGTGGCTACGCAGTGGATCGAGATTGCGGAAGCTGCCTTCTTCGAGTGCCCACCGCGCAGCGAGCAGATTGAGGACTTTGCCAAGGCATATGCCGAGATGAGCCGGCTCCAAGCGGAGATTGAACTGGTCCTCGATATCGACCGCTCCGAGTAGCTGGCTGCGTCGGGCGCAGCTTGCGAATTTACGGAGCAGACTCGGGGCTAGTCCTCGAGACCTAACGCTTGCTCGTCAGGTTCGGTTCCGGCGTCGTCCGGTAGCGGTCCGCATAGCTCGCAATACAGGCTGACGTCGGCTTCGAGGGCGTCTGCTGGTTCGACACCCTCGGCAACGACATACGCAAAGCCCTCGTGGGTGCACCGTTCTCTGACGAGATGGTCACGACGAAACACCTTGAGGATCACCCCCTCAGGTAGGCCCTCGTGGCCGGGGACGGTCGCTGCCCCAGTTTCGGCGATCTCTTCACGAACCAGGTCCATCAGAGTGGGGATCTCGGGAAGAGGTTCGAGTTTGGCGAGGAGGCGCTCTTGCCGTTTTGGGATAAGAGCTGGGGTGGGTGTTCCTGCCTCGTAGTCGTCGGGGCGGGTCCGGGCTCGCTGCCTGGTGAGCAGAACGGCCGCAACCGCTACGGAAACCAAAAAACCAATTGCAACGAAGACCAGGTCCACGTCCTAATCCTTATCTGTCTCGGGGAACAGACCGCGTCGCTTCGGGCCTGTCTTGTTCCTTTAGCATATCGACTATCGCCTTCACCGATTGTGCATTGGCGATCGTGGTCACGAGGATGGCATCGTCGGTTTCAACTACCACGACACCTTCGAGACCAGCGACGGTGACAAGCCTGCTGTCGGAACGAATATAGGAGTTCTTGGTATCGGTGACCACGACGTCTCCGACCAACACGTTTCCGCTCTCGTCGCCGGCCGCGACGTTCCAAATTGCGGTCCATGAGCCGACATCGTTCCAGCCCACATCGAGCGGTACAACAGCTGCGTTATTGGTTCGCTCCATCACGGTGTAGTCGATCGAGTTGGCAGGGGTGGCTGCGAACGACTCGGCGTCAAGCTGGACCCCCTGGCTGCGGTCCGCCGCGGCGACTGTGGATTCACATCCAGTGAGCATGTCGGGGGCGAACTCGGCGAGGGCCGCGAGATAATCGGAACAGCGGAATGCAAACATCCCGCTATTCCACAGGTAGTTGCCTTCTTCCAGATACCGCTGCGCCGTCTCGAGGTCTGGCTTTTCGACGAACTGGTCAACGTGATAGGCCGTCCCATCGATTGAGGCTCCGGCTCGGATATAGCCGTATCCGGTCTCGGGATTGGTCGGCACGATGCCAAAGGTAACCAGAATGCCGGTGGCGGCGAGTCTGCAAGCATGCCGGGCTGCAATATGGAATCCGTCGACGTCCTCGATGATGTGATCGGCGGGCAGGATGAGCATGATGGGGTCATCGTCATCCTTGGTGAGTTCCAGGGCGGCAACCGCGGCCGCCGGGGCCGTGTTGCGCCCCATTGGTTCCAAGATCATCCGATCCGGGTCGAAACCGGCGCCGCTGAGTTCGTCGGCTACGAGCGACATGTGTGCCTGGTTGGCGACCACCAACGGCATGGCTGCGTCGAGACCCGAAAGCCTATCGAGGGTCGCCTTTACCATGGTCCGGTCGTCGACCAGTTTCTGGAATTGCTTTGGCCGATCGGATCGTGATGCTGGCCACAGTCGGCTCCCCTCACCACCGGACATCAGGACCGGCACAACATTTGGTAGTTCAGTCACCATGGGAATCTATCGGCATGGCCCGTTGCCCACAAGGATTGCTGGCTCACGTTCAATCAGTGCCTTCGCCTTCGGGTGGAAGTTTTCGCTCCAGGATGAACGCAACGGCGACCCGAGAGTCGCCATGGCCAAATGCCGTGATCGTATCGTTGACCCGGATCGCGGTGTCCCCGTGGGGGATGATGACCGCAGCATCGCGACGGATCGATACCAGTACTGCTTCTTCCGGCCAATCAAGGTCGCGAACCCGTTGCCCAGCGGCGGCCGAAGCCTGCGGCACCGGGACCTCATAGAAGGTTGCCCCTGGCTGAACCCGCTGTCGCAGCCGTTGGCGATAGAGGTGCCGGTCGGTGCTGGCCCCCAATGCGTGGTGATAGGCGGCTACGACACTATTGCGACGGAACATGCCGACGACCTGGCTGGGGTCGACGTCGTCGACAACCGGGAGCCGACCCACGCCCAGAGCAGCCATTCTGGCCAGGGCTGAGGACACGGGCATTGTTGGGGTTACGGTGATCGGACGGTCCGTCATGGCGTCGCCTACAGTCGTCTCATCTGGGTCACCTTCGGCAAGGGCGACGTCGATCAACGTCAAGACACCGGCGAGCTTCCCATTCGTTTCGACCACAGGCATCCCGTGGTGCCGGGATTCGTCTAGGAATCGGGCCGCTTCGCTGATGGTCATTGCCGGGTGCAATGTGTCGTCGAGACGGGTCATGACTTCGCCAACAGTCACGGTGTCGAGTAGATCGACGTCCTCATTTTTGACCAGATGTACGCCGGCCCTGGTCAGCGGCATGGTGTAGACGCTGTCGTGGTTAACACGGTCGGCGATAAAGGACGCCAACGAAGCCGCCAACATCAAGGGCAGGACCAACGCATAGTTACCGGTTATCTCAAAGACCATGATGATCGCGGTCAGCGGCGCCCGGGCTACAGCTGCGAACGTTGCCGCCATTCCGACCATTGCATACGAACCCGGTTGCAGGTCAGTGAACCAGATCGGATCGACCGCGACGGCGAGCGTGGTGCCGAGAACGCCGCCGATGAAGAGGCTCGGCATGAAGGTTCCCGCCGACCCTCCACCTGACCGTGTCATCGCGCTGGTGACCATCTTGAGAACAGCCAGTATCGGCAGCGCCCACAGCACCAGGTCGCCGGCACCGTCCACACTGGCATTTCTCATCAAGCCCGAGAGGAAGCTCTGTCCGGTGCCTAGAGCGCGATCGTCAACCAGGCTGATCGTCGCCACAACCAGACCAGCGGCGACAGGTCGAGTCCAACCGGGGTACTGCCAACGCTCTTTGAGGTCTCCGACCGCGGTGAGGATGCGGACAAACAGCAGCCCGGCGCCGACGGCGATCAGTCCGAGAAGTAGGTACAGGATGAGCTCTCTCGGGTCCTCAAAGGTTCCCAGAGGCGACGACAAGATCTGCTCTTCGCCTACCAGCGTATGGGTTGTCACCGCGGCAACGACTGATGCAATCACCACGGCGTTGAGGTGGCGGATGGCGAGATTGCCGAGGATGACCTCCATGGCGAACATCATCCCGGCAATGGGTGCGTTGAACGTCGCCCCGATGCCGGCGCCGGCCCCGGCGGCCACAAGGCTTCGAATGCGATCTTCGCTAAACCGTGTGTATCGAGACAGCGAGGAACCAATAGCGGCGCCGATCATCACAATCGGCCCTTCACGACCACCGCTACCACCGCTACCGAGCGTTACGGCGGTGCTTGCAAGCTTGGGCAAGATGGTTCTTGTGGACAGGTACCCGGCACGGAGACCGACTGCGGAGATGGTCTCGGTTACGCCGCCGCTCTCGACGTTGCGGGACAGCCGCTGTGCAATAGTCCATGCGATAAGCAACCCGAGCGGCACCGTGACAAAAAATGCAATGTCGTTGTTGCCGATTCGCTCCTGGACCCAGTGGCTGCTCTCGCCCGCTGCCTCCACCAAAATGACCAGCAGTACGACGGCAAGTCCGACGATAAAACCGATAACGAGCGCGGCAGTAACGAACGCGGTTTGGCCGCGCGAGTTGGCGGCCTGTCTGAGTCTGGTGCGTAGGATCCCCATTGAAGTGCCAACTTAGCGTTACCGGGCCTTTCCGCACGAGATGTGATGGCGAGATCTCGTGTCCTGTCCGGCAGGATGTGTAGCGTCTCTGCAGATGGATCCGACTACCTATTCCGTTGCCGAACTGGCCGACACCGTCGGCCGGGCTGTGAGCCGTGCTTTTCCAGATGAGATCTGGGTCCAGGGCGAGATCAGAGATCTGAGCCGGGCCAGCAGCGGCCATGTTTACTTCACCCTTGTTGACACTGATCCTGAGGAGGCGCCACCTGCGATTCTTCCGGTGACGCTATTCGCCTCGGAGAAAATAGCCGTGAACCGGGTGCTCGCTCGGTCGGGTGCGGTACGGATGACCGACGGCGTTGCGGTGAGAATCCGCGGTCGAGTCTCGCACTATGCGCCGCGAGGGATGGTCCAGTTCCGGATGACGTGGATCGACACCGACTTCACTGTTGGCAAGCTTGCTGCGGAACGCGCCAGGCTGGTTGGCCAGCTCACCAAGCAGGGTCACTTGACCCGTAATCCTTCCCTCCCGGTTCCGCTGGTGCCTTTGTGTATCGGTCTGATTACCAGCGCCGGTAGTGCGGCTCACGCTGATTTCGTGCACGAGCTGGAGCAAAGCGGGTTTGCCTGGAAGGTGCGGCTGTTTGATGCGAGGGTGCAGGGTGTGGACGCGGTTGCCGACGTCGTGCGGGGTCTCGGGACCCTTGGCGGCTTCGAGGTAGATGCCATTGCTGTGGTGCGCGGCGGGGGCGCACAGACCGATCTTGCTGCGTTTGACAGCGAGGAGATCGCGCTGGCGATTGCGCATTGTCCAACGCCGGTAATGACCGGAATTGGACATGAGATTGACGTGTCGGTTGCCGACATGGTGGCCCGCGATTTCAAGACGCCGACCGCGTGCGCCGCCGGACTCGTGTATCACCTTACGAGTTTTGTCAACCGTCTCGACCGCCTTGCCACGCACACTGCCCGTAGCGTGCAGGCCCGGCTGGGATTGGTCAGCCATCACCTGGAGAATGCGACACAGCGCTTGTCGCGATCGTCGATTGCGGCCGGAGCAAGAGCCCGCCAAGGACTTGCGGATGTGCGGACACAGACGGCTCGGGGAGCCCGGCATCATCTGCGGCGCGATGGCGACAAGCTGACGACGCTGGCGGCGCAGATCGAGCGGGGATCAGTTCGTGAGCTGACGGCAGCCACCAGCGACTTGGATAGAGTGTCTGGAGTACTTGGGGCAGCGGCGCTACGGACGCTGGTCGCAGCGGACGGCCAACTGGCAGATCTCGAGCATCGGTTGGGGCTGCTTGATCCGGATCGACTTCTCGCCAAAGGTTGGTCGATCACAAGAACGGCCGATGGCAGGCTCGTCACCAGCCCGGCATCTGTTGGCACCGGGACGACGTTGCGCACCACGGTCGTTGGTGGGGAAATCGAGAGTGTTGTGACAGAGACGGAGGAGGCCGCCGATGGCCAGTGAGATCACCTACAAGGAAGCCCTGGCAGAATTGGAGAGCATCCTCGCTGCGATCGAGGAAGAACAGGTCGACGTTGATGAGCTTGCCATCAAGGTCAAAAGATCAGCCGAACTGATCCGTCTTTGCCGGGCCCGCATCCAGGCGGCAGCTATTGAGGTAGAGGCCGTCGTCGACGAGATGGAACCAGGAGCAGACAGCAATGGATGACAGCAGCAATCAAGAGTTCTCAGAGGGCTTTGTTCCCGTTGTTCGCACCTCAGGAGATGTCTCGCTGCGCGAGGCAGGTGCTCTGTTGATTGTGGCCGGTGGCGATGCCAGCCTCAACGAGGGTGGTACCGGTGCGCTCATCGTGGGCGGCGACTTGGAGATGAGCCAAGCAGGCTCGGGAAACATGATCGTGGGCGGCGGCGTAGAAATGAGCGAATCGGCCGTTGGTCAAATGCTCACTATCGAAGGCACCGTTACGGATTCTCGCATAGGCGTTCTGCTTGCCGCGAACGCAAACATCGAGAACTCGGAGATCATCTTGGGAACCCCGCAGGCCATCGGATTGGGTGTTGCAATGGGGGCCACAGTCTTTCTGTTGGGCAGGCTGTTGCGACGCCGGTGACGCCGAAACCGGCGGCGCCCCGTAAGCTGAAGCAATGAAGCGCGATACCTCTTCCCCCCATCCCGTCGTCGATCCCGAGACAGGAGAGCGATATCTGCCGGTGGCAGCGCGTGGTAGTGAACTCCTCAAGACATCGATGCTCAACAAGGGCACGGCGTTTACTCGCACCGAACGAGAAGCATTCGGGTTGATCGGGATGCTTCCCGACCGTGTCTTCACAATCGAAGAACAGGTGGAGCGGGCCGTTTACCAGCTCGAGTACAAACACACCGAGATGGACAAGAACATCTACCTCAATGGGATGATGGACCGCAACGAGACCCTGTTTTACAGGTACCTCATCGAGAACCTCCAGCAGGCCGTCCCCCTCATCTACACCCCTACTGTGGCGCTGGCGTGTCGCCACTGGAGTCGCATATTTCGCCGTGCGCGGGGTGTCTATGTGACGCCAAGGGACAAGGGCCGCATCGCCGATGTGTTGCGGTGCAGGCCAAAGTCATCCAACCCGGTGATTGTGGTCACCGACAACGAGCGGATTCTGGGAATTGGCGATCAGGGAGCAGGCGGGATGGGGATTCCCGTCGGCAAGCTGGCTCTGTATGCCGCAGCTGCCGGCATTCATCCGACCCGGTGCATACCTATTTCGCTGGATGTCGGCACCAACAACCCCGAGTTGTTGGCTGATCCGATGTACGTCGGCTATCGCAAGCCGCGGCTGCGCGGCGAGGAGTACGACGAACTGGTCGCAGAGTTTGTAGCGGCAGTACAAACGGTATTCCCCGGGGCCTTGCTGCAGTGGGAGGACTTCTCCAACAAGACCAGCTTCGACAACCTCTACAGGTACCGCGAGGTCCTACCGTCGTTCAATGATGACATCCAGGGCACCGCGGCGATGGTGGTGGCTGGTCTGATGGCGGCGACTCGCCACATCGGGGAGAAGCTCACTGATCAACGTGTCGTCATCGTCGGGGCCGGTTCTGCCGGCATCGGCATCCGTAGCCAGATTGCCACGGCCATGGTCGACGAGGGTGCTGCCCGAGCCGATGCCGAGGCGCGGATCATGACTCTGGACAGTCGGGGTCTGATCGTTGAAGGCCGCCCCAATCTCCCACCCGGCAAACAAAGGTTGGCATTGTCCGCAGAGGCGGTGAAAGACTGGCAGATCGACGACTATCCGATAGATCTGCGCGACGTCGTCCGCAACGCCCGTGCCTCCGTACTAATTGGGGTCAGCGGTATCCCTGGTGTCTTTACGGAGGAGATGATTCGGAGGATGGCCCTTCATGCAGAGCGGCCCATCATCATGCCGCTTTCGAACCCAACGAGCCACGCAGAGGTGACACCCTCGAGTGCAATCGAGTGGACCGATGGCAGGGCAATTGTTGCCACCGGGAGTCCCTTCCCTGCGGTGTCGTTCAACGGTGTGACCCACGAGATTGGGCAGGCCAACAACGTATTCGTTTTTCCTGGGATGGGCCTTGGGGTACTGACGGTGGGTGCAAGTCGGGTGAGCGGCAAGATGTTCCTGGCAGCGTCCAAAGCGCTTGCCGATGCAGTGGACCCCGAGTTGGTGGCTGCAGGACAGATCTATCCTTCGATCTCCGACGTCCGGGCAACATCGTTACAGGTTGCCAAAGCGGTTGCTCACCAGGCTGTTGCCGAAGGTCTTGCCGAGCCGGTCGCCGACTTGGACCAACGCATCGAGGAGGAAATGTGGTTTCCCGAGTATCTGCCGTATCGGCCGATTTGATATGAGTTCATCGGTGATCAGGCCGGAACGCGGCATATTCGTAAACCGGACCATCAATCTTCGCTCGATCAAAGCCATCGGATACGACATGGACTACACCCTGGTCCACTATCACGTTGACGAATGGGAGACGCGGGCCTTCGCCCACGCCAAGTCCAAGCTTCTCGAGATGGGCTATCCGGTCGAGGACATCAAGTTTGATTCCGATGCGGTCATTCGTGGTCTGGCCATCGACCTCGAAGAGGGCAACCTGGTGAAGGCAACGCGGTTCGGCTACGTAATCCGCGCCGCCCACGGAACCTCCTTCCTCGGCTACGACGAGATGCGGAGGACTTACGCAGGGACCATGGTGGATCTCGGCGAGGACCGCTTCGAGTTCGTCAACACTTTGTTTTCCTTGTCCGAAGCGAGCCTCTACGCCGAACTCGTTGATCTGATGGATGCGGGCCGCATCGAGAAGGGGATCGGATACCGAGGTCTCTATCAAGCCGTGACTAGCTCTCTGGATGGTGCCCATCAAGACGGCGATCTCAAGCAGGACATCCTTGACGACCCGGCCCGTTTCATCGAGCCGGACCCCGACGGGGTAATGGCGCTCGTTGATCAGTTGCGCGCCGGCAAGCGACTGATGCTGATCACCAATTCGGAATGGGAGTACACCGTCCGGATCATGGAGTACGCGTTTGACCCATATCTCCCGGCAGGGATGAAGTGGCGGGATCTTTTTGAAGCGATCATCGTTTCCGCGGACAAGCCAGCATTCTTCACATCCACCAAACAGCTCTACAAAGTTGTTGACGAAGAAGCCGCGTTGCTGCGACCCCACAGTGGTGCGATCGAGCCGGGCAGTGTGTTCTTTGGCGGCTGTGCCCGTCAGGTGGAGGCCTTTCTTGGATTGTCCGGAGACGAGATTCTCTATGTGGGTGACCACCTGTTTGGTGATGTGCACTTCTCCAAGGCGCTGTTGCGATGGCGGACCGCTTTGATTCTGCGGGAATTGGAGAGCGAGGTTGCCAGCCTGCGCTCGTTTCGACCAGACGAGATCAAGCTGGAGAAGTTGATGGCCCAGAAATCGGCATTGGAGGCCGAGGTATCAGCGGTCCGTCTTGCGCTACAGCGCAAGCGGCTTGGCTACGCCGAGCCGCCTGTCGGTGTGGTGGCGAAAAAGGGCAAGGTCGACTCGCTGCGTGCGGAGATTGCGATACTCGATGAGGAGATCACCCCGCTTGCGGTCGAGGCATCCCGTCTCCGTAACGAGGCCTGGGGTCCGCTAATGCGGGCTGGGATCGACAAGAGTTTGTTTGCCCGCCAGGTGGAGAAGTATGCCGATTGCTACACGTCACGAGTAGCCAACTTCGTTGAGGTGAGCCCGTTTGCGTTTCTGCGGGTGGCTCGGGTAGACCTACCCCACGACACCTGGCTTGATTAGGACACATGGAGTACTAGATGAGAACTGAGATCCAGATCTACGAAAAGTGGAAGGCGCAGGGCAAAGAGGTTGCCGTTGCCACCGTTGTCGGTGTCAAAGGATCAGCGCCACGGCCTGAGGGTTCGAAGTTCTTGGTCTCCTCGGCTGGGGAGATGGAAGGTTCGGTGAGCGGTGGCTGCGTCGAGAATGATGTGTTTTTCCACGCCAAGGAGGTCCTTGCCTCTGGGGAGCCCCGCCTCGTCACGTACGGCATCGCAGATGATGATGCCTTTGAGGTAGGCCTCACCTGTGGGGGAACGATCAACGTCTTCATCGAGAAGTGGCTATGAGTCACATCGATGCCACCAAGGAATTGATGGAAACCGAACGTCTCGGTGCCGTGGCGACGGTCGTTGCCGGCGAGGCGATCGGTGTCAAGGCGGTCATCGACTTCGAAAAAGGCGTTGTGTCTGGTGCAGTTCCCGAAGCAATCGCCGATGATGTGCTCAGCGATGCTGCCGCTCTGATGAAGCGAGAACAAAGCCGGACGCTGGCCTACGGCGATACCTCCGTATTCATCGAGGTAGTTGCCCCGCAACCAGTGATGCTCATTTTTGGAGCGGGTCACAACGCCCAGCCGTTGACCACTATGGCTCGCCAGCTCGGGTTTCGGGTCATCGTTGCGGATGCTCGTCCTATGTGGGCGACCGACGATCGTTTCCCCGACGCCGATGAGGTGATCATGGGTTGGCCAGATGCGGTGTTTGAGAAGATCCCTTTGGATCGTCGCACCTACGTGGTTCTGCTCAGCCATGACCCCCGATTTGAGGACCCGGTCTTTGCGGCGGTCCACGACAAACCCATCCGCTACCTCGGGGCGATAGGGAGCCGTCGTACTCATGTTGCCCGGCTCGAGCGGCTTGCTGCTGACGGATGGTCCCAGGAGCAACTGGACACGATATATGGACCGGTGGGTCTCGACATTGGTGCCGAGACACCAGCCGAGATGGCAGTGTCGATTGTTGGTGAGATCATCCAGGCTCGCTACGGAGCGGGCAGCGGCCTGTCGTTGCGTGGCGAGGCCGGTCGCGTCCACAAACAGCGCGGGGTCGAAGAGGGGACTGCCTGAGCCGGAACCGTGGCGGAGGGTCACGACGTCTCATGGTTGGGCGAGAGGAGACGTGGTGAACACTCGTACGGTTCTGATGGGCATAGTTGTGGCAGTCATCGCCGTCGGCTGTGGATCCGACGCCGCGGAGCCCGCGGTGTCCGCACCAGAGATCACCGCGGAAGTCGCCGCCGAATTGTCGGCGCGGGCACTCGACCGTGCTTGTGTTCTGCACTGTGGTGAGCTCGATGTCTATGTGCGTGATTCAGTATCTAGCGCCACCGCCCTTGTTGGTGAGGAGATCAAGATGGACCAGATCACCCGCACCGCCATTGCCGCATCGGTTGATGTCGTTGAGTTCGTTACTGCCGGCCGAGCTGATGAGCTGGTCGGCGACGGTGGGATGGTTGATCCGACCGCGGTGATGCTGTGGGTGGCGCCAGCCGCTGAGCTTGGCGACGGTGTTGTTGGCATCGATGTCGGTGTCGTTACCGCTCACGATGGCTTTCGCTACGAGACGCATCAGTTCAGCTGGTCTGGTGCGTCGTGGGAACTGGTGACCGCCGAGGAGACTGGCATCACCGTCACCACGGCGGTCTCTTAGAAGCGTTATTGGGCCGACATATGCGACAGCTCGACGGCGACCTGTGCGGCGACCGCTGCATTATTTTCGGCCAATGCCAGGTTGGCGGGGATGCTGCGACCTTCGGTGATCTTGGCGATCTGCTCCAGGACGAACGGGGTGATCGCCGCTCCATGGATATTGCGGGCCCGTGCCAGCGCGGTGTCGATAGCATTTTGGATTTCCCGAGTCGGGATTGCGTCCGCCTCCGGAACAGGAACGGCCAGCAGCACCCCGCCTTGATCCCACACGATCCGCTGGGCGAGGATGGCGGCGACTGCGGCAGGAGTGTCGACGCGATTTGGTGCCTTCACCCCGCTGGATCGTGCATAGAACATCGGGAATTCATCGGTCTGGTAAGCGAGAACCGTTACTGCTTCTGTCTCGAGGAATTCGACGGTCTTGGGAATATCGAGGAACGCTTTGGCCCCGGCACACACTGTCAAGACCGGATGGAGTGCAATTGCACCAAGGTCGCCGCTGATATCAGCAGTGAGCTCAGATCCGAGGTGGACTCCGCCAATGCCGCCGGTGGCAAATACGCTGATGCCTGCGGCAGCGCACAAGGCAAGAGAGGCCGACACCGTGGTGGCCCCGACCGGCCACTTCTGGGCAATAGCAATGGCGATATCGCGTTCGGCAGTCTTGCGAGCTGGTCCCAGGATGCGTTCGTGCTCTGATTCCTCGAGACCGATGCAAGGCACCCCATCGAGGATGGCCGTGATCGCGGGAACGGCCCCGTGGGTCCGAATCGCATTGGTGCTGCGGTCAAGGGCTTCCTGGTTTGCGGGCGAGGGGAGACCGAGATGGCTGTAGATCGTGCTCTCCAGCCCCACGACAGGTTGTCCCGTGTCGAGTGCCTCTTGGACCTCGCTGCTGATCTTGAGTTGCGGCATCGGTTTCTCCTGGTTTCAGTGGTTGTGGCTGCCTGCGCCGGGCCGAAGAAGAACGGTAGCCGCCACACGGTTCGCTGCGATCGCAGCATCGGCTGGTGCTGCGCCATCCAATGTGGCCGAGAGAAAGCCTGCAGCGAAGGCGTCGCCGGCACCGGTGGTATCGGCAACGGCAGCGACAGTGGGAACGGGGATTTCGATGGCGTTGCCGTCACGATCAACTATTACGACCGGGTCTGCTCCGGCCTTGATGACGGTGAGGCCCGCCCCGCCGAGTGGCGAATGGCTGTCGATGTTGAGCAGCTCGGCCTCATCCTTGTTGCAGAAGAAGACATCGGGCTCTATCGATCTCATCATGTCGAGGAAGCCGTCGACTCCGAAATCCGATAACGGGCCGGTTGACGAGGCATCAACACTCACCGGGATATCCCGCTGGCGGGCAATGTCGATAGCGGTGCGAGTGGTTGCCGCCAGCGGCTCGACAATCAGGGAATATGCAGGAACATGAAGCCAGGTCACACCATCGAGCGCACCGGCCGGAAGTGAGGCTAGTTCTGTCGCCGCACTGCGATCGGGCAGCATCGTGCGTTCCCCGGTTTGGTCAACGATGACGACGATTGATCCGGTAGTGCCACCTCTGGCCAGCACCACATCCACCCCTGCTTGTTCCATGGCGGCAGCGAGCATCGTTCCCAGGCTGTCATCACCGACTTGCCCAACAAAACGACTCGGTTGGCCTTCGCGCACCGCGATGACAGCAGCATTGGCAGCACTGCCGCCGCGACGCCGAAACACCCGAGCGGGGGTGTCGGTTCCGTGAATCAGCTCGGCGGCAGGCCACACAACTACGTCTTCAACAAGATCACCAATGCAGCACAGCATGAGTCGAGCATAGAAGGTGACACCGGCAGCGCAATCTGCGGTTCGGCGTATCCTGACCCGTGGTCGTAAACGGAGATTGAACAATGAAGAAAACGTATTGGGCCTTTGTCCTCATTCTGGCCCTCGTCGCAGCCGCATGTGGAGGCGACGATTCCGGCGACGGCAACGCGGTCGCCTCAATAGAAGACGTGGCAACCACGACCACTGCAGCCCCTGGCGAAGCTGACGAGCTCGGCAATGACGAGGCTGCCGTCTTGGAGTTCGCGGCGTGCATGCGTGACGGTGGTATCGACTTTCCTGATCCGGTCGTCGATTCCGATGGCAACGTCGGATTCGATCTTCTGGCGCTGCGCGACCTTGCCGAGGTTGATCAAGCCGAGATAGAGGCGGCATTTGAGCCGTGCGCTCCCTTTTTGGCAGGTGTGAACTTCGGTTTCGATCAGGTGTTCGAGACAGAGTTCCAGGATGAACTGGTTGCGTTCTCAGCATGTATGCGAGAAAACGGGTTTGATCTACCTGATCCGGACTTCTCTGCTCTCACCGGCGATGGCCAGCTCTATCCCGAGTTCGATCTTGATGACCCAGACTTCGAGGTGGCGCTCGAGGCATGCGAGGAATCACTCCCCGGCATCCCCGGCATCTCTGGGGGTTAGTCCGTCCTCACTCCTGGGCGAGCCTTCGATTGGGCATAAGCAACGATGGTCGGTGATCATGCTTCCAACTTTGGAAGGAACATGATGAAACGTCGATTGCTGGTTGCGCTCGTGGTATTCGGTCTGTTGGCTACGGCATGTAGTGGCGACACCGCGGATGACGCCGTGGCCTCGCTAGAAGGTGATGCTGCGGCGGTCGACGGCGACGCTGACACTTCCACGACTGAGACAGCTGGGTCAGGCGAGGTCGATCAGGAGCAGGTCATGCTCGCCTTCGCCGCTTGTATGCGTGAAAATGGTATCGAGATTGACGATCCGACCGTGGATGCCGACGGGAACGTCGGATTCGGGCGGTTGCGCAGCGCCATCGAAGGAGATGTCACTCCGGAAGAGATAGACGCTGCCCGCGAGGCTTGCGAAGGCGAGCTGCAAGGCGTGGCGCTTCGTTCTGAGGCCAATCGTGACCGCACTTCTGAGCAAGATGTGTTCCTCGAATTCGCCCAGTGCATGCGGGAGAACGGGTATGACATGCCCGACCCCGACTTCGCCAACAGCGGTCCCGGTGGTGGGGGCGGCGGTGTAGGGCCATTCGGCGAATTGGATCGGGATGACCCCGACTTCAAGTCCGCATTGGCCCCGTGTCAGGACGTCCTCGCCGGAACGGGCCCCGAAGGTAAAGGCCCTCCAGGGATCAGCGGCTGATTCCAGAGATGCCTCGTGGGGGTGCGGGGATGGCCGCTTTCTCAGCGGATTCTTAGGTCGTCTTCAGATACTTCGGGTTTATGCGGGGCAAGCTGTCGTGACAAACCTGAAAGGGAATCTGATGAGGACAAGACTCTTCGTGCTGCTCTTTGCGCTCGGACTAGTTGCGACAGCCTGCGGGGGATCCGTCGCCGACGCCGGCGTGGCTTCGCTGGAGACCACCGACACCACGGTGGCAAGTGATGCCGTTGCGACTGGAGACGTCGAAGTGGACGCTGAACAAGCAATGTTGGACCTGGCCGCATGTCTCCGTGACAACGGCGTCGAAATCGAAGATCCAACGGTTGATGCCAGCGGCAACGTTCAGTTTGGTGGCCTGCGTGGTGCACCTGCTGCTGATGGTGGCGAGATCGATCGTGAGGCATTTCGAGCCGCCATGGATCAGTGCCAAGAGAGCCTGGAGGGTGTGGCACTCGGGTTCGGCGGTCGTGGTGAGATCGACGTGACCGAACTGCAAGACACGATGGTCGAGTACGCGGCCTGTATGCGTGACAACGGCTACGACATGGACGATCCCGACCTCACCAACTCTGGTCCCGGCTCGGGTGGGGAAGCTGGCGCAGGGGGTGGTGGCGGTCCCTTCGGCGACATCGATAGAGACGATCCGGACTACCTGGCTGCGCAAGAGGTTTGTGGCGATATCCTCGGGGGTCTCCCCGGCGGCGGACTCGGTCGTCCCGGTGGAGGTAACGGCGAATGAAACTTGATGGGAGCACGATGAAGCGCACGAGAGAAGGGGACATCTCGCCCACAGACGATGAGGGTGGCTACAGCGACCTGCCCGTACCAAAGCGGTCACGCTTGGGTTGGTGGCTTGGCGGGCTTGCAGTTGTTGTGGTTGGGGCCGTGGCCGCCGTCATGCTGCTTGGCAACGATTCCGGGTCCGGCCTGGCAAATGAGGCCGTGACCCTTACGTTCGATGAAGTGGTGCAAACCGATCTCATTCAGATGGATTCGTTCGATGGGACGCTGGGTACTGACGATGGTGATCCGGTGACGAGTCCGGCGCCGGGAACTGTCACTAGCACCGCTGGTGTCGGGACGATGATCGAGCAGGGCGACGTATTTCTCACTATCGACAACGAGCCGGTTGTGCTTCTCTACGGTGAGCTGCCCGCCTACCGAGACCTGACGGCTACCGAGGACTCGATGGCCATTGGCGGCAATGTCAATGGTGTCGTCACCGAGGTAGTCGCTGCCGGGGAAACCCTCGAGCAAGGGGACGTCCTTTACCGCGTCGACGGCGAACCTGTCGTCGTCATGTACGGAGCGATACCGGCGTACCGAACTCTGCGCGACCTTTCCGAGAACATGACGGGTACCGACGTACTCCAGCTGGAGACAGCGCTTGTTGGCCTTGGTCATGACCCAGACCTGCTGGCGACCGTTGATGAGGAGTTCACCGACTACACCGAGACCATGGTCGAGCGGTGGCAGGAGGAACTTGGCGTCGAGGAAGACGGACAGGTCAGTCTTGGCGATGTCATCTTCATCCCGGCCCAGGCAGAGGTTCTCTCGGTGGCGGTCGAGGTAGGCCAGTCAGTCAATCAGGGCCAGTCCATCGTGACCATCTCGACCGGTGCCGCCCTCCAGGGCGGGGACGTGCTTCAGCTTGAACAGGCTCTTGCCGCGCTGGGATATGACCCCGGAACGGTCGATGGGAGCTGGGATTCCAATACGAAGGGTGCGGTGCTCAGCTGGCAGGCAGACACCGGTGTCGAGGCCGACGGTGTAGTGAACCTGGGCGAGATCGTCTTCCTCTCTTCCATGGTTCAGGTCAACGATGTGCTGGTCTCAGTTGGTTCAGCCGTGAATGCCGGCACTCCCGTTCTTGGCATTTCCTCGGCTGACAAGTTTGTGACATTTGACCTGCCTGCCGCCGACCAGGGACTTCTTGCCGTCGGCCAGGAAGTGGTCATCGAAATGCCAGACGGCAGCGATGCCGCAGGCACTGTTCTGTCGGTGGCTTCTGTGGCCAGCGGTGGTCAGGGTGAGGCGACTTTCGAGGTGAAGATTGTCCTCGTTGATCCCGCGGTTGCGGTTGGATTGGATGAGGCTCCCGTGGACGTCGAGGTTGTTTCCGACTCTGTATCGAACGTTATGGCGGTCCCGGTCTCGGCGTTGGTAGCGCTGGCCGAGGGCGGCTACGCCGTTGAGGTCGACACCGGCTCGGGCACTCAGCTGGTTGCAGTTGAGCCGGGCTTCTACGCTGATGGTCTTGTCGAGGTCGAGTCATCCGGCCTTTCGGTTGGTGACATGGTGGTGGTCCCGTGACATCCACGATGACGGCAGATAGACCAGCACCGGCCTCCGGCTCGGATGTGGTTCTGTCGCTGCATGGTGTCACCAAGGAGTACCCGTCCACGCCGCCGGTGCGGGCCCTGCGTGGTGTCGACTTCTCGGTGACCCGCGGTGAGCTGGTTGGTGTTGTTGGCCCCTCAGGCAGCGGCAAATCGACGTTGCTGCACATCATGGGAACACTGGATCTACCAACCGCTGGCCAAGTGACGGTTGCCGGATACAACATCGAAGAACTCAGCGACAAGGACCTATCAGCATTGCGAGCACGCCATATCGGTTTTGTGTTCCAACAGTTCCATTTGCTGAGCGGCTATACCGCCCTGGACAACGTTGCTGACGGTCTGCTGTACACGGGCATGAACGTGTCGGATCGGCGCGACCTTGCTCATCGGGCGTTGACCCGCGTCGGCCTCGGCCATCGCCTCGGCCATGTGGCGACCAAACTGTCTGGCGGGGAGCGGCAGCGAGTCGCCGTTGCTCGTGCCCTCGTCGGTACCCCTTCGATCGTCCTCGCCGACGAGCCGACCGGAAACCTCGATACCAAGAACAGCGATGCCATCGTTGACTTGATCCGTCAGATCAACGATGAGGGTGTGACCTTTGTGGTTATTACCCACAACAAAGAGATCGCCGAGGCGTTTCCCCGCACGGCTGGCCTCCGCGATGGCCGCATTGAATACGACTCGGGCGGTCGTCATGAGTAACGGAAATGGGCTGGAACCGTCGCGCCTCCACAGCGCCGACGCATTCCGGACCGCCAGCGTGGGTCTGCAAACACGCAAGCTGCGTGCGGCGTTGTCGGCCCTTGGCATCATGATCGGTATCGCCGCGATGGTCGGCGTGCTCGGGCTGTCCGAGTCGTCAAAATCGGACCTCTTGGCGCAACTGGATCGGCTGGGTACCAATCTCCTTACGGTGCAGGCGGGTAGTGGGATCGGTATCGGAAGCGGCGAGTTGCCAACGGAAGCCGCCGGGATGATTTCTCGGATCGGCCCGGTCGAGCAGACAAGCACGATCAGCTCGGTTGATGCCAACGTCTACAAGTCGGATTTCGTCCCAGAGGGCCAGACAGGTGGCATCACAGTGCAGGCCGTCGACGTCAACCTTCTGGAGACGCTGGCGGGCAGCATGGCTGACGGCAAGTTCCTTGACGCGGCGACGGCTACCTATCCAACAGCGGTGTTGGGGTCGGTTGCCGCAGCGCGTCTTGCTATCCATGAAGTGACCGGGACCCAACAGATTTGGCTTGGTGGCCAATGGTTCACCGTGATTGGTGTGCTTGATGAGTTCGAGCTCAACCCCGATCTCGATCGGGCGGCATTGATCGGCCTGACCACCGCGGAGGACTTCCTCGATCATGAGGTAGTGCCTTCTTCGATCTTGGTGCGTGCTGACCCTGATTTCATCGATGAGGTGACTGCGGTTTTGTCGGCGACTGCCAATCCGCAGAACCCCGAAGAGGTCGAAGTTGCCAGGCCTTCCGATGCTCTTGAGGCAAAGGAAGCGGCGGATGATGCCTTCACGGCGTTGTTCCTGGGACTTGGTGGGGTGGCTTTGCTTGTGGGCGGTGTTGGGATCGCAAATGTCATGGTGATCTCGGTTCTCGAACGTCGATCTGAGATTGGGCTACGACGAGCGCTGGGAGCGACAAAGCGTCACGTTGCCGTTCAGTTTCTTGGTGAGGCGCTATTGCTTTCGGCGGTTGGCGGTGTTGGCGGGGTTGCCCTCGGGTGGGCGGTCACCGGGGTGTACGCCAATGTGAAAGGTTGGAGTGTGCTTATCCCGCCAGTCGCCATCGGTGGAGGAATGGCCGCCGCCCTGTTGATAGGTGCGGTCGCCGGGCTGTACCCAGCCGTGCGGGCCGCCCGCATGTCCCCGACTGAGGCCCTGCGCAGCGCCTAGGGATCTCCTGGTTCTTGCGTAGCCGGCGACGGGATCTCGGTGGGATCTACGCAAGTTCACAGAAGGTGCCGTTGTCTCTCGTTCTTGCGTAGCTGGCGACGGGATCTCGGTGGGATGTACGCAAGTTCGTTGATGGGGTTGACTGCTGTTCTGCAATTGTTATATAATAACTAGAACAAGTTGTCAGCGAGGTCTCCGTGTCTGAAGTCAACATCGCCGCTATCGCACCACTAATCGTGCTCGTGCTTGCTTTCGTCGTCTATTGCTGGGTCGACATTTCCCGCGGCGAGGTTCGGCATCTGCCGAAGTGGCTGTGGCGCCTGATCGTTGTTCTGTCGGTCCCGCTTGGTGGCATCGTCTACCTGCTGATTGGTCGGGAACCCGGGTCACGCCGATGATCGAAACCAGGGCGCTATCCAAGACCTATAAGGAAACGCATGCGTTACGGTCGGTCGATCTCAACGTTGCACGTGGCTCGGTTTATGGCTTGGTTGGCCCCAACGGTGCGGGCAAGACGACGTTGCTTGGCATCTTGGCCGGACTACGGCAAGCAACGAGTGGTTCCATGGCGATCGCAACGCAAGAGGTTGGCGTCCTCCCTGATACCCCATTGTTTGATGCTTGGCTGAGCGCGCGTGAGGTTGTTGATCTGGCCCTCACGATAAGTACAGGTAGCGGCGACGAAGCCCGGGTAGCCGAGATGCTCGAATTGGCGGGTATCGCCGAGGATGCGGATCGACCGGTCGGCGGTTTCTCTCGGGGCATGCTGCAACGTCTCGGCTTGGCTGCGTCTCTGGTCGCCAAGCCCGAGCTTGTTTTGATGGACGAGCCATGCTCGGCACTTGATCCACTGGGGCGGCGCGAGGTGCTTGATCTGATCGCCCGGTTGCGGGGGGATGCCACGGTCGTGTTCTCCAGTCACATCCTTGCCGACGTTCAGGAGGTGTGCGACACCGTTGGCATTCTGCGCCAGGGGGAGCTGGTCTTTGAAGGCACGTTGCAGAATCTCCTGGTCGGGCATGCCCAGCCCGGCTATCTGGTACGGCTCCGGCCTCCCCTCGAGCCCGTTGTCGATCGCCTGGCAGCCATCGAATGGATTCACGATGTGACTGTTGTTGATACAGAGCTCATCCGAGTGACCGGGGAGAGTCTGCCGGTCCTGGAGGGAAATCTGGTGACCTCGCTTGCCGCCGCGGGGGCTCATGTGGTGTCGCTGGCCCCGGAGGCGCCATCACTTGAGGACGTGTTCTTGGAGGTCGTACGATGAGCCGTATTCGTGCGATGAGCCGCATTCGTGTGATGAATCTGTGGCGTCTGGAGTGGCTGCGGCTGATCCGCACCAAGCGTGTCATTGGAATTGTCGGTGTCTACGTCTTCTTTGGGTTGCTGGGACCGATTACCGCCCGGTACATGAAAGAGATCGTCGAGAACTTTGGCGGCGGTGTCGAAATCATCGTCCCCGATCCAGTCGCTGCTGACGGGATCACAAGCTACGTAGCCAACGCCGCCCAGATCGGTTTGCTTGTCTCGGTAGGTATCGCTGCGGCGGCCCTCGCCTTTGATGCGAAGCCACAAATGGGGATCTTCCTGCGGACCAGGGTGGCGAGGGTCCGGGACATCATTTTGCCAAGGTATGTAGTGATCACAGCGGCCGTCGTCGTTTCGTTCATCCTGGGCTCGATTGCCGCTCTCTACGAGTCGATCGTGCTGCTGGGCTCGCTATCGATCAGCGGCTGGTTCCTCGGAACCCTGCTCGGCTGCCTCTACTTGATCTTTGCGATGGCGTTAGTTGCCGCAGTCGCCGGCAAGTCAAAATCGGTGCTGTTCACAGTGATGATTTCGATCGGCATCCTTCTGCTTCTTCCGATCATTGGCGTTGCTCCGGCCGTTGCCGAGTGGCTACCCAGCTACTTGGTTGGCGCCGCTGATGGCCTGGTCCGGGACACCGCATTCTCGGAATACATCCCAGCGACATTGGTGACCATCGGATTAACCGCCGCCGCTCTCTGGCTCGCCGTGCACTGGGCCGAGCAGCGCGAGCTTTGAGAGTATGGCCGGGTCTATTCCGGGATCGACACGATGTAATCGCCGGATTCGTCGTCCCATTTCAAGTTAACCACACCACGGGCGCTGGCTGCCTGCACGTAACGCAGGAATCCTGAGTACCCGAGGCGACGCTCGTTGAAGTCGGTCTGTCGCTTGCGGAGCTGATCCTTCATACCCGACAGTGGCTGCGGACCACCCTTGCCAACCACCTCAACCAGAAGATCGAAGTCCTTGCTGACGCCATCGGTCTTGGGGAAGTCGACAGACGGATCACCGCGGGTGCCGTCGTCGCTGAGCTCGATGATCGAGTTGGTGGCGAGGTGGCGGAGTAGTTCTCCAAACGCCCGGAAACCGTGCTCAGCTTCGCTAAAGGTCGGGTCCTTGCGGAGCAGCGCCCGCTTCAAGGACGAGGAGCGAACTGTGCCGTCTGTCGATCTCTGCAGACCGGCCAGTGTTGTCGTGATGAGTGCGGCTACGTCCTCCGATGCCTGAGGTTTCACCGCGGCGACCGTATCCGGCTTCTTTGCCTTCTTGGCTGCGGTCTTTTTCTTCGGCTTGGGGAGTTCCACACCACCCAGGTTCTCATAGAACAGAAACTCGTCGCACGCCGGCGGCAACATGGCTGAGGTCGATGCCTTGAGCCCGACGCCAACAACCCGTTTGTTGAGTTCGCGCAGCTTCTGCACCAGCGGGGTGAAGTCAGAATCACCCGTACAGATGACGAAGGCGGTTACGTAGTCACGCTCAAAAGCCAGCTCGACGGCGTCGACCGCCATCTTGATATCGGCGGCGTTCTTGCGGACCCGGCCGCGGCGTTGCGGGATTTCGATGAGCTCGACCTGGTTGTCGGCGAGCATCTGGCGATCCTTCAGGAAAGAGGACCAGTCGGCGTAGGCGCGGCGCACCACAACACGGCCTCTTTCGGCAAGGGCGTCAGCAATCGGTTTGAAGTCAAACTCAATGCCGAGGTCGTCACGAGCTCCAATGGCTAGGTTTTCGTAGTCGATGAAAAGGCCAATGCGTTCTTCTTCCATGAAGATGAGGGTAGCCCACAAGTTGGACGCCGGACATTGCGTTGTTGGGCTGACTGTTGCCAGCATGTGGGAGGCAAGCCGAGATTCTCGACATCCGACCGGGCGAGGTTGCTATCTTTTGCTCAGCTCGTCGGTGACCGAGCGATGTTCACGGGAGGGGAGCATGAGCGAGGGTCACCGGGAGGGCGCGGTGACCCTCCTCGTTATTCTCCCTCATCATTGCCCAGCGATGCCGTTGCAACCAGAACTACACCGAGCGGCGGGCTATCCCAGTTCTCAAAGGCGGCAACCGGACCGTTCATGACGTCGGTGACCGACATGCCTTTCTTGGTGACGCAAGCAAGCAGCCCCTCATCCTCCGACCACGTGCCCGTTCGCCACCCGTCGCCGCACGATGTTGCTCTTACGATGCCGCTCATTGGTCCTCGAGTTCGCCAACCCAGACGATCATCGGTAGTGGGGTGATGCCCTCCACCGGTCGGGCCGTTGCAACCAACCGGTCGCCGACCAGGAACATGCGGGTTACGAGAATGTCAGGAGTCATCTCGACCCGGTGCCACTGGAAACCGTCGTTTGAGGTGAGGACCGCGGACTCCTGCGAGTTGCGCACGGCTGCCAGGTATCCCTCAGGACTGCCCTCGATCCAAACCCCGGCCGTGGATGACAATCTGGTTGACACCGAAGAGCGAACGGTCCAGTCAGTGCCGCTGTTGCTGAGGCAGATGGTGTCAAAGACATCGTTCACCAAGAACAGGCGATTGCCCCCGACCGCGACGCCCTGCCACCCACCGCATTCAGCTGGGGCGTCCCACAAGCTTGACGTCCATGTAGCTCCGCTTGCGGAGCTCCATAGTTCGTAGGTGCCGGTACCGTCGGCGATGACGCTCACAAAGATGTCATCGAACGCCATTGGGCTGGGCACCGCGGGAACCCCAGACAGATCAACGGGCAGGAAGGTGGCACCGTCGTTTGATGTCCACATTGAACCTGCTGGGAGTGCCCTCACGTCGGTCCCGTAGTGGCCGGAGACCGCAGGGATCTTGACGGTAGGTGGGATCGGCTCTGTGAAGACAGATTCGACGCCATCTTTGGTGATGATGCGCATCCACAGTCGTGAGTCGGCCACTGCAATCTCCGGGAGCTCGCCGTACTCCAGAAGGTTCGCTATGTCATCGCCAAGTCCCACCAGCGTGTCATTCAAATCGATATGGGCGTCGGTTGTCACCACAAGCTCGCCGCCGCTATTGATTTCGGAGGTAACTGAAGAGAATTCCGCTCTCAAGTTGCCGAACTGGAGTGGCGTCGCGGGGAGCAACCATCTTGTCCAGACCGGCTCTTCGCTACGTGCAAGAGGCTGCGACCTCCACACGGCGGCGGCACCTTCATGCCATCCAGAGAGCAGAAGCGCACCGTCGTAGGTATCGAGATCCGTGATGAAGACCTCTGGGCCTAGATCCAGTCGGACGAGGTTCCAAGTCTCACCATCGGGCGAAACCCACAACGCTCTTTGGAATGGATGTTCGTAGTCCTCGGACACAAGCAGGAACATATCGTCGCTTAGCTCCACCGCACCGTGCACCGCCCAGGCGTCTTGGTCGGTGTCGGCAGGTTGTTGCTCGAGCCAGTTGTAGTGAGCCGGAGTCGTCTGTGCAGCCGATGCCACCGGCACCGTTGCGGGTGCCAATGTCGTTGCCTGCGCCGATTGTTCTGATGTGTCGTTGGGAAGGCCAAACAGGTAACCGGCGCTGGCCCCGACTGCGAGCAGAGCAAGAGCCATCGCCGCAGGCAATCGGCGCGGCGTCACCGGTCGCACCGTGAGCGGTTGCACCGCGTTGGAGGGCTCTTTCTTCGCCATGCAACGAGGGTACCGACCAAGCGAGAGTATCGATGACGTCATCCGCCCCGATCTGCTGCTGATATCGTCCGGCGGAACACAGAAGAAGGACCACCATGACCGCGCCTTTCGCCATCACGTTTGACTATCTTTGCCCGTTTGCGCGCAACGCCAATGAATCGATTGTCGATGGCCTCAGGGACGGAGCGGACTGGGACGTGACGTTCCGGCCCTTCTCGCTTGCACAGACCAAGGTCGAAGCTGATCAGCCAGATGTCTGGGAACGAGAATCTGGCAGCGACGGCACCCGAGGGGTTCTCGCCCTCCAATGGGGAATTGCTGTTCGCGACAATTGGTCAGAGCAATTCCTGCAGTTCCACACCGAACTGTTCGAGGCGCGACATGGACGGGGGGCCGACATCGGAGACGAATCGGAACTGCATGCTGTTGCGGCTGCGGCCAATCTTGCGCCGACGGAGATCGCGGCTGAGGTCGCATCAGGGCGACCACAGGGGGTACTGGCTGCCGAGCACCAAGAGGCGGTCCAGAAGTGGGAAGTGTTCGGTGTCCCGACCTTCGTTGTGGGAGACGAGGCCGTCTTTGTGCGATGCATGGAACGCCATCAGCCTGACGAGATCGAGCAGATCGTCCAACTTATCGAGTGGACGAATCTCAACGAGTTCAAACGTACCAAGGTGCCTCGCTAGAACCTGGCGATCCAGCTGCGGTACTTGCGCTGCTCAGCTAGTCCGCGTAGTCAGCCAACACAGCTGCGAGCGTGAACTCGCCGACCCTGTGCAATGCCGGGTTATCGGCTGACGCTTGTAGAAACAAGACAGCGGTCGACAGTGCCCATGCTCTCGCCCGCTCCCACGTCGTGTCATCGATCGGGCGTACCGGTGTGGCCGCTGCGGCGCGGAACACCTCTCGATCGCCCGCGTCGAACAGCATCCAGGCGACACTGAGATCATTGGCGGGGTCGCCGCTGGTGACGTCGCCAAAATCGAGCACCGCCGCCAGGCGATCGTCGCGTTGCAGCAGGTTGAGCGGGTGGAGATCGCCGTGCGCCCACATCGCTGGTCCGCACCACTCGTCCAGTGTCACTGCTGCAAGCCATCGGCGCGCGATCTTCCCTGCATCGGAGACCACAGCCTTGAGCTCTTCGATCCGCTTCATCGTTACTGCGGAACGATCGGCCAAGGGTCCCGCCCGGTGCGGGTTGATCGGTGCGTCCGGAGGGGCCGGCGTATGCAGTGCCCCGAGGAACTGGCCGAGGTCGCGGGCTAGGCGGGTCTTGTCGGTGACCGGTGCTGCGCCGATCGTCTCACCATCGAGCCACGGCAGGATTGACCACGCCCACGGGTATCCCTCGCCTGGCCTTCCCACGCGGAGGGGTACCGGCACGGGGACGGGAAGCCGAGGGGCCAGCCGGGGGAGCCACGCTTGCTCATGCTGAACGAGTACAGCGGCCTCGGCGCGGCGGGGCAGGCGGACTGTCAGGTCATCCCCAAGACGAAACAAGACGTTGTCCCATCCATTGGCTAGTTCACGGAGGCCTAGCTCCGCGAGATCTGGATGTTGTGCGGCGAGAAGCTCACGGACGAGTCCAATCGTGACGTCGACATCGGCCGTTGGCATTTTCGATGCAACCACAGGGCAACTCTAGTTATCGCTGTCCCTGCCAAACCAATCAAACAGATCATTCCCCCAGACGATGATCCAACCGTGTGGCGACCATCGGCTGGCTAGTCCGTCACGCGGGCAGTATCGAATAGCTAGTGATGTCCTCATTCACTGTGCCGCCGCTTCGCATATCTCCACTCAACGACAAACCTCGAAACAGCGATGGGTCGTATGTTCTGTATTGGATGACCGCCTACCGACGGACCCGATCCAACTTCGCGCTGCAGCATGCCGCAGATTGGTCTCGTCACCTTGGGCTGCCGCTACTGATTCTGTCAGCCTTGCGCCTCGATTACCGGTGGGCGACAGCACGTTCCCACGCCTTCATTATTGATGGAATCGCCGATCTGGAGAACCACCTAGCTACGACCAACGCCGTTCACTATCCCTACATAGAGCAACATGCCGGTGGCGGACGTGGCTTGGTGGCGGCTCTGGCAGACCGTGCGGCTGTTGTGGTCGCCGATGCGGCTCCAGTCTTCTTCCTGCCCAGGATGACGGAGGCTGCCGCACAACGATCCCCTGTCCTGTTTGAAGGAGTCGATCACAGCGGGCTACTACCTCTGGCGGCTACCGATCGTGTGTTCCGGAGGGCTTACGATTTCCGTCGCTTTCTCCAGCGCAGCCTGCCGCCTCATCTCGAGGACATGCCAGCGGCCCACCCGCTGGCCGGTCTTCCTCGAGTGCCGCCGAAGCTGCTTGCTCACCTAGGCAACAGGTGGCCGAGTCCGCCGCCGGATCGGTCTCTCGTGTCCACGCTGCAGCTCGATCACACGGTTGCACCGACGCATCTCCGCGGTGGCGAAACGGCGGGCGCCTTGCGTTTGACTGACTTTGTTGCCATGAGACTCGCCAGATACCAGGAGCGGAACCATCCCGACGAACATGTCTCCAGTGGACTTGCTCCTTATCTGCACTTTGGCTTTGTGTCTCCCCATGATGTATTTCAAGCGATTGCCAACGCCGAACAGTGGACAGCGGAGAAGATCGCAGACACAAGCAGCGGTAGCCGGGATGGTTGGTGGGGGATGAGTCCATCTGCCGAGGCGTTCCTGGACCAGGTCGTTACTTGGCGAGAGCTTGGCTATGCGGCGGCTGCTCGCGTGCCGGACAACGAGTCCTACTCCGCGCTCCCAGACTGGGCAAGAGCGACGCTGGCAGCGCATGCCACGGATCCTCGCGAGTATTGCTACAGCCTTGATCAGTTGCAGGACGCGGCGACTCACGACGAGCTTTGGAACACGGCCCAGCGACAGTTACGGAATGACGGCACCATCCAAAACTACCTGCGCATGCTCTGGGGAAAGAAGATCCTCGAATGGACCCCCAGTGCGCAGGACGCTCACGACATCATGTTCGAGCTGAACAATCGCTACGCCCTGGACGGTCGGGACCCAAACTCCGTCTCTGGGATCCACTGGGTACTCGGTCGCTACGACCGGGCGTGGGGTCCGGAACGCTCGGTCTACGGAAAGGTCCGCTACATGTCATCTGATGCAGCGCGCCGCAAGCTCAGAATGAAGACCTATTTGCAGCGTGATTACCGACAGCTACTAGTCGAAGATGCTTGAGACGAGGTTGATGTCGGGGTTCGTGCCCTCAGAGACGGTGACGTACGAGTATCCATCACCGACGAAACTGATGGCTTCCCCCTGAACCTCGGCGGTCGACGGAGTGCGGCACGGTTCCGCGGTAAAGGTCTCTGAGAAATCGATGTCGGTTCGTTCCCAGAGCCACACCTCGTTGTAGCCGCGGAAGACAACAACTGATCCGCTTCGGTCAATGTCGGCTGCAGTGACGAATGTGCCACGCTCGAGTGGAAAACTCCCGACCGCAATGAGGTTGGTCGTGGCCCCGTCGATGAGTTGGTCAGCCGGAGCACGGAAGATCTGGGCGGGATCCCCCGACGACGGTTTGGTGATGATGAGGATGTCACCGGTCACCGGGTCAACCAGCATCGATTCCGCATCGGGTCCGGGTTCGGGATAGGCGAGGTTGAAGCTCGCTGCGTCCGTAACGAAACCACCGGTTGGTGTTGGGATTGGCTCAGCTATCCGATAGACGGTGATGACGGGGCGAAAGTGGAGGTTATCTCCGATGTCGCCAAGGTATAGGTAGTCCAACTCGGGGTCCGGTCCGGGACCGATAGCCATGTCCTCCCAGTCAAACGCGGGCACATCGATGTCGAACGTTCCCATATCGACACCCTCAAGAGTGGTGGCGTAAACGACCGCGCCACCGCCGGAGTCGTTGTGCATCCAGACTATTCCAGGATGGACCCGCGACACCGCGATGCCGGACGTCTCGGTAATGTCCGTGTTTGCAACGGTGCCGAGGACAGCAGGGTCATCGTAGGATCGACACAAGCCCGCCTGTGGTGACGGCGGCAGCAGCGGCGGGGTCGTAGGAGCGACAGCAGTACCCGTTGTCTGCGATGAGGGCGGTTGCGTCGTTGTTGGCGGTCCAAAGACACCGCCTGAGCACGCTGACGCTGCCAACGCCAAGGTGGCTACGACTAGGACTCGGTATGACACTCTCACCGTTGGAAGCCTAGGCCCAGCCCACCGGTACGGTCCGCTAGGACCCAAGAAGACGCAGAGCTATCGCTTCGGCCAGGATGCCGTTGCGCAATTCATTGAGATCCTGGCTCTCGTTTGGTCCGTGGGCCCGGCTGGTGGGGTCGGCGACGCCGGTGAGCAAGATGGTTGCGTCCGGGTAGCGATCGGCGAAGTCTGCAACGAAGGGGATAGAACCACCCACTCCCATCTCTTGGGTCTCTGCTTGCCATGCTTCCGCAAACGCATGCCTGAAGACATCGAAGGCGGTTCCACTGGTGTCAAGCGCAAAAGCTTCGCCCAAGGCGCCGCGGGTAACCGTCACTGCCGCGCCCCACTCGGCGTTGGATTCCAGATGGGCTTGCAGCGCATCCATTGCCCGGCCTGGATCGTCGCCAGGCGCGACCCGCAAGCTGACCTTGGCACGCGCTACCGGAACCAGCTGGTTGATCGCTTCCGACAGCGGAGGTGCATCAATCGCAAGCACTGATATTGCTGGCTTGGTCCACAGGCGGGATGTAATCGACCCGGTGCCGATCAACTCGACACTGTCCACTGGGTCTGCTTGGGCGCGCAGTTCCGCTTCGCTGAGGTCGAGCGAAGCCTCATCGCTGCCCAGCAGACCGGCCACAGCAACCTCGCCATTTGTGTCGTGCAGCGTGGCCAACAGACGAGCCAACGTTGTGATGGCGTCGGGGATCGCTCCTCCGAAACCTCCGCTGTGGACGGCATACTTGAGGGTTCGCACTTCCACTGTGCAATCGACCAGGCCGCGCAGTGAGGTCGTCAGAGTCGGGGTGCCAACCGCCCAATTGCCGGCGTCGGCGATCACGATCACGTCTGCGGCCAACATGTCGTGATACGTCTCGAGGAAGTCTCCGAGATGGGCCGACCCGATCTCTTCTTCGCCTTCGATAAGGACTTTCACCCCGACGGGTGGCTTGCCACCGAGAGCGCGGATTGCCCCAGTGTGAACAATGATTCCTGCCTTGTCATCGCTGCTACCGCGACCGTAGAGCCGGTCGTCGCGCAGGAACGGCTCGAATGGTTCCGTCTCCCATTCCTCAGCCGGGCCCGGGGGTTGGACGTCATGGTGTGCGTAAAGGAGGACCGTTGCTGCCCCGGCCGGGGCGGGAATCTCGGCGTAGACGGCCGGGTGTGCGCCTTCGACCTCGAGGGTGCGCACCTCACCGAACCCGGCCTGGCGCAACAGCTCTGCAGTGAAGTCTGCCGACCTCCGAACTTGGCTCGGGTCGTAGCCGGGGGCGCTCACGGACGGGATTCTCACCAGGGCCTCGAGGTCCCCGAGGAGAGCTGGCATCAGTTCGTCAACGGCGGTTCTTAGATCATCATGCATGGGAGCAGACTAGGACGAACAAGCATCGGCAATGACTTTTAGTATCGTCAGGGTCACGGAGGTGTACGACAGTGGGCGATTGGCTGATCGGAAGTGTTGTTACGGGAGCTGTAGTCATGTTGGGTTGGGTGTTCTTCACCCAGATCCTGCCCAAGAATGTGGCCAAGCGAGCGGCGCGCCCTCCTGAACAACCTCTGACGACCCTCCCCGGCGTCGAGGACCAGCCTGCCTTCAAGATTGATGCGGAACGGTCACTGACGTCGAACAAGATGACCCACGATGTGTTCGTAAGCGAAGCCGCCGACTTGGTTTTGCAGTCGCGCGTCGCCGGGCTCTTCGCCGAGGACGTGCTCGCCGAGGCAGCGGAGAAGGCGGGAGATGCCGTCAAGCTCCGTCCGGGTAGCTTCGACGCCAACCTGCTGGGAGGAGAGATAGCGATGAAGAGAGCGATGCTGGCGCAGGGAAGCGCGGCGATACCGCTTCTCGAAGAGGCTGCGGTTCGTTTCGCAACGGCGACTGAAACCAAAAAGGGCGTGGTTGACGCCTACGTGGGTCGGGGATGGGCTCACCTGGAGAGGGCGCAGAGACTCGAGGGAGACTTGTCGGCAGCTGCGTATCTGGACGCATCCGAGGTATTTCTCAAGGGATTCCGGGTCAATCCACACAACTTGTTCATTCTTCGTGGATGGGGCTTGGCTGTCGATGGATTGAGCCGTATCTTGGGTGACAGGGCAGCTCCGGTAGCGGCTGCCGAAGAAGGATACCGGCTTGCTCTTGCCGAACACCGTGGCGGTGACCACGAGTTACATGACTGGTTTGCCAAGATTCTTTCGGCAGATGAGCCGGTGCGGATTCCGATGCCGGCGGTGCGCGACCGGTTCTAGGTGCGTCCCAACCTGTTTTGCGCAAGGTTCCTGGGCCCGAGCAAGTACCCTCAGCTACCGTGTGATTACCAGCAAGGGAGTATCTATGGCAATGCGTCGATTAAGGGGCCGCCGTCGTGACGGTGGACAGATCACCGACCTTTCCAAGCGTATTGCGTCGGCAACAAAGCCAGAGCCCTCGGGGGGCGCCGAGGCGCAGGCAACTTCGGTGCTTGCACCTGGATTGACCCGCTACCAGCGCCAGAGTGCGAATCTCCCATCCGGTGCCAAGCAGATGACGGTTGCGGAGCTAACCAACATCGTCGTGGACCTTCGCAACGAGGCTGACAACGACAGCGATGATGACAAGGACGACGACGAGTAAGCCACACGATCACCTTGGCGACTTGGTTGTCTCTCCTCTAATTGGGCCGGCGGCCCATTGAATCGGCGTGTGTCTACCGGCAGGGCCCCAGCTCCCCGCGTCGTAGCGGTGCAGCTTGTGACCTCCGCTTGCGGCTTGGAGCACCGGGTCGTACAAACGCCATGAAGCCTCTACTTCATCGGAGCGTACAAAGAGAGTCTGGTCGCCCTGGATGATGTCATAGATGAGTGTCTGGTAGGCATCGGGTAACCGAGCGAAGTCGTCCGCGTACATGAACCGCAACTGCTTTCCGATCAGCCGAAGCGACTCGCCAGGCGACTTGACATCGAAGTGAACCTCGAACCCCTCATTGGGCTGGAGCATCAGCTTGATGATGTTTTGGTGCTCCTCGCATTGGTCCCTCTTCCCATGAAAGATGCAGATAGGGGGAGGGCGGAACCTGATCACGATTTGGGAACTCTTTGCTGGCATTCGCTTACCGGTTCTCAGGTAGAAGGGAACTCCTTGCCACCGCCAATTGTCGATCTCAACCTTGAGGCTGACATAGGTGGGAGTCGTTGAGTCGTCTGGGACTTGCTCTTCGTCGCGGTACGCAGCCACCGGTTGTCCCTCGTGGTCGCCGGCTGCATATTGCCCCAGGGTGACCTCGTTGAGATCGATGGGTCGCACTGCGTTCAGCAACTGGACCTTGCCATCGCGGATCGCCTCAGCATCGAATGAGTGCGGTGCCTCCATTGCTACCAGGGCGAGAAGTTGGGTCAGGTGGTTTTGCACCATGTCCCTGATGACACCGGCACCGTTGTAGTACGCCGATCTGGACCCAATCCCAAGTGATTCGGCGACTGTGATCTCAATGGCGTCGACGCGGTCGCGGTCCCAGCTTGACTCGAACAGCATGTTCGCAAAACGGAAGGCCAGAAGATTGCGGACAGTCTCTTTGCCGAGATAGTGATCGATACGGTAGATCTGACTCTCGTCGAAGTGTCGGTGCACGAGGCTGTTGAGGGCCTGCGCGGACGCAAGATCGCGCCCGAACGGCTTTTCGATAACGATTCGTGTCCATCCCGGACTCTGATTCAGACCAGCCTTGCTCAACGCAGTGATGACCTCAGGGAAGGCCGTCGGGGGTAGTGCCAAGTAGAACACACGATTGCCGGGAAGCCGATGGGCGGTTTCGATCGCGGCGATCTTGTCAGCGAGCATTCCGAGGGTGTCCTCGCCGCGCGGCACCTGCTGGTAATAGACCCGTTCGTCGCACCACGGATCGGTGTCGTCGATTCCGGCATCGCTGAGGGACTTCCTTGCGAAGTCTCGATAGCTGGCGTCGTCGAGTTCCTTTGAAGATACCCCGAGGAGGACCGACTCTGCAGCCATGCCGGAGTCGACCATGATCTGATACATCGACGGCAGCAGTTTGCGGCCGGTCAGGTCTCCGGTGCCCCCGTAGATGATGAACAGGTGTGGTTCAGCCATTTGCGGTCGGGTCCTCCGTAACCACGGCGTGACCACCGAAGCCCTTGCGCATCGAGGCGAGCAACCTGTCCGCAAATTCGATTTCATCACGCGACTCAATCCTGCCCATCAATGACAGACCGATCACTGGCGCGGACACATTGAGGTCGATGGCCTCAAAGACAGTCCATCGGCCCTCACCCGAATCCGGGACGTATGGGGCGATTCCATCGAGTGACGGGTTCTCCTCAAGAGCTGCGGTGGTGAGATCGAGGAGCCACGACCGAACCACCGAGCCGTGTTGCCAGATATGGCCGATCTGTGACAGGTCGAGTCCGAACTCTTCCTTGGCATTGAGAATGGCGAAACCTTCCGCATACGCCTGCATCAAACCGTACTCGATGCCGTTGTGGATCATTTTTGTGTAGTGACCAGAGCCGGATGGACCAACTCGCCCCCAGCCTTTGTCGGGGGCCGGAGCGAGTGTCTCGAATATCGGACGGATCGATTCGACGACTTCTTCATCCCCGCCGACCATCATCGAATAGCCCTCGGCCAGCCCCCAAACCCCTCCCGACGTACCGACGTCGACGTAGTGATGGCCAGCTTCCTTGCAGGCACCGGCTCGCCGCTGGGTCTCCTTGTAGTAGGAGTTGCCACCATCGATGATGATGTCGCCCGGCGTCAGAATGGAGGCCAGCGCCTCAACTGTTGAATCAACCGGAGGACCGTGTGGCACCATCATCCACACCACCCGAGGCGTTGCGAGCTGCTCAGCGAGGCTCTCCAGAGTGGTGGCGCCTGCCGCCCCGATAGCCTCAATGCTCTTGACTGCTTCGGCATCCAGATCAAAGCCGACGACATCGTGACCGGCGCGGACGAGCCGTTCGGTCATATTTGCGCCCATTTTGCCGAGGCCAATCATTCCGATTTGCACAGGTACTCCCAAGAAGATTGTGGTTCTTCGAGTCAACACCGTCACGGTAGCTCCTGTTCCATCCGACTGGGAATGATCAGTAGATGAAGTACTCGATGATTCGGCCCAGCATCGATTTGCGTGCCGACACTTTTGCGTAGACAAGCAAAGCGGGGGCATCGACCATTTCGGCGATGCGGTCTGCCAGGTCGGCAAAGACATTGAAGCGTGTCGCCACCGCTCCGATAACCACGAGGTTGGCACCCCGAGATAGACGAGCCAATGTCTCGAGCAGCTCACCCGCCGGTTCGATTCGACTTTCCGTTGGCAGGTCGATCATTTCGTGAAGTTTCTCGTGATACTCGGCGATCGATGCCACCTGAGCTTCGGTCGCCTCTTCGTTCACAACGTGGACAAACCGGATCGAGGCCTGCTCTCGTTGCGCAATTCGGTCGGCGAGGCTGATCTTGAGCACATCGTATGGACCCCCAGAGCCCATGATGACGATATTGTCGATCTCGCTCAGGCCGCGATTGCGGAACAAAATGGTGTCGCATTCGGAGTTATCGCGTAGCCAGCGGAGATCACGTACAAACGGACGGTTGGCGCGAACGTCGCTCGGCATTTCGGCCAGGAGAAGGTCGATGTTGTTCTCATCAATCCGCTTTTGATGCTCTTCGCGAATCGCCGAGGGAATGATCTTGTTTAGCTCGACCCCAACCTTGGCGGCGATCGCTTCGATCTCGAGCGCCCAAGCTTGCTCCTCCCTGGCGTCGCCGGTTCCGTTGCGATCGAGGCGGCTGATGTCGATAATTCCGTCTGCTCGAGTGAGATCGGCGGCGATTTGCAGCATCTCGTGGAGACGCCGTCGTTTCATGCCACGCCAGCTGAGAACCAGCACGTGGGATGCGCCGGGATGGGCAAGGGCCTCCTCTGTGAGGGCAACCAACCGCCCAGTGTCGCGAATCCGGAGGGCATCAAGCGAGGCGCTTTCTTTGCTGGCCCGCGATTCTCCGAACAATCGGTACCACAGCATGCCGCCAGCCACGATGAGTACCGATCCGATCATCGGAACAAGGCCCATCTCGGTGAGAAGGATGAGGGCACCAACGATTCCGACGATCTGGGTCCACGGGTAGAGGGGGGATCGGAACGAAGGTTGATACCAGTCGAGATGGCTCTCCCGAAACGCAATCACAGAAAGGTTCACCAACGAAAAGACGATCAGTTGGAATGCCGAGGCGAGCTTGGCCAGTTCTAGTAGCGGGACAAACGCAATAAGAATGAGCAGTACGGCTCCGGTCAAGAGAATGGAGTATGTGGGAGTGGACCGCGGGCTGACCCGCGACAAGAACGGTGGTGCCAGGGCATGACGGGCCATCGCAAATGGATAGCGGGACGAGGCGAGAACACCGGCGTTGGCCATCGAGATGAGGGCGATGATGGCGACGATGATCACGATGTCGACGCCAATCGTACCCATGAATTGCTCTGCGGATTTGCTCATCGGCGTCACCGTTCCGGCAAGAACATCGGCGCCGGCAGTGCCGATCATGACCCAAGTTATCAACGGGTAGATGACCAACATCAGAGCGACCGACAGGAGTATCCCGGCGGGGAGATTGCGCTCGGGGTGTCGAACCTCCTCAGCTATTGAGGCGACTTTGGTCACACCGATGAACGAGACGAACACGAGTCCGGTCGCCGACAACAGACCTTTGAAACCGTGGCTGAGGAATGGCTCGAACTGAGTCGAGTCGATCTCACCGACACCACGGGCGACGAAAAACACAAGCACACTCAAGACCACCGCGATCAGTGTTGATTGAAAGCGTGCCGTGGTTTTGGCCCCTGCGATGTTGATGAAGATGATTCCTAGCGCCAAGCCGAGCGCCAGCGGCCGCTCCGGTATGTCGCCAAAGAGACTGACGTAGGCACCGAGGCCGACCAGGGCAAAAGCGGACTTGAAGATCATCGAGAACCAAACGCCAAAGCCGGCGATGGTGCCCATGAGCGGTCCCATTGCACGATCGATGTAGAGGTAGGTACCACCCGATTCCGGCATTGCCGTTGCCATCTCCGATTGGGAAAGGGCGGCGGGGAAGATGATCAGACCCGCAATGAAGTACGCAAGTACTACTGCCGGGCCTGCGATTTTGGCGGCGAGACCTGGCAATACAAAGATCCCGCTACCGACCATTGCCCCAACGCTGACGGCAAAGACGCCATATAGGCCTAGCTTTGCTTCCAAGCGATCGGTCAAGTCGGTTCCTTCGGCCGGGTGACTAGGCACTCATGTCGATTGCGGGCAATTAAGATTTATCGAAACCTGGATTCTGTCTTAGGGCTATCAAGAATGTTGCCGACGATAGTGGTAGCTATGAGAAGTGACACTATCAAGGGTCGTTCCATTAGGCCCCGTTCACGGCGACCGAAGCAGTATTCCGACGATCGCGTTTGCTCGAGCGCAGGGTGTGACACCCTGCTTTCTCGATACAACGCAAAGGAATTCTGCCACGGCCACGCTCCGAAGCGGTACCCCCGGGTACGTGGACGCATCATCGAATCGACATAACCCGCTCTAAAGAACGTAAGCCTCAAGCGTTCGTTTCTTTAGACGTTCTTAACCACCGGCAGCGTTGGGTGAACCACGTTCCGCAGTAGGCTGCGGTCCCTTTTCATGTGGCTCTCATGTGTATCTGCTAAATCTGTCCTTGCCAGTTCAAGGAGTCAGGGTGCCAGATCAGTCCAACCAGCGTGTTCTAGTCGTCGAGGACGACGGTGCGGTCCGTCGCGCAGTCGAAAGGGCGCTCTCTTTTGAGGGCTATGACGTCGTCACCGCCCGCGATGGAGCCGAGGCTCTGGCGATTGTGCTCAATGACAAGATCGAGGCGATTGTTCTCGATGTGATGATGCCGATCGTCGATGGGCTGGAAGCGTGCCGTCGCATTCGGGCGCGGGGCGACACAACTCCAATCTTGATCTTGACCGCACGAACCGACGTCACCGATCGCGTCGCCGGATTGGATGCGGGCGCCGACGACTATCTCGTCAAGCCGTTTGCTCTCGAGGAACTGCTGGCTCGATTGCGGGCACTGTTGCGTCGCTCATCGCGTTCTGTCGCCGAAGTAATCAAGGTTGGCGATCTGAGCATTGATACCGGGTCGCGGCAGGTGCACCGTGGCGACACGATTCTTGACTTGACCAAGACCGAGTTTGATTTGCTTGAGCTTCTGATGAGCAACCCCGGCATTGTCATCGATCGCGACACCATCTATGACCGCATCTGGGGATACGACTTTGCCACTTCATCGAACTCGCTCGATGTGTACATCGGCTACCTGCGCCGCAAGACCGAGGTCAATGGTGCATCCCGGCTTATCCAGACGGTCCGTGGTGTTGGCTACGTAATTCGAGAGGATCGCGGTTGAGCCTCCGGGTCCGTATCGCTCTGATATCTGCTGGTGCGGTTGCAGTGGCAATCGCAATCGCGGCGTTGATAACGTTCAACACCACCAAGTCAGAACTGTTGACTGAGGTGGATACGAGTCTGCAGGAACGGGTCGAGCAGTTCAGCACCATTAGCGAGTTCGGCGACCTGTTTGCCGCATTCTCGAGGTTTGAACGTCCTGGCGATCGGGGGCCGTTCGACCGTGGCTCCGGCGGCTTCGATGCTATCTACTTTCAGTTCTTGTCCAATCAGTCCGCGACCGCCATCGCGTACCCGCTTGCCCTGCCGGTTGGCCCGCAGGAGCAGGCCGTTTATGACGGTGTCGACGCCCAAGTGTTGCGGTCTGTAGAGGTTGATGGCCACAACTTGCGCATGATCACTGCAACCCTCCCTACGGGGACAGTGCAACTGGCTCGATCTCTTGCTGAGGTGGATCGCACCTTGGAGGGACTCGCCAGTGTCCTGCGGATGGCTGCAGTTGTTGGCGCCTTACTCGCCGGTGTCGTCGGATTCTTCGTCGCCAAGGGGGCGGCCAAACCAATCGGCCAGCTGGCGGCAGCTGCTGAGCATGTGGCGGAAACCCAGGAGCTGGCGGCGCACATCGACGTGCACAGGAACGATGAGGTCGGTCGGCTGGCGCAAAGCTTCAATGCGATGTTGGCCGCCCTCGAAGGTTCACGGCAACAGCAGCGGCGCCTCGTGCATGACGCCGGTCACGAGTTGCGCACCCCGCTGACCGCGATACGAACCAACGTGGAATTACTCGGCAAGATGGACAACATCCCTGCCGACGAGCGCTCCAAGATGATGGAAGACATCGACTCGGAGATCCAGGAGCTGACCACCTTGGTCGGAGAGTTGGTTGATCTCGCCGCGGCGTCGCCAACAGACGAGACGGAGGCTGCAGAACTGGACCTCGGAGAGTTGGTTGACCGAGTCGCCGACAAGTATCGAAGGCGCACGTCACGCATCATCAACGTTGCAGCGGACGATTCGGTTGTGCTTGGCAATGAGACGTTGTTGGAGCGGGCTATCAGTAACTTGATAGACAATGCAGACAAATGGAGTCCTGCTACAGGACCAATAGACGTAACGGTTGTGTCAGGCCGCGTGGCCGTGGCCGATCAAGGACCCGGTATCGACGCCGCTGATCGACCGCATGTGTTCGATCGGTTCTATCGAGCGACTCGTGACCGATCGACACCAGGATCTGGCCTTGGGCTATCCATCGTGGCGAAGGCGGCCGAGGATCATGGTGGATCGGCGTTCGTCGCGGACTCCGCCGTCGGGTCCGTCGTCGGCTTCCAAGTCCCAGTGATCTCTGAGCCAACGGCACCGACCGCCGCCGTGGTACCCCCCGCCGACTCTCAGTAACAGCCGAGACAGTTGGTAGCGTGGGCTGGTGGAACATTCCCTTGTTGAAGATTCAGTAGTAGCGCTCAGTCAGGTCTTGGATCACAAATCCGATGGTGTGCAGCGAGTCGGCCAGACCCAAATGGTCGAGGCGGTTGCTACGGCGATCAGCGGTCGGACCCATCTGGTCGTAGAAGCCGGGACCGGCACGGGCAAATCGTTGGCGTATTTGATTCCCGCGGTGTTGTCAGGGCAGCGCATCGCCGTTGCCACTGCAACCAAGTCGTTGCAGAACCAGTTGGCAGATGCCGACCTTCCGTTCCTTGCGGAACACCTAGGTGTTCCGGTTTCTTGGTCTGTGGTCAAGGGCCGTCAGTCATACGTCTGTATGGCCAAGCTCGTCGAGCGGATGGGGCCAAATCTCGACGGCGGCACGCAATTGCTCGACGAAGACAGCGCAGACCTGGATGTGATCGCTGAGTGGGTTCGGGCGGGGGGCACGGGCGACCGTGACGACTTGCCAACGACGGTTCCCGACGATCTGTGGCGACACGTCTCGGTGTCGGGTATGGAATGCCCCGGCAAGAAGCAGTGCCCGCAGGGGAGCAAGTGTTTTGCCGAGGCGGCACTGGAGGCGGCCCGAGATTCCCAGATCACCATCACCAATCACCATCTCTACGCATTGCATATGGCAGCAGGGCGTCGCATCCTGCCTGATCACGATGTCGTGGTGTTCGATGAGGCGCACAAACTCGAGGCGGCGTCCTCAGCGGCCTTCGGTGTTGATGTTGGCGGGGGCCGGCTCGTCGCATTTGCCAACAACGCACAACGTTTGGTTGCTCCTTCGCAACGTGACCAGTTGCTGGGCGAGGTTCGGAGCTTGGCCTCCCGGCTCGGCGGGGAGGTTGAGCTGTTACCCGAAGCGAGGTTAAACCCAGCTGCTGGGGCCTTGGGGGAGGCGATCCTCGGTGGCATTCGAGCCGTGGGCCAGACGCTGCGGGCGCTACCCAATACCGATGAACATGCTCCGCAAGCAGGCCCCATTGCCAGGGTGAAAGCGCAAGGGGGTCACATTCAGGCGGATTTCGGAATGGCTCTTGATATGCCCCAGGGCTACGTCGCGTGGGCCGAGCCGATCCGGCGGGTGGTTCGGGTAGCTCCGATCACGGTCGACGATTCAATCGCCGCAAATCTGCTGGTCCACCACCCGACCATCATGACCAGCGCCACCTTGACCACCGGCGGCTCGTTTACACCATTGGCCCGCCGACTTGGATTGACGGCTGAGGCGATCCCCGATGACCCAGCTGCTTTCGACGTTGAGGACCCGCTGTCGCGGACCTATGAAGGGCTGCGAGTCGAAGGCAGCTTCGAGTACGCCACCCAAGGTCTGTTGTACGTGGCGTCTCAATTGCCCGACCCACGAGAAGACCAGTGGAGCGCCGCAGCTGGTGCGGAAATGAGATCCTTGGTCGAGGCCGCAGGCGGACGGGCGCTGGTGCTGACAACCAGCTACCGGATGCTCAAAGTTGCCGCGGATGCCCTCAAAGGGGCTCCCTTCGAGGTGCTGGTGCAGGGTGAGATGCCAAAGCGGCAGCTGATTTCACGCTTTGCCGAGACTGAGACCGCCACATTGCTGGCGACCATGGGCTACTGGGAAGGCATCGACGTGCCGGGGCCCTCGCTATCGCTGGTCGTTATCGACCGCATCCCTTTTCCCCGCCCCGACGACCCCTTGATGCAGGCAAGACGAGACGCTGTCGTCGCCAAGGGCGGCAGTGCTTTCGACGAAGTAGACCTACCGCACGCGACTGTGTTGCTCGCTCAGGGGTCGGGACGACTCATTCGCAACGAGGGCGACACGGGTGTCATCGCCATTTTGGACCGGAGGCTCACCGCGATGCGTTACGGCCAGCGGATTCTGCGGTCGCTGCCCCGGCTGCTGCGAACCTCGGACAAAGAGAGAGCGGTTCGGTTCCTGGTCGAGGTATCTGCGGCCCGCGCCGAGCAGTAGATTGGTCCGATGGAACGGGAGAGAGCCAAGGAAGTCTTGCTGTCGTGCTTTGGAGCTGCGGTAGCCGCTGTAGACCCGGAACAGGCGGTGGCCCGGGACCTTCAGATTCCACAGGTAGCGGGCCGAATCGTCATTCTCGCCCTTGGCAAGGCCGCACCAGCGATGACCAGGGGAGTGGCAGCAGCCCTGGCCGCAGATGAACTCGAAGGCATTGCTGTCAGCAACCACCGCGACCACGTGCCGCCCGGGATCGATTTGAGAATCAGTAGCCACCCAGTCCCCGATGAATCCAGCCTCGAGGCGGGACGGGCGCTGCTCGACCTTGCCGATAGCTTGACCGAAGAGGACCTTGCGATTGTGCTGATTTCGGGCGGCGGATCGGCGTTGGCGGAGGTACCGGTGCCGGGAGTCTCCCTCGCCGACATCGCCGCGACCAATGAACTTCTGTTGCGGTCCGGTGCCGACATCGTGCAGACGAATACGGTTCGACGCAGACTGTCGGTATTTAAGGGTGGGGGGTTGGCCGCGGCGATTGCCCCGGCCCGCTCAGTGACTCTCGTTGTCTCGGATGTCGTTGGCGACGCCCCCATGACCATTGCGTCCGGGCCAACGGTCGCTGCGGACGAACCAGCGGAGGCGGCCCGCGGTGTTGTTGCCAGCCTCTCCCTCGAAAGTCTGCTCCCGGTGTCCGTGATGGCGGCGTTGCAACAGGCACCGGTTCATCCGGCAGTGCCCGAGGAACAAGCTCTCAAGGTCATCGCCAGCGGTGCGGTCGCAGCCAACGGTGCGGCACGGGCTGCGGAAGGTCTCGGGTTTGGTGCCACAGTTGTAGATACCAGGCTGACCGGGGATGCGGCCGCGGCCGCCGGTGAGGTTTTGCAGCGAAGTGGATTCGGTGTCTCCATATTCGCAGGCGAGACGACAGTGCCCGTTACCGGTGAGGGGCAGGGTGGTCGCAATCAGGAGGCAGCATTGGTGGCGGCTACGTTGATCGACGGGCTTCCCGGTGTCCACTTTCTTGCAGCAGGGACCGATGGCCGCGACGGCACCACGATTGGTGCGGGTGCATACGTGGACGGGGACACGGTGCGACGCTGTCGAGAGGTAGGGCTTGACGTCAACGACGTGCTCGACCGGAACGACTCCGGCACCTTGTTTGCCGCGATTGGCGATCAGATTGTCACCGGCCCAACCGGGACCAATGTCGGTGATATCTGGCTTGTGTTCCGCTCGGAGTGACGGCAGGTCGTAGTATTTGGTGATGGAACTCACCGACGGGGAAGCACGAGTCCTGGGATGTCTGATCGAAAAGGAAATGACAACCCCCGACTACTACCCGATGACGATCAACTCGCTTGCAAGCGCATGCAATCAGAAGTCGAATCGATCGCCGGTCGTTGACTACACCGATACCGAGGTGACCGAAGCGGTCGACAGCCTCCGCCATCGGGGTCTGGCCCGCACCGTTCACGGGAAGGGCGATCGCTCCCTCAAGTACAAGCATGTCGCAGGGGAGATCCTCAAAATTACCCGGCGGCAAACTGCTCTGTTGGCCGTTTTGCTTCTTCGTGGAGAGCAGACGCTTGGAGAGCTCCGCAATCGGACGGGCAGGTACGTCGAGTTCGCCGATCTCGATGATGTGGCGGTCGAGTTGGCCTCGCTTGCGGCTGCCGAAGAGCCGCGGGCTGAAATGTTGATGCGTCGCCCCGGCGAGAAGGAATCGCGGTATCGCCATCTGCTCGGTGCGGCAGGCGTTGAGACCGAGCAATCCGATTTCCCTCTTGCTGATGAAGGTGATGAAGACCATGGCCGGGTCGCTGAGTTGGAGTCCGAGTTGGCGGTGCTGCGGGACCGGGTCGCCCGGATGGAGCGCGAATTGGGTCTGGACTAGTAGTCAGCCTGGTCGACAACAACGCCGTGCGATCGTAGGTACCCCACGTCGGTGTCGAAGGCCAGCGGTGGGAGAGCGTCGAGAGGGAAGAATGCTGCTTCATCAGCATCGTCACCAGCCTGCAAGTTGCCGCCGGTAACGGTACCGGCGAACCAGATCCCTACCGTCAGTTTGGCCGGATCGTGGAAGTTCGAGGCGACCCAGACGACTTCACCTACGTCGGCCCTCAGGCCGGTTTCCTCGCGGAGCTCCCGGGCGGCAGCAACTCGAACGTCTTCTCCGTAGTCGACGTACCCGGCGGGGATTGCCCATAGTCCTGACTTGGTGGCACGCTGCCCCCTCTTGATCATCAGGAGGTGCCCTTCATCGTTCCAGACGACAACCGCGGCGCCGACCCCCGCGAGCGCCGCGCGGACCAGGAAGTCGTCAAGCATGCGGCGCGCCGCCCGGACCGTGATCGTGGTCGTGATGATGATGGTAAAGCGCCAACGCGCCGCGGGTGCCGTC
>RCND010000112.1_pt1 | contig 43833 bp, 36 predicted proteins | sample 2041351 | NCBI WGS metagenome assembly RCND01 (sample SAMN09708230, study PRJNA481090) | Marine sediment metagenome, whole genome shotgun sequencing project. | biome: marine sediment; feature: ocean; material: sediment; isolation source: Sewage treatment plant 12B marine sediment (STP12B) ... | reverse complement strand
AAAACAGCTGTAGTAAATTTTACCCCATGGAAGAAGGCACCTCGTTCCAATATACTAATTATGATAAAAAAGGAAAGACAGAAGGAGTCTTAAATTACACTATTTCTTCGGTTACAGATAATGGTTCGTCCACAACCGCCACATTCGATATGAAATTTGTAGATAAAAAAGGAAAGGATGTTTTCAATTCAGATTATAACATTACCTGTGAGAATGGAGTGGTCCGTATTGATTACGAATCGCTTTTTCCGTCACAGATGATGCAACAGTATGCAGAGATGGATATGGATATTACGGGAACCGACATCGAGCTTCCAAATGATCTTAGTGTGGGACAAGAACTAGCAGACGCCAATGTTTCTATAGCGATTAGCATGAGCGGCATTAAAATGAAAACTACCGTTGACCAAACAAATCGAAAAGTAGAAAAAAAAGAGAGTATTACGGTAGCCGCTGGCACTTTTGACTGTTATCTCGTCACAGAAACCAACATTTCGAAAACTATGGGAGCGAAAATAGAAATGACTACCAAACAATGGTTGGCCGAAGGCGTAGGAATGGTGAAGCAAGAAAGTTATAAAAAAAATGGAAATTTAATGAGTCGTATGGAACTTACTAAATTTAGTAAATAACCGTTCGTAGTTTTATAAAACCTAGATTTAAGAGCAAAGGTTGTTTTTTATTAGTTCTGCGTCAAAAAGAACTTCAAAATGTCTCAGCAACTTTTGCTTTACCTCATCCATATCTACTTCTATTTTGCCCAACTCGGCATTCATAGAAGTAACAGCCTTATCTTTTATACCGCAAGGAACCATCAGATCAAAATAGCCAAGATTTGAATTTACGTTCAGCGCAAAACCATGCATAGTAACCCAGCGGCTTGCACGTACCCCCATGGCGCATATTTTTCTTGCAAACGGAGTGCCTACATCTAACCAAACACCTGTTTCTCCTTTGGAACGTTCGGCTTTTAACCCGTATTCGGCTAGTGTCCGAATGACCATTTCTTCTAAAAAACGTAAATACTTATGTATATCAGTAAAGAAATTGTCTAAATCTAAAATTGGATAACCAACAATCTGTCCCGGGCCATGGTAGGTAATATCCCCTCCCCTATTAATTTTATAAAATTTGGCTCCTTTTTCAGCTAACTCCGTTTCGTTTACCAAAAGATTATCCATATTACCGCTCTTACCCAATGTAAATACGTGAGGATGTTCTACCAAAAGAAGATGATTGGATGTATCCCTATTCAGTTGCTCCCTTCTATTTCTAATCTTAAGATCAAGGGTTTCCTTAAATAGTGTTTCTTGATAGTCCCAAGTTTCCTTATAATCGGATAGCCCTAAATCTTGTAGCAGCACCTTTTTGTTCATTGCTGCAAAGGTACAATTATCAATTAGGATTATTAAGGATGACCAAGGCGGCAATAACTCCAGGCACCCAGCCACACAAAGTTAAAAGAAAGACTATAATTATAGATCCACACCCCTTACCAATTACGGATAGCGGTGGAAACAAAATAGCCAGTAAAACTCTTAGGATACTCATTGATTGTTGATTTTGATTGATGTACTTAATATGTCGTAAAAATAGCGGTATTGTTACAAAATCCTTTAATTTTATGGATAAATCAAAACAAGTGATTTTTTTAAGAATTATAGTCTTCTTTTTTCTTGGTACGATTTGCTGCAACTGCCAGTACCTATTTAATGGTCAAATACCTTCTGATTCTTCAAATAAGACCGTCTATCTTTCCTTAGTTGAAAATTATAGGAAAACTTCCCGTGTTTATTCGGACCAAATTTTAATGGAAATCCAAGCAGACAAGGATGGCTATTTTCAATTTAAAGGAGACAACCTCACGGAACACAACCGCATATATCGTATTCATACAGACGATTGTAATGAAAATACAAAGGGAGGAAGTCATTTTTTTAGGGAATGTAACAATAGCAAAAGCATACTGTTCATTGCAAAAAAAGGAGATTCAATTCATTTTCCATTGCTGCAGAACAACCAATCTTTTTGTGAGATAACCTCAACCAACCAAGCCTCCGACCTTCTACTGAAAATAGATGTTTTTAAAGAAGAAATGATTTTGGACTTTATGGAGTATGAGAGTGAAGCTAGCTTATCTCTAAATCTAAAAAAGTGGTTTGACAGATTTCAAAATTATGGGGAAGACATAAAAGAACCTTTAGCAGAGCTCTATGTTTACGACTTATTATCTGATCGAAGAAATGAAACCTACACCTATTATCTAAAGGACGTTCAAAACAATATATACTATACAAGATTAGAAAACAGATTAAAAACGGCATATCCCAATAGCCCTTTTACTTTGCAATATGAACAGGAAGTGCATGCAGATCAAGTTTTACAAAAACAAAATTTAACGCGCTCCCAAGAACCTATTTCTAAGTATCTTTTTTATGGTGGGGGTATATTTCTTTTTGTAGTGCTTGGCTATTGGGGTCTCTACACTAAGAAAAAACAGGTACAGAAAAAAACGCTTGAAGCACTTACCAATCAAGAATTGAATATTTTAAAAGCCATACGAGAAGACAAAACGAATAAAGAAATTGCGAACCAGTTATTTATAAGTTTAAGTACGGTAAAGACACATATTAATAATATCTACAAAAAGTTGAAGGTTGACTCAAGGGAGGATATAAAAAATATGTTTTAAAATGTATATCGTAAAATCCACCCCCGGTCTAGTCCCTATTTCCACCTAAACACATACCAAAAAGGAAAAGCATTTAAGCAACTTCGGTTTTCAATCCTTAAAAAAAGATTATGAAAACTGTACCTATTCTTATAATGAGCTTATTGCTATGTTATGTGCTAAACGCTCAACTGATTAACCAAGAAATTAGTTTGGAAAACGGACAAAAATTCCTTGTGGGAGAAATCACAAAGGAAGGTTTACAACAATCGTACTATACCAAATGGTTTCAAACCAACTACGATAATTACCAAGTTGATGAAACCATTATTTCGAATATAAAGGAAGATTTACAAAGCTATCATGTACTCGTCTTTTTGGGCACTTGGTGTGGAGATAGCAAAAGAGAAGTCCCAAGATTTCTTAAAATTTTAGAGACCGCAAACGTACCGGATGACCATTTAAAAATAGTGGCGTTAGATAAACGAAAAGGTAAATACAAACAAAGTCCCACTGGAGAGGAATGGGGACTTCAAATTCTTAGGGTACCCACAATTGTTATCTTAAAAAATGGACGCGAAATAAATAGAATCATAGAAACGCCAAATAGCACGTTAGAAGAAGACCTGCATAAAATAATAAAAAGGGAAGGATATACTGCCAACAAGGCAAAATCTATGCACTTCGATTAATACAAAACCATAGTATCTTGCTTTTATGTCTTCCCTGTTAAGAGATTAATCCATTCTTAAGTATATTTGCGGCTTTAAAATAAGCGCCATGCAATTAACGGAACAAGAGGTTGTACGAAGAGAAAAATTAACAAGATTACGGGAAATGGGAATTAATCCTTACCCAGCAGCTTTGTATCCTGTAGATGCCACTTCTAAAAGTATAAAGGAGCACTACATTGAAGGAAAAAAAGTAGTTATCTCTGGTAGGTTAATGCGTAAAAAAATTCAAGGTAAGGCTTCATTTGGAGAATTACAGGATAGTGAAGGTCGTATTCAGGTGTATTTTAATAGGGATGAAATTTGCCCAGCAGACGACCATACCAAGTACAATGAAATCTTTAAAAAACTATTAGACTTAGGAGATATCATCGGTGTTGAAGGAGAGCTCTTTACCACTCAGGTAGGTGAAATAACCGTATTGGTAAAGGACTACACCTTTTTATGTAAGGCATTAAGGCCTTTGCCCTTGCCAAAACAAGATGCGGAGGGTAATTCCTATGACGAATTTAATGACCCTGAATTACGTTACCGTCAACGGTATGTGGACCTAGTCGTGAATCCTCATGTTAAGGAAACTTTTATAAAACGAACCAAGATAACCAATAGTATTCGTCAATTTTATAATGATAAAGGATACCTAGAGGTAGAGACTCCTATTTTACAGCCCATTCCCGGTGGGGCTTCAGCGCGTCCGTTTTTAACACATCATAATGCACTGAACATACCGCTATACTTGCGTGTTGCAAATGAGTTATATCTAAAAAGACTGATAGTAGGTGGATTCGATGGTGTTTATGAATTCTCCAAAGATTTCAGAAACGAGGGTATGGACCGCACGCATAATCCAGAATTTACGGTAATGGAGCTCTACGTGGCCTACAAAGATTACAATTGGATGATGGATACGACGGAAGCACTGCTTGAAAAAGTAGCTATCGACGCCAATGGCACCTCTAAAGTTACCGTTGGTGAAAACCAAATTGAATTCAAAGCACCTTACGCTAGAATTCCCATTTTAGAAGCAATAAAAATTCATACCGGTTTCGACGTAGCTGGAATGAAGGAAATTGAACTTCGCGAAACTGCTAGAAAACTTGGCCTTGAGGTTGATGAAACAATGGGTATAGGTAAGTTAATTGATGAAATCTTTGGTGAAAAATGTGAGCACCATTACATACAGCCCACATTTATAATAGATTATCCTAAAGAGATGAGTCCTTTGACAAAAGAGCACCGAGACAACCCATCTTTAACAGAACGCTTTGAGTTGATGGTAAACGGAAAGGAATTAGCAAACTGTTATTCAGAGCTTAACGACCCCATTGAACAACGCGAGCGTTTTGAGGAGCAACTGAAACTTTCTGAAAAAGGTGATGATGAGGCCATGTTTATTGATCAGGATTTTCTTAGAGCATTAGAGTATGGTATGCCTCCTACATCGGGCATTGGCATTGGCATAGACCGTTTAGTAATGTTGATGACGAACAACTCTTCCATACAAGAAGTATTATTCTTTCCACAAATGCGTCCAGAACGTAAAACAATTGAGCTAACAGATGAAGCAAAAGCAGTACTTGAGCTGTTGAAAAAATCCAAGTCTATTTTATTGGAAGAGCTTAAAGCATTATCAGGACTTTCCAACAAAAAATGGGACAAATCCATTAAAGAATTAACTAAAAATAGTCTTGCCAAAGTTGAGAAAACGGACGAAGGTCTTTTTGTTGGTTTAGTATCCTAAACAAATATATTCTTTTCTACCATGCTTAAATGAAACCAGGAATCATTGATTCCTGGTTTTTCGTGGTTTTACCAGCGCCTTAGAATAACAAAAAACACTGAAGGAAACAACAAAATATCACCAACGGTAGTCCTAAAACACACCACAAGCTAAAATTATCCCTATTTTCATAAAAATTGTCTATTTTGATATCGGTTGGAAGTTCTTATTATTGAACTAGATAGAAACCACTGATTGCTACCTTAGTAAATTTAAACAAGCATATCTGTTTCTATTATTAGCTTACGAAAAAATGGAAAACAATTTTTTTAATAAAACCTCTTTTCTCTGGCTTGTACTAGGCATAGTGCTGCTGCACTCTTGCCAAACTCGGGACCCTATAGATTTTAGCACACAAATAAAACCCATCCTCAATAATAACTGTATTACTTGCCATGGCGGTGTTAAAAAAAATGCCGGCTTTAGCTTATTGTTCGAAGATGAAGCTTTTGAAAATACAGAATCGGGGAAACCTGCTATTATCCGTGGTGATGCTGCTAATAGCGAATTTATTAAACGGTTGCATGAGGATGATCCAGAATTGCGTATGCCCTATGAAAAACCAAAACTTTCAGATCAGGAAATAGATTTACTGACTCGCTGGATCGACGAAGGCGCCAAATGGGGCCAGCACTGGGCCTACACGCTTCACGAAAAAGTAGCAGTACCCATAAGAGCTTCCGAAGCCAGTTTTACCTCCGAAACATCTACTGAATTTTTACAAAACGAGATAGATCATTTCATCCTGGCCCGTTTGGAGGAAAAGCAATTGAAACCTAATCTCCCGGCAGAAAAGAATAGCATTACAAGACGTTTGGCACTAGATTTAATAGGGTTACCTCCCTCTGAAGCATTGTACAAAAAATTTAACTCTAATGAAATTACATATGAAACCCTTGTAGATAGCCTATTGGCGAAAGATACCTTTGGTGAAAAATGGGCAACTTGGTGGTTAGATCTCGCCCGTTATGCAGATTCTAAAGGGTATGAAAAAGATATGAGTCGTTCCATTTGGCAGTATCGGGATTGGGTAATTAATGCCTTCAATACGGATTTGCCTTATGATCAGTTTACCACAGAGCAACTTGCCGGTGACTTACTCCCAGAACCCTCTAGTGATCAGCTAATTGCTACGGCCTTCCATAGAAATACAATGAATAATGATGAAGGCGGAACAGATGATGAGGAATATAGAGTAGCCACAGTTATTGATAGAGTAAACACAACTTTTGAGGTTTGGCAAAGCACAACCATAGGTTGCGTACAATGCCATAGTCACCCATACGATCCTTTTGAGCATAGTGAATATTTTAAGCTCATGGCTTATTTTAATAATACAAGGGATGAGGATACTCCAAACGAAAGCCCAGTCTTAAAATTCTATACTACCGACCAGCAAACGCAAGTGGATAAGGTATTTGATTGGGTAAACCAACATGCCGATAAGAAGGTCGTAAAGTCTTATAGAGATTTTCTACAATTTACCGAGCCTGTATATAAATCCCATTTCTTTAAAAAATTTAAGAATAGTGTGTATGATGATCATGCCTCTGTTGTATTCTGGGATGATGGTAATCTAATTATTGAGGATGCCTACACCAACAACGCAAGTTATGTTTACCTTAATTATCGCTCACATTACAACAACACCAAAGTGACCATTCGTGAAAGCGATGCCGACGGACGAATTTTGGCAGAATTTATCCTTAATAAAACGAAAAAAAATACAACTTCACAGTACCCATTAAAAAATATAGATAAGAAAACAGATATTTATATTGAAACCCAAAACGATGCGGTAGTGCCTGAAAAAAATGTCCTAAATCTTTATTGGGTAGGTTTTATTCCAGATTTACCAGCACAGAAAGAACCCGGCTGGGCTAACGCTAACAACGCATTGTTAGCGGCCTTAAATATGAATACGGAAACAATTCCTATTCTAGCGGAAAATCCTGAATACATGAAACGCACCACACAGGTTTTCGACAGGGGAAGTTGGCTAACCATGACCGATACCGTGCAATCCGCCACGCCTAAAAGTTTAAATTCATGGAACAACGATTGGTCAAATGACCGTTTAGGGCTCTCTCAGTGGATTGTAAGCAAAAAGAATCCACTGACAGCAAGAACACTTGTAAACAGGGTTTGGCACCAAATTTACGGTCATGGCTTGGTATCCACTTTAGAAGATATAGGTTCACAGTCGGATGCGCCGTCACATCCTTATCTTTTAGATTGGCTCGCTCTACGCTTCATGAACGAACACCAATGGAGTATGAAGGCCTTGATTAAGGAAATTGTAATGTCCGGCACCTATCGTCAGAAATCTGAAAGCACACCGGAAATGTATCAGATAGATCCTGAGAACGAATTATATGCCAGAGGTCCAAGAATACGTTTGGGTGCAGAACAAATTCGTGATCAAGCCTTGGCCGTTGCTGGATTATTGAGCAGCAAAATGTACGGTCCTGGGGTAATGCCACCCCAACCGGATGGTGTTTGGCAAACAGTATATAATGGCGCAGATTGGTTTGAGAGCAAAGGTGAAGATCGTTACCGCCGTGGAATTTATACCTATTTGAAACGTACAAGTCCCTACCCTTCCTTCTTGACCTTTGATGCAGGAAGCAGAGAGGTTTGCATGGTGCGCAGAACAGTTACAAATACGCCCTTGCAGGCTTTAGTTACATTGAACGACCCAGTGTATTTGGAAGCTTCTTACCATTTAGCAAAAAACACACGTATAGCCAATAATGTAGAAAAAAGTATTACACAGAGCTATGAACGAGCTACCTATAAAAAAATCACCCCAACCCAATTAGAAGCTTTAAAAGAATTATATCAAAATTCCATATATGAGTTTACTAAAAATGAAGAAGCATCGCAACTGTTCCTTCATTTTGCAGAACAACCAACGGCAGAGCTCGCTGCTCTTACCATGGTAGCAAACGCCATTATGAACTTGGATGAATTTTTGACAAAAACGTAAAGTTAGACTTGATATTTTAGATGGTGGACAAAATATCCATCATCGAACTATAAAAGACTAGATATGAAAGACATCGTAGAACGACTCATACAGGAAAAATTAGCTCGTGAAGCAGCCGCTAAAACCCGAAGGCATTTCATAAAAAGTTGTGCGCAGGGAATGGGTGGTTTGGCGCTCAGCTCCATATTTATGGGCTGTGATCCGTTGGACAAAACCAATAGAAAAGCACCTACTGCTTTTTCTGGGCGAGATCTGAATCCGTTATCAACCTTGGCCCCGCCTTTTGCGCCAAAAGTGAAATCCGTCATTTATTTACATATGGCCGGTGCACCATCGCAATTGGAAATGTTTGATTACAAACCCGAACTACAGAAATATCATGGGCAGGATTGCCCGCAATCATTATTAGAAGGAAAGAAATTTGCCTTTATAAAAGGGACTCCCAAATTAATGGGACCACAAGCTGAATTCAAACAAGAGGGCGAATCTGGTAATTGGGTATCCAATTTTATGCCCCATTTTAAAAATGTGGTAGACGATGTAGCATTTTTAAAAGCCGTGCATACTGACCAATTCAATCACGGACCTGCACAATTGTTTATGCATACAGGTAGTGCACGCTTAGGTAGACCTAGTATAGGCGCATGGGCTACTTACGGACTCGGGTCTGAAAACCAAAATCTTCCAGGTTTTGTAGTATTGACTTCTGGCGGAAATGCTCCTGATGCCGGTAAAAGTGTATGGGGAAGTGGATTTCTACCATCCGTATACCAAGGCGTACAATGTCGTTCAAAAGGAGACCCAGTTTTGTATATTGAAGACCCGGATGGCATTACCCGAGACTTAAAGAAGAGCACCATAGATGCCATCAATAAAATAAATAAAGAAGAATACGTTAAATATGCAGACCCAGAAATATTAGCCCGTATCAATCAATATGAAATGGCCTATCGCATGCAAATTGCAGTGCCGGAGGTTATGAATATTAACAGTGAGCCAGAACATATACAAGAAATGTATGGGGTAGAACCTGGTAAGGAATCGTTTGCCAATAATTGTCTTTTGGCTAGAAAACTAGTAGAAGACGGCGTGCGCTTTGTACAGCTTTTTGACTGGGGGTGGGATACCCACGGTAATGTAAGATCGGGCTCTATTGACATGGGACTCCGCAACAAATGCCGAGAAATAGACCGACCCATAACGGCCTTGATTCTTGATTTAAAACAACGAGGTTTGTTAGATGATACCTTAATCGTTTGGGGAGGGGAATTTGGTCGCACACCCATGCAGGAGAACAGAGGCAATACGAAAATGGCTTATAAAGGGCGTGATCATCATGGCGATGCCTTTACCATGTGGATGGCCGGCGGCGGCATCAAAAAAGGTGCCTGCCATGGCAAAACGGATGATATTGGATTCTCAGGTATAGAAGGTAGGGTATCCGTCCATGATGTTCACGCGACCATTTTGCATCTATTGGGTTTTGATCATGAAAAATTTACCCATGAATTCCAGGGGCGACCTTTTCGATTGACCGATGTTGAAGGCGAAATTATTAAAGAAATTTTAGCATAACAGGGCCCACTAAAAAATAATGACCTATGCTGATGTTGAATTGATAAATTAAAATAAAAAAATAGAGGCTCCTACCTTGAGAAAAAAGTAGCTGTATTTTACCAAACCAATTGAGGACAACAAATTTCATGGGATTCTTTTTGCAAAAAAAACAAAAGCAGCAGGCTATGACAACGCAGAAACTTGGTTTCCTAAAGATGAAAAAATGCCGGTAGAATTAAAAGAATGCCTAAAAATAAACCGAAGTGCAGCGTAAAGCTACTTAACTTGAAATTTATGATATTAAATTTATTCTTTATACTAAAATCTATCCTACATCCAGCGTATAGCCTATGGATTAGGTTGAACTTTTAAAACACTACTATTCTAAATGGAGGTTCTAAAACAACTCTTAGGTAGATTACATCCACTTATTGTTCACCTGCCAATTGGTTTTATCCTATTGGGACTATTACTGCAATGGTATGACCGTAAACAAAAAGAGTTTAAAAAAGTAATTTCGTTGATTTACCGCTGGGGTGGTATTAGTGCTGTATTAGCATGTAGTACTGGTTATTTACAATACCTAGGTGAAGGTTATGCTTTTGATACCGTAAAATGGCACTTATGGTCTGGCATTGCTACAGCATTATTTTCTTTTTTGATGTATGCAAAAGTAGCCGGATTGAAAAGGGTAGCTATATTTACGAAGGTTCCTATTGGCGCATTATCACTACTGTTTTTTATGCTGCTATCTTTTACCGGTCATCAGGGCGGAAATATTACCCATGGAGAAGATTATCTATTGGAGCCCTTACCAAATAGTATTAAGGCTGCCTTAGGTTATGAAACTTTTGAAGAAAAGGAAATTGCCTTAAACGAAGAAAACTGGGAAGAAACACAGCTTTATGAGGAAGTAGTAAAGCCTATTTTAAACAACAAATGTGTAAGCTGCCATAACCCTAAAAAGACCAAAGGAGAACTCTTATTACATAGCAAAGAAGGTGTTTTAAAGGGTGGCGAGAATGGCGAGGTACTACTTTTTAAAAATTCTCACGACAGTGAATTATTTCGTAGAATGATACTTCCTAAAGAAGATGATGAGCACATGCCACCGGAGGGCAAGAACCAACCCACAAATGAGGAAATACAAGTATTAGGCGCTTGGATAGATGCAGGTCACCCCTTTGTAGGGTCTATTAAGCAGGTAGGTATCGAAAAGGAACTGTTTCGTTCCTTTTTTCCAAAAAAACACGATTATGACTATCCAAATATAGAAATTGCCATAGTATCAAAAGATAGTATTTCATTCGTAGAAAAAACAGGAGTCCATGTAGACCTCATCAGCAATTCCTCCAACTTTTTAAGCGTTTCATGTATCAATAAACCTTCTTTCATAGACAACGACTTTGAGAAACTACTTTCGCTCAAAAGAAACATTGCAAGACTTGACCTCGGCGGCACCAAAGTGACCGACGCTCTTTTTGAAAAACTGGCACAACTTCCTAATTTGACAGTTTTGAAATTGGATAATACTTCTGTCACGGGAAAAAATATTAAAATATTGTCCGCTCTAGAACATTTGAAATCCATAAATCTAATCGGCTCTAAATTTGAAAAAGTACACCTAGAAAAATTATCAAGCTTCCCAAAGCTGGCAAGGGTTTATTTATATAAAACAAAAGTAGATTCAACAGGCGTTTCATCGCTTAAAAACGGTCAGATAAAAATCGACTTTGGTAATTATGAATTACCGCCCATACCCTCAGATTCAATAGTGTATTGATACCTAAGGCCTTTTATCTATTTAAAACACGAGTTACAGCAAAGCACCTTTGTTATGATAGAAATCAACAAATAGCGTAATTATAGTCCTTATTTATATCCGATTGAATTTTTAAAAACAAATTAATACAAATACCCCTCCTCGGAACCTTAAAAAACGCATAGGCTTGTGATTTCATTAACAACCGTTTAAGTAATTTTTTCGGTTCTTTGAAGACACAAAACAAAAATCCAAAATGACCAAAAGATTATTCTTTCCCCTTCTTACGGTGCTTTTCATTTTCAGTTATCAAACTACAGAAGCCCAAATTTTCAAAAAGAAAAATAAGAAAACCGAAAAACCTGCTGAAAAACCCAGCAAAGATAAAATTCAACCTTACGATAAGGTGATTACTAAAGAAGCGATAACGGACGCCGGTCTTTTTGATGTTCATACCGTAGAAGACAAACATTACTACGAGATTCCAGATTCATTATTCAATAGGGAAATGTTAATGGTAAGCCGTATCTCCAAAACCGCATCCCGAATAGGTTTTGGTGGAGGCAAAATTAATACCCAAGTGTTACGTTGGGAAAAAAAAGATAAAAAAGTTTTACTTCGAGTGGTTTCGCACGATGTTGTAGCTGCTGACTCTTTGCCTGTGCATGAAGCAGTCGTCAATTCTAACTTTGAGCCTGTACTTTATGCCTTTGATATTAAAGCCTTCAAAAAGGACTCTTTGAATCCTGCTACAGTAATAGAAGTTGACGATATATTCAACAAAGACACCAAGGCTTTAGGAATGCCTGAGTTTTACAGAAAAAGATACAAGGTTTCCCGTTTAGACGATAGTAGAAGTTTTATAGAAAATATTAAAAGTTATCCCTTAAACGTTGAGGCAAGACACGTAAAAACTTATTTAGCCAGCGCTGCTCCAAGCAATGGTAGCTTGGGATCTATCTCTCTAGAGATTAATAATTCCATGATACTCTTACCTAAAGAGCCTATGAAAAAACGTTATTTTGACCGCAGAGTAGGTTGGTTCGCAAGGGGCCAGGTAGATTACGGACTTGATGCACAAGAAAGCAAAACGATTAACTTTCTGGATAGGTGGAGATTAGAAGTAAAAGATGAAGATATTGAAAAATTTAAAAAAGGCGAATTAGTAGAACCAAAAAAGCAAATTGTATATTATGTAGATCGCGCTACGCCTAAGCAATGGGTGCCTTTTATAAAACAAGGCATAGAAGATTGGCAAGTAGCTTTTGAAGCTGCGGGTTTCAAAAATGCAATTATAGCCAAAGAACCGCCAACGGTAGAGGAAGACCCAGAGTGGTCTCCAGAAGACATTAGGTATTCGGTAGTTCGTTATTTAGCTTCTCCAGTTCCCAATGCAAACGGGCCTCATGTTAGTGATCCTAGAAGTGGTGAAATATTGGAATCAGACATCAACTGGTACCATAATGTAATGACACTGCTCAGAAACTGGTTCTTTGTACAAACGGCGGCTATAAACCCGGATGCTCAAGGTGTTGCGTTTGAAGACGAAGTTATGGGTAGGCTTATCCGTTTTGTTTCTTCTCATGAAGTAGGTCATACGCTTGGGCTTCCGCATAACATGGGAAGTAGTGTTGCTTACCCAGTGGATTCTTTACGTTCTGCAAGCTTTACCAAAAAATATGGTACTGCACCTTCCATTATGGATTATGCTCGTTTTAATTATGTTGCTCAACCTGGTGATGAAGGAGTGGCGTTAATGCCGGATATTGGCATCTATGATAAATATTCCATTCAATGGGGTTACAAACCTATCTTGAATACCTCAGCAGAGGACGAGAAAACGATTTTGGACAGCTGGATTTTAAAACATGCAGGCGATCCAATGTATAGGTTTGGTCACCAACAGGTAGGAGATATCGTTGATCCAAGTTCACAAACCGAAGATTTGGGGGATGATGCCGTAAAGGCAGGTACTTACGGTATTGCTAATTTAAAGCGTATCGTACCCAAGTTGCTGGATTGGACTAAGGAAGACGGAAAGAACTATGACGACTTGGAAACCCTTTACGGACAGGTAGTGTCGCAGTTCAATAGATATATGGGGCATGTATCTAACAACATTGGCGGTGTTTACGAACACCACAAGACATATGAACAAGAAGGAGCGGTATATACTCCGGTATCCAAAGCACATCAAGAAAACTGTATGGCCTTCCTACAAGAGCAATTGTACCAAACTCCTGAATGGCTTTTGGATCAAAATATATTTAGCAAAACGCAATACTCTGGTTTTGTAGAGCGGGTACGCTCCATGCAGGTTAGAACCTTAAACAATACCTTAAGTTTGGGGAAAATGGCCAGGTTAATAGAAAATGAGACAGCCAACAGCTCCGATGCCTATACGCTAATTGATATGATGAGTCAATTAAGAAAAGGTATCTGGTCTGAACTTCCAGCAGGTAGAAAAATAGACACCTATAGAAGAAACCTTCAAAAGGCACACATAGACCGTTTGGCTTACTTAATGACTGCGGAAAACCAAGGCAAGAAGCCCGACTTTGGAGGATATCAAAAATCGACTGTAGTAAATACGAGTCAGTCAGATATTCGTTCCTTGGCCAGAGCCGAATTGAATATTCTAAAAAGAAACATAAGGAATGCGGTATCTAGAACTTCAGACAACATGAGCAAATACCATCTGCAGGATAGTGCAGAACGTATCAACATGATTTTAGACCCAAAATAAGTGCTCTAAAAAAGTTATTTTTAAGGTCTATCGTTCAAAGGCATGTATCTCCGATGAACGCTTTACCTTAACTACAAACAGTAGATGTTTGACATCAATAAAAGCCCATTTCACAACAATGGGCTTTTTTGCGTTTTAGTGTTGCATACTTTTGAGGTGTACCTACTAAAACGTAAATCATGATGAATAAAATAAAAAGTTTAATTTACCTAAGTTGTTTTATTCTTACAGCAGTTATTTACGAACAAGCTGGTGTGGAACTTTCATCAGACCTATTAAATAATAATTCAGAAATTGCCGAAGCACATATTTCGGATGAGTTATATTCTAATGAAATTGAAGTTACGCTAGCAAAATAATATCATATACTCCAAATCTGAAGCCCGGACATTTCCGGGCTTTTTTTGTTTATACCTTCCTGCTTTCTCTTTGTTAAAATCCTCCCAAAACTGATTTTATCCTTAAACCTTGGTGGGAAATGAATGTCCTAAAGGCAAATCATTTTAAAATAGAATCATGAAAAAACTAGCAATTATCGCCCTAATGTTATCTGGGATAACAATGACGGCACAAAGACACGAAGGCAAGCGAAACGACATGCAGGATTTAACCCCGCAACAAGCAGCTACATTACAAACAAAGAAAATGACTTTAGCCTTAGATTTAAATCCAACGCAGCAAAAAGAATTAGAATCTATTTTAGTATCAAACGCTGTGCTTAGAAAAGCGAAAATAGAAAAGCAAAAAGCCAGCAAAGAGGAGGGTAATCCCCTATCTAAAGAAGAGAAATTTGCCATGCAAAACGAGCGTTTGGACCATATGATCGCCCATAAGGCAGAAATGAAAAAACTATTAACCACTGAACAATACGGCAAATGGGAAAAAATGCGTCATAAAAAAGGACCCGGCAAAAAACGTAATAGCAAAGACACAAAAAGACCTTCACGTAAATAAAACCTCCCTTACAGTTCACATACTCTAGCCATGCTCTTAAGAGCGTGGCTATTATTTTGAATAAAATCTACTCGCAACTTTGTGTGAAAAAATAACGCTAAGCGTAAAATTCGCTATTCTTTAAAAAATATTTCTGGTACAAAGTCTTAAATTATTATCTTAAGGTATGCAAAACACCATTTCTGACAGAGTTGCCGATTTCCTTAAAATATTTCCTCCATTTTCTTATTTAACACTCAAAGAACTTCAGGAGTTTACACCGGAAATTTCTATCGTGTATAAGGAGAAAGATGCAATAGTTTTTGAGAGCGATTCTATACCTCACAACTGTTTTTATGTAGTTCATAAAGGTGCTGTAGCACTCATACGCAAAGAAGATGGTATCATGTTAGACATTTGTGATGAAGGGGATATTTTTGGGTTACGTCCCATTATGGCAAACGAAAACTATAAATTGGAAGCTAAAGCCCAAGAAGAAAGTATTTTATATACCTTACCAATTGCACTCTTTTTACCCCTAGTAAAACAACATGTTGAGGTAGGTAACTTTTTAGTGGAGAGTTTTGCAAGCAATACCAGAAATCCGTATTCCCATTCGCATAAAGGTCAACTTCTCGGTGATAGTGTACAATTTAATCCAAATAATTCTGGATCTCGCCTGTTAGATGTGCAGCATGTAGAATACAGTACAAAAATCAAGAGCTGTAGGCCTGGAGCTGACATACAGTCCATTGCTAAAACAATGTCAAAGAAAGGTATTGGAGCTATGCTTATTGAAAAAGACGGTCTTCCGATAGGCATTATTACAGATAAAGATTTACGCAACAAAGTGGTAACAGGCTTGTTTCCTATAACAGCAAAGGCTAAAACCATCATGTCCAGTCCGGTAATTACTTACCCAAGTAAATTGACCGTTACCCAAGCACAAATGGCAATGATGAAAAGTAGCATCAGCCATTTAGTCCTTACCGAAGATGGCACAACCAATACAAAAGCAATAGGTATTCTTTCTAAGCATGATGTGATGCTTTCTTTGGGCAACAATCCTGCTGTTTTAGTTAAAGCAGCAAAACGCAGTACACAAATAGATGAACTAAAGCCTATCCGTAAAGGGGCCATGAACCTATTAAAAGGGTATCTGGAACAAAATATTCCAATGAGTCTTACCTCCAAGATAATTTCCGAACTTAATGATGCCTGTACCAAACAGATCATTCGTCTTTCTTTAAAAAAGATGGATATCCCACCTCCAGTAGATTTTGCTTGGCTGGCTATGGGGAGCCAAGGAAGAAGCGAACAACTATTACATACAGATCAGGACAATGCTTTAGTCTTTAAAGACGGAACCGAATCTAATCTTGAGGAAACGCGTAACTATTTCCTGAAATTGGCCAAGTTCATCACGGAAGGACTTCATGAAATAGGATATGCCTACTGCCCTGCAGATATGATGGCCTCTAATCCAAAATGGTGTTTGAGTGTAAATGAATTTAAAAAAATCACAACTAAGTGGATTACCAATCCTGGACCGGATGAAGTTCTTTTATCTTCTATATTTTTTGACTACAATCATGCTTATGGCAATAAGGAGCTTACCGAAGAATTATCAACGCATATCTTTGAGACCGTGGCTGAATATCCTATATTTTTAAGTCATCTAGCTAGTGGCGGCTTACAAAATCCTTCGCCATCAGGTTTTTTTAGAAAATTTTTAGTGGAGCAGGACGGAGCGCATAAAGACTTTTTTGATTTAAAACGAAGAGCACTTATGCCTTTAATAGACGCTGCTAGAGTACTCATTTTATCACACAATATTAAAGGCATAAACAACACTTGGCAGCGCTATGAGAAATTGGCCCTCTTAGAACCCAACAATGCAGAATTATACCTCTCTTGCTCATACTCTAGTAAGGCATTATTAAAATTTAGAACACTCCAAGGCTTACTTCATAATGATTCTGGTCGCTTTATTTCATTGGAAAAATTAAGTAAAGAGGAACGTATGAAACTAAAAAGAACCTTTTCATCTATAAAAGATATTCAGGAAGTACTTTCTATTCGTTTTATGACCTCAATTGTTCGATAATATGTTCAAAAAAAAGACATATCCCAACTTTTGGAATCAGTATGAGGACTCCCTTAATGAGGGATTACCCTATTTAGTCACCGACACTAAATTCGTTGTTTTAGATACAGAAACCACGGGTTTTGATGTAAACGAAGACCGAATTTTAAGTATCGGTGCTTTGGTTCTTCAGCAGCAATCCATACAACCAAAACAGGCTTTTGAAGTGTTTCTGAAACAAGAACGCTATAGCAAGGAAAGCGTAAAAATACACGGCATTCTAAAACATAGCAAAATAGAAAGAATCCCCGAGTTGGAGGCTTTAAAAATAACACTTGACAGTCTTCAAAATTCAGTTTTAGTAGCGCACCATGCCAACTACGACGTTAAAATGATAAACAATGCACTAAAACGAAATGGCCTTCCAAAATTGAAGAACAAGATATTAGATACTTCCATACTGTACTCCAAAACATTAAGCAGAAAAAAACAACAAGAACTTGGAAGACATTTTACCTTAGACGATCTGGCTGAAAAGTATAAGATATCCAAGAAAGACCGTCATACAGCTCTCGGAGATGCCTACATCACCGCCATAGCTTTTCTTCATATTATACAAAAACTAAAACCCGCCACGCTTAACAATTTATTGAAACGAGACAGGCTATTTACATTCTTGTAAAGTAGACTTATAAAGCCTCCTCTATAATCTTCTCTACCACTTCCGGATTTAACAAAGTAGATGTATCTCCTAAGTTACTTGTATCTTTTGAAGCGATTTTCCTAAGGATACGTCGCATAATTTTACCACTTCGAGTTTTGGGGAGTCCGTCAACAAACTGAATCTTATCCAATTTGGCAATAGGTCCAATATGCTCTGTAATTACTTGGTTAATTTCCTTTTTTAGATTGTCACGGTCCCGAGATTCTCCTGTTTCCTTTAGGATTACATAACCATAAAGTGCGTTACCCTTAATATCATGAGGAAAACCAACTATAGCAGATTCTGCTACTGCAGGATGTTCATTTATAGCATCCTCTATAGGTGCCGTGCCCAAGTTATGTCCTGACACAATGATAACATCATCTACACGACCCGTTATACGGTAATAACCTACTTCGTCTCTAAGTGCACCATCACCTGTAAAATACATATCCTTAAAAGCCGAGAAATAGGTATCCTTATAGCGTTGATGATTTCCCCAGATGGTACGTGCCATAGACGGCCATGGGAATTTGATACACAATCTACCGTCTACCTGGTTACCTGTAATTTCCTTTCCATTTTCATCCATTAAGGCTGGTTGTATTCCTGGCAAAGGCAAGGTAGCATAGGTTGGTTTAGTTGGTGTTGAAAAAGGTATGGGGGAAATTAGAATACCGCCTGTTTCCGTTTGCCACCATGTATCTACAATGGGGCACTTCTTATCTCCAACATGATCATTGTACCAATGCCAGGCCTCCTCGTTAATAGGTTCCCCGACCGTTCCTAAAACCTTAAGACTAGAAAGATCATGATTTGTGACAAAATCAAGATTCTCCTTGGCTAAGGCCCTAATTGCAGTTGGTGCTGTATAAAACTGTGTGACTTTATGCTTTTGTATCACATCCCAAAAGCGACCATAATCTGGATAGGATGGCACTCCTTCGAACATCACCGTTGTTGCTCCGTTAGCCAACGGTCCGTAAACAATATAGGAGTGACCGGTAATCCATCCAATATCTGCAGTACACCAATAAATATCGTTTTCACGATACTGAAAAACATTTTTGAATGTGTATGCAGTATACACCATATACCCTGCTGTAGTATGCACCATTCCCTTGGGTTTACCCGTAGAGCCGGAAGTGTATAGAATAAACAGTGGGTCTTCGGCGTCCATGACTTCCGGCGGAAAATCGGCATAGGCCTCTTCCATAAGAGGTGCCAACCATTCATCTCTACCTTCTTTCATAGTAATGTCCGAATTGATACGTTTTACTACCAGAACATTCTCCACACCAGGACAATCTTCCAATGCATCATCAACAATACCTTTTAAATCGATTGTTTTTTTACCTCGATAAGAACCATCTGATGTCAGCACCATTTTTGCGCCACAATCATTTATTCGGGTGGCTACAGCAGTAGACGAAAATCCTGCAAAAACAACCGAATGCACTGCGCCAATTCTTGCACAAGCCAAAAGTGAAATAGCCAGTTCCGGTATCATAGGCAGATAGATAACTACCCTATCCCCTTTTTTAATTCCTTTTTCAGCTAGCACATTGGCCATTTTACAAACCTGCTCTTTTAGCTCTTTGTACGTAATATGTTGAGCAGCTTCATCCGGGTTATTTGGTTCAAAGAGAATAGCTGTTTTATCTCCCCTTATATGTAAATGTCTGTCTATACAGTTTTCTGTAATATTTAACTTGGCACCTTCAAACCATTTTATTTCTGGTTTTGAAAAATCCCAATCCAATACCTTATCCCATTTCTTTCGCCATACAAAATGCTCCTCTGCAATTTCATCCCAAAAATTTTCAGGGTTCCTTACTGATTTGCGATATACTTGATAGTATTCTTCCAAATGTTTGATATGGTAATTACTCATACTATTCAAATTTTAATTAATATTCCAATGTAACATTTAGTAATCATTTCTCGCAGACAATAAATTACCGTTACGAGAACTTTTCAAATATAATTACAAAATCGATGTAGTACCTCAAGTTTATATTCCTTTATTCATATTTCAATTCATGTGGATTAATGAGATGAGGCCTCCTCTGCCCCACTTGGTATTCTAATATTCTCCACAATTTCCTGTACTTCTGAGGGTGGTTCTGGAGTAAAACGATTTACCACCAATGCTACTGCAAAGTTTACGACCATTGCTATAGAACCAAAACCTTCTGGTGAAATCCCGAACCACCAAGAATCTTTTAAACTAGCTACAACTTCTTTTCCGCCATCAAAAATTCCGAATTTGAATTTCAATATATAAAACAGCATTAACAAAATCCCTACTACCATCCCTGCAACTGCACCTTCTTTATTCATTTTCTTGTAAAAGATGCCTAATACTATGGCTGGGAAAAATGAGGCCGCAGCTAGCCCAAAGGCCAGTGCAACAACAGCGGCAACAAAACCCGGTGGATTAATACCAAAATATCCCGCAATTACAACAGCAACTGTAGCGGCACCACGTGCTGCCCATAACTCGCCCTTATCTGAAATGTTGGGTACAAAAATTTTCTTAACCAAGTCATGAGAAACGGAAGAAGAGATAACTAAAAGTAACCCTGCTGCCGTGGACAGTGCAGCGGCCAAGCCGCCAGCAGCTACCAATGCAATGACCCAAGCGGGTAAGTTTGCAATCTCTGGATTCGCCAATACCATGATATCCGGATCAATAATAAGTTCATTTTTTGATGTATCCGCTACATACTGAATTTTACCATCTTGATTTTTATCATCAAAAACAAGCAATCCTGTTCCTTCCCAGTTTTTAAACCATTCTGGCATATTCGCATATTCCTTATTGCTTACGGTTTGGATCATATTGGTTCTTGCAAATACAGCAACAGCCGGAGCCGCAGTATACAAAATGGCTATTAGCAACAAAGCAATTCCCGCAGATTTCCGGGCGTCCTTTACTCTTTTTACAGTAAAAAAACGAACAATAACGTGTGGCAGACCTGCCGTACCCACCATAAGGGCTAAGGTTATAGCAAACACATCCACTAAGCTTTTAGAGCCAGATGTATATTCCGCAAATCCAAGTTCTGTAGATAGGCCGTTCAGTTTTTCTAATAAATACATTCCAGAACCATCATTTACTCTTCCACCCATACCCAATTGCGGAATAGGGTTTCCTGTCATTTGGATAGAAATAAATATTGCAGGTACCATAAAGGCGAATATCAGTACACAATACTGAGCTACTTGGGTATAGGTTATTCCTTTCATACCCCCTAAAACTGCATAAAATAGTACGATGACCATTCCAATAATTACCCCGGTGTTGATATCCACTTCCAAAAATCTAGAAAAAACAACGCCAACCCCTCGCATTTGTCCCGCTACATAAGTAAAGGATACCAATAGCGCACAAAAAACAGCCACCATTCTGGCCGAATTTGAATAATAGCGATCACCTATAAAATCGGGCACCGTAAACTTTCCAAATTTTCTAAGGTAAGGCGCCAAAAGTAGCGCAAGTAGTACATAACCACCGGTCCATCCCATTAAATAAACGGATCCATCGTAGCCGGAAAGGGAAATAATACCGGCCATGGAGATAAAAGAAGCAGCCGACATCCAGTCCGCTGCAGTGGCCATAGCATTCGCTAATGGAGAAACACCACCACCTGCAACATAAAATTCTTTAGTAGAACCCGCGCGTGACCAAATTGCGATTCCAATATATAATCCAAAAGTTAAAGCAACGAGGACATAGGTCCAAATTCGAACATCATTCATAATAGTGTGTTTGGTACTGGTAGTTATTCGTTGTAGCCGTACTTTTTATCCAATTTATTCATCAATCTAACATAGACAAAAATCAGAATTACAAATACGTAGATAGCACCTTGTTGGGCAAACCAGAACCCTAGCTTAAAACCACCTAAACTAATTGTATTAAGAGCGTCTTTAAATATGATTCCCGCACCATAGGAGACCGCAAACCATATGGCTAATAAAATAAAGAGATATCGAACATTCTCTTTCCAGTACGCTGAAGCCTTTTTTTGTTTTTCTGACATTTGGTTATTGGTTATTGGTTATTGGTTATTGGTTATTGGTTATTGGTTATTGGTTATTGGTTTCTAAATTTTTAAAAAACACTCTTAATAACTAAAGCGGCTATTTATGATAGCAAAAGATATTGGCAATCCTCTAAACCGATTTAAAAAATGGATTTAGTTTTAACTAATTTTTTTTAAGGCTTACAAGAATTAAACTGCACCTCAATAACTAAAATTATCAAACCCAAAATATGCTTATTCATGATTATTTAATGCTTTATCTATCGCTTTTTGTGCTAATTTCTCCATTACCAAATATCCAGCCTTGTTTGGATGAACAAGGTCATCTTCAGTTGTGTATTCAGGTACTTTTAGACCTCCCTGATTATCAACCATTGATGAATAATAATCTAAATAGATAAAATTATTGGTTTTGGCATAGGCAGCAAGTGCCTCATTAATTGAAATGATCTTTAGAGCAGGCTCTAGTCCTGGCTTCCAAGGATAGTCTATTGCAGGTAAAACTGAGGAAAGTATCACCCTAATACCATTTGCATTTGCAATCTCTGCCATAGATTTGATATTACTTACAATGGTTTCTATAGAAGTATAACCCGTATTGCCGGCAATATCATTGGTGCCAGCTAGAATAACCACAACTTTTGGTTTTAGATCAATAACATCTGGTCGAAACCGTAATAACATTTGCGGTGTAGTTTGCCCACCAATACCTCTGTTAATATAGTCTCTATTTTTAAAAAATTCTGGTCGTATGGAAACCCAGCCTTCTGTAATTGAATTACCCATAAAAACAACTCTGTTTTTAGTTTCTGTATGCAGTTCTAGCTCCAGGTTGGCCTTCTCATAACGGTTTGTATTTGCAAAGTTCATCCAATTTTGAGAATTTATATTTTGAATAAATAATTGAGATAAAAACAGGACTACTATTAAATATTTAAAACGCATAATTGGTTTTATTTTGACTAATTGAAAATAATTTAATTAAACTCCTTACAAACAATTTATCTTTTAGTATTCATCCTAAATTCAATAATATACAATAACTAAATAAATTACTTCGACGAAGGATATAAACGCACTGATTAATAACATATTTCTTGTTAAACCAAATATGTACAACCCTATACTTAACCCGTATTTCAATATTTCCTCAGCTTGCTTATAATAGTAGATATAGTTATCTGCTATATCTTATTTTGTATAGCAAAGTCAAATAACCTACTAGAAATCAGTATTTAAATGCGAATCTTAAGTATGACTAAAGATATAATTTTATGGATTAAAACGTCCTAGAGTTCTCCAGTAGTCAAAAATATTTGGGATGTAACAATATTGAAATGATTAACGTAAACTGATGTTTAATAGAAATTTAGTTGCTGCTCAAGTTCCTCCTAAGAAACACAATTGATTTTTTAAGAATCATTCGTACAAGAGTTAAAAAAACGATAAAAAGAATTATATGTTTATTCCTTTTAGAGTTTTCACTAATAAGGAAACTAATGTTAATAACGTTGCGTGGTATGTTAAAACCATTTTATAGTGCCGTTAATCACATCTCGCTTATATTGAGATATTAAAAGTGATTTTCGATTATAGAACCCATCCTTTATTTGAACATTGTAACCGTAAGGATATTTTATTCTTCCTCCTTAGCTATAAGACCAAATTGTGTAAACTTGTCTATTAAAAAATCGGCATACCTAATGAATCCTAAATCTGTAAAGTGGACTCCGTCAACAGTTCCTTCATGATCTTCTCCTGTAGCATTCTCACTAGATATATAGAAAATATTTTTAATTCCACCTTCAATCATTTTTGTGTATTCCGTTTTTAGAGCTGCATTCTTTTCATTTACCAAAGCTTTCCCCTTTTCATCCAAGGCAAATGATTCGTATAAAAAGTTTTCTACAAAAATAATTGGGATTTCAGGACGCTTCCCTTGAATCGTTTTTACAAGAGGAATGGTGCTATTTGCAACTTGCTTTGCATTCATGTTTGGTAGGCATTCAATAACATAGAATAAGGGATTAAACTCCGAAATCAACTCGTTTATTGGTTGCTCCATTCTTCCGTTTCCACTAAACCCAAAGTTTATACATTCAATATTTAATTTTCTGGAAATAATGTTGGTATGCGCCATCCCAGGGCGAGACGCACAACCGCCTTGAGTTATACTAGTCCCGTAAAAAATTATTGGCCTTTGGTTATTCTTTATTGGTTTTTCAATCACACTATTTGAATCAATTCCTACTTCAATAATTTCAACCCCATCATAAAGGGGTAAAAACATTTTAAATTCTCTCATTTCCTTGGACATATCCTTTATAAGCATATATTCATTTTCAATGTCACTTGGTCTAGCTGTATTGAGGTATTGCCAATTTCCCTCATTATTAAAATATAAATCAACACCCTTAATTCCGGTTTCAGCCATGTGATTCATTTTGTTATTATTTAAAAGCGTCCACTTTACGCTAATACGTGTAGAATTGGAAAAAAATCTAATGGACATTCCTGCTGAAGCTTTAGACAAATTCCACACAGGTTTTCGAACAATCTCTTTATATGAAAGTGGCAATCTATCATATCGGTTTTCTTTTAAAGAATCAGGAATTTTAGTACCCTCTAGTATAAAAAAATCCTCACCATAATAAATAGCATCTTTTAGCTCCTGAGAAGTACTTACGGCTGATATGCTTAGAAACAAAATCAAGAAAAAATAGCGAAATACAGTTTTGTGTTTTTTTATAGTCATAATTATGTGTCAATTATTTTAAAATCACGGTTCGATCCTTACGCTAAGTTGACGTCTTTTTTTTAAAACATTTTTAGAAAGCATTCCTCTGTCCCAAACATTGGATCAGACCATCTAGGCATTTCAAAAACTATTGAGCTATAAAATTTATCAATGTGCTTGTGTCCTTTTACAGCATATTCTAAAAGGTCAATCTTCCTACGGCTTCAATAGTTTGTTCCAAATCATCATAGCTCAAAGCATCATTAAGAAAATAACTTTCAAAAGCTGATGGAGGCAGGTATATTCCCTGATCTAGCATCCCATGGAAATACGCATTAAAACGCTCATTATTCCCTTTTGCAGATGATGTAAAATCAACAACAGGCTCTTCGGTAAAGTGCACGGAAATCATACTACCAAAACGATTGATTTGGTGTGGAACACCTTTATGCTCCAATACTTTGCCGATACCTTCATGAAGAAATGCTGTTTTTTTAGCCAGACTATCAAAAATTTCAGGCCTGCTGTTCAGCTCCATAAGCATCGCAAGACCAGCGCTCATTGCTAAGGGGTTTCCACTCAATGTTCCGGCTTGGTACACAGGACCATCTGGTGCTAAATAATCCATGATTTCAGATTTAGCTGCAAAGGCACCTACGGGCAATCCGCCACCAATGACCTTACCAAAAGTTACCATATCCGCAGCAACACCTAAGGCTTCCTGAGCTCCTCCTTTTCCTAAACGGAACCCGGTCATAACCTCATCAAAAATCAGCAGAATACCTTCCGCTGTACATAATGATCTTAGCCCATTTATAAATGAATCCGTTGGAACAATACAACCCATATTTCCTGCAACTGGCTCAATGATTATTGCCGCTATTTCTCCCTTATTGGCAGCTACGACGTTACGTACCCCTTGCAAATCGTTATATTCAGCTAGCAGCGTATCCTTTGCCGTTCCCTGGGTAACTCCTGGACTATTTGGACTACCAAATGTAACCGCTCCACTACCTGCCTGTATTAAAAAAGAATCCGAATGACCGTGATAACAGCCTGCAAATTTTATGATTTTGTCTTTTCTGGTATAACCACGTGCCAATCGCACAGCGCTCATACAAGCCTCTGTTCCACTATTTACAAACCTAATTTTATCAATATTAGGCACCATTGACACGGCTAGCTTTGCCAGTTCCGTTTCTATTTCGGTAGGCATACCAAAAGAAGTTCCTTTTCTTGCCTTATCTATGATAGCTTCAAGTACAGGTTCGTAGGCATGACCTAAAATTAAGGGGCCCCAAGATGCGATATAATCTATTAATTTATTTCCATCTTCATCGTACAAATAAGCACCTTTCGCTTCCTTTACAAAAATAGGATCACCACCTACCGCTTTGAAAGCCCTAACGGGAGAATTGACACCACCGGGAATATATTTTTTTGCCTCTGCGAACAGAGCGCTACTTCTTTTATACATCATGGGTTACTTGTTAATTTGGGTAGTGTTGATCATTATCCTTTGACCAACGGAAAGATTGTCATCTCTAAGTTTGTTCAATTTCATTAATTCATCAACAGAAACGTAATACCTTCTGGATAAGGAATACAGCGTATCTCCTTTTCTTACAATATGGATGGCTTTACTTTTGTTACTAACGGGTCTGCTCTTTGCATAAGAGGACTTAGGCACCTTACTATCATATACATCTAACTGATGTTTTTCTATCAAATAAATCAGTTTTTGCGGGTATCGTTTATCGGTCGCGTAACCTGCTCTTCGCAGTCCCTTTGCCCAATTTTTATAATCGGTAGTTTTATAATCGAACAAAAAGGCATATCTACTCCTTGTGGACAGGAAAATACTGTGGTCTCTGTAGGAATCCATCGGATGATTATACTTTCTGAAACACTCCCCTTTTGCATCGTCATCATGAAAATCATAGTCACCTTGCCAACCTGTATGACATTTAATCCCAAAATGATTATTAGTCTTCCGTGCTAGTTCACCCTTTCCATAACCACTTTCTAAAAGTCCCTGAGCAAGGGTGATACTAGCAGGAATTCCATACGTCTTCATTTCCAATTGCGCTATTTCGGAAAAGGTTTCTATGTAGTGTGGAATGTCGTCTATTTCAAAGCTAACAAACCGCCCTGTATCTTGCGGTAAGGAGGTGTCCGTATTCCCTTTTTGAGTTTTAGAATCTGGCTTAGATTTTTGGCTTTCAGCAAGAACATTCTTGGTCCGCAAGGAATCGGAATAGCCTTTTTTGGATTTACATCCTATAAAAGAGAAGCTTAGGCTTAGAACCAGCAGCAGTAAAATTTTCTTGTTCATATATCCAACAAAGGTAAATTTTTCTTTTTCAGCACGGTATTCATTCCTACAATACCCTGAATACCACCAGTGTGTATTGCTAAAATCTTAGTGCCCGATACAAAATTATCATTCTTAATCCTATCCAACAACCCAAATACCATTTTTCCCGTGTAAATGGGATCCAAAGGGATGTCCGTTACTGCTTTGAAATTATTTATAAAATCGACCAACTCGCTTGTAATCTTGGCATAACCGCCAAAATGATAGTCGGTCATCAAACGCCAATTATCCTTCATAGTAATTTCGGAAATAGTCTTTTTTAGAAAATCTCCCTTTAGGGCAGAAAAGCCTAGAACGTGTTGATCTGGATTAGATGCATTTATAAGTCCAGCAACGGTTCCTCCGGTACCTACACAGGTGCAAATAACATCAAATTCATTGTCTTGTTCACCCAGAATCTCTTCACAACCCTTTATGGCCAAAGCATTGGTACCACCTTCTGGCAAAATATAAAAGTTCCCAAACTCGTTTGTTAGTTCCGCTATAAATGCAGGGGTATCTTTTTCTTTATAACTTTTCCTGCTCACAAACTTAAAACGCATTCCGTTGGCATAGGCTCTTTGCAATGTTGGGTTATCTTGCCAACCATTTTGTAGTTCCTCTCCCCGTATAACCCCAATAGTATTCATTCCTTTTTCATTCCCGGCAAATGCAACAGCTGCAATGTGGTTGGAAAAAGCACCTCCAAAAGTAAGTAATGTATGATGGCCGTTCTCTTTAGCCGCTTGTAAATTATACTTCAACTTGCGGTACTTATTACCAGAAATATGTGGAAACAATAAGTCCTCTCGCTTTAAAGCAAGGATGATGTTCTTTTCTTTTAGTATTGGAAGATGTAGGTATTGATTTTCGCTTTGCAACGGGAATTGTTTCAGCTACAAAGGTATTTAATAAAGCTGAATGGTTTACGTTGAGAAAGGTAATCCGATTGATTTTCATTACCATATGCCTCACGTTCAAAACTGATATTCTGATAGGCACGATAACTATCCAAGTACCAGATGGTTCGCAACAACCATTCGGTAATGTAAAGCATATAAAAGGGTATTATGAGTAATTCTTGTTGCTGTCTTAAATGAATTCTCTCATGGTTTATTAATTCGGTATCTTTTTTAAGCGCATCACTTTTTAGGATAATAAAAGGCCATAAGGAGAGTCCTACGTAATTCTTATAAAAAAAATGTTTGAAAACCACTATCATAGACAACGATTAGTTCGCTTTTAACAAAGATATATGTTAAAATTACTGTTATGAAAAATAATAGTTTTTCTTCCCAACAATGACGATAAAAGGTTGATTACCTTAGTTTAGGCATAAAACTAGACTATAAAATAAGGTTATCAACAGAAAACAAGTAACTTTAATCTACTTAATAGCAGCAGAGAAAGCGAAGCTAAATCCATATTGAACATTATATTAAAAAAAAGAAACTACCCATATTACTTAGGTCAGGGGGTAGTTGAAGTACTAAATTTAGCATGATTTTATTTGAATGAAAAAAATTATTCCTATTGAAGAGGGCGATTTCTATTGGTCTGAAGAAGGGTACCGAGTATTTACGAAACAATTCCATTTAAAACGCGGTTATTGTTGCGAAAGTGGCTGTAAGCATTGCCCTTATGGATATGATGCAAAAACAAACAGACAGTAAATTTTACTAGGATTGGCATGATTTTTGAAGTTTTATAGACGACAAAAAGCCCATACAATTTAAAAAATAAGTCTATGAAAAAGTTAAAATTACTAGCATTATCAGTACTTGCTCTACTATTCCTTAGTGCGTGTAGTTCGGTACAGGTAGTAACCGATTATGACCAAAAGGCCAATTTTAGTTCTTATAAATCCTATGCATTTTATAAAACGGGTATAGACAAAGCCCAAATTTCCGATTTGGATAAGAAACGTATCCTTAGGGCCGTAGAGACAGAAATGGCTTCTAGAGGTTTTATAAAATCCAATAGTCCAGACATCCTAATCAGCATATTTACTAAAGAACAAGAGCGCGTAGACGTATACAACAACAACTTCGGTTGGGGAGGTTACGGAGGTTGGGGAATGGGACCCGGATTCGGTTGGGGAGGTTACGGAGGCTGGGGAATGGGACCCGGATTCGGCTGGGGAGGCATGGGCGGCAACATGGTAAGCACAAGCACAGAAGGCTCCTTATATATCGACCTGATAGATACCCAAAGCAAACAATTAGTTTGGCAAGGAAAAGGCGAAGGCACGTTGGCCAGCACCAAAAATATACAAAAGAAGGAACAGCGTATCAAAGAGTTTGTTTCACAGATTATGGAACAATACCCACCTACCGGAATAGCATCAAAATAAACTTTTAAAGTATTTAAACAAAAGGCCTAACGCATATCTTCTAATGTGTTAGGCCTTTTGTTTACCCCTATAATAAGGGAAAATGTTGATTATTCTTAACCTCGTTAAGCACAAAGGCACTTTTAACAGCACCAATATTTGGGAGACTGGCTATTTTAGATTTCGCAAAATCGTAATAGGCATCCAAATTTTTGACCGTTACCTTTAAAAGAAAATCGAATTCCCCTCCTACTACGTAACAAGCAGTTATTTCTTCAAATTCTTGAGCTCTTAGGAGAAAGTCGTCCATGAAGCTTCCTTTCTGGGCATCAAGTGAAACAAAGCTGAATACGGTTATACTTTGTGCTATCTTATCTGTATCTAATAGCGCTACATATCCCTTTATAAATCCTTCTTTCTCTAGCCTTTTTATTCGTTCGTACACCGGGGTTTTAGTAAGCCCCAACTGTTCCGCTATGGATTTGGCTCCAGTTTTTGCATCCTTTTCCAATATTTTCAATATCCCACGATCTATTCTATCCAACGGTACCAACATACTATTTTCCTGTTTAGTCAATAATTACAACAATAAATTTATACTAATTTCCTTTATATGTATCATAATACAGGAATTATCACTAAAATAAAATGATTACTAACGCCATTAGTCTATAATACATATCTTTAATAGAAAGATTGATATTAACTAATATATTTTTAACGCGTACCGTTTTTGACCCCAAAAACAATCTCATTAAAGTATCTTGATTATGAGCTACGAAAGCAACCCCATACTGGATAAATTACCAGAGCACCTAAAGCAGTACATAAAACCACAAAATTACGAGGAATACACCGCTGTAAATCAAGCTGTTTGGCGCTATGTAATGCGAAAAAATGTTGATTACTTGAGCCGGGTAGCACACACCTCTTATCTAGATGGGCTTACCAAGACGGGGATATCTATTGATCATATTCCCAACATGTATGGCATGAACCGTATCCTAGAGGATTTAGGCTGGGCTGCGGTTGCTGTAGATGGCTTTATTCCTCCGGCAGCATTCATGGAATTTCAGGCGTACAATGTTTTGGTCATCGCTTCAGATATACGCCAATTGGATCATATTGAATATACACCTGCACCAGATATAATTCACGAAGGTGCAGGTCATGCACCTATCATTGCCAATCCGGAATATGCGGAATACCTACGTCGTTTTGGAGAAATTGGCTGTAAGGCAGTATCTAGCATCAAGGATTTTGAACTTTATCAGGCAGTCCGCCATTTATCAATCATTAAAGAAGCGAAGGGTACGGATCCTCTGGCTGTGAAAAAGGCAGAAAAACAAATTGAAGAGCTACAAAAAAGTATGGGTGAACCTAGTGAAATGGCCCTGATAAGAAACTTGCATTGGTGGACTGTGGAATACGGACTTATTGGCTTAGTGGATAATCCTAAGATTTACGGAGCCGGATTACTATCCTCTATTGGAGAGAGTGCATGGTGTATGACAGACGAGGTTAAAAAAATTCCCTACTCTATTGCTGCAGCACACACATCCTTTGACATTACCAAGCCCCAACCACAATTGTTTGTCACACCAGATTTCGCCTTTTTAAGCCAAGTATTAGAAGACTTTGCCAATACAATGGCCCTACGCACAGGTGGTCTTAAGGGTATTCAAAAACTTATAAACTCCAAGGAACTTGGTACTATAGAACTCAGCACAGGCCTACAGGTTTCAGGTAATTTTGAATATGTGATAGCTGATGATGATAAGCCTAGTTATTTCCAGACAAAGGGAAAATCTGCACTTGCTTTTAGGGAAAAAGAATTAGTAGGGCAGGACACAAATAAACATACAGCTGGATTTGGCTCTCCCATTGGCCGCCTAAAAGGCATCAATATTGCCATTGAAGAAATGAGTCCAAGAGACTTAAAAGCGTACAACATTTATGAAGGTGAAAGTATATCGTTGGATTTTGAAGGCGACATCAACGTAAGTGGAAAAATAATAACTGGTACTAGAAACCTACAAGGACAAATTATTCTAATCACTTTTGAGAACTGTACCGTTACTCATAAGGGAAAAATACTGTTTGAATCTAATTTGGAACCGTACAATATGGCTATTGGAGAACAAATCGTTTCTGCCTATAACGGCCCAGCAGATATAAACAGTTTTGACCTTTTAGATCATGAACTAAGCAAAACCATTATTAACAAAGCGGATAACCCCGACGATCAAATAACGCTATACTACCAACAAATACGAGATTTTAGGGAAGGCAAGAATACTACCATTTCAAGAAACAAGGTCTTTAAAGAAATAAAAGAACGATTTCCTCAAGATTGGCTTTTATCCGTTGAATTATATGAATTGGCAATTACCAATGGTGATACTGATTTCGCCTTAACTATCAAAAATCATTTAGAGCAAGTCAAGCACAACCAACCAAAACTGGGACATTTAATTGATGACGGTTTATCGTTAGTAGACAAGCCAACAATCACTACTGTTTAAGTTCCAACTCGCTAAAATCGCCAATGAGAACATCTTCATAAACCATTACCCAGCCCATACTATTCGTCAAGATATAGAATTTTTGAAGTTCGCTCAGCAGTCTATTCTTTGCGTTTGTTTTTAGCGTAGATGTTTCTATCTTTTTAAGTAAGGAAGCTTTAACGTTACGCTTTATCTGATTGTAATCTCCAGCATCAAAAGGGTTCAGATAATCAGAAGTTACATCGTAATATTCAAAATCGGGATTCAATTTTATCTCCGGTTCGGGAATGCTACTTATACGCAGTGTTTTATTAGTTTGATCCAGTTCAAAGATTATTTTAGATAGGTCATAGGCAATAAACACATCTGCATTGACAACGACCAAGGCTTTTTTGTCTGCCGTAATCAAGGGTCCAAAAAGCTCTTTAGAATCTTTATAATTGTAGACTTCAGCAAAATGACCTTCAGTAACGATTAGCTTAGATACATTGTCAATTTGATGTTGAATAAGCATGGAGTTCTCTTGAAGAATGGCTTTGGCTTCTTTTTCCTCACTACAGGACCTCAATACTAAAAAAATGGCCAAAGCAGCAACCACACCAATTAAAACTTTCTTCATATGTAAATGCTTTTATTCACAAACCAAATTCCATAAACGGAAAGGCTTTTTTAATATACGCTATTTTCTCTAAAAGCGATTCTTGAAACTTCCGATGCCCTAAACTGTTAGGTTCAAAAGGACGGTGCTGCAGCCCTCTTTGAATTTCACCTACCTTTTTCATAGTTTCCTTTGCCTCATCTGTCATCCACACCTCTTGAAACCGCTCCCAAATATAATCTATGGCCAGTGCATTTGGGTGTACCATATCTCTAGCATAAAAACGATAATCCCTCAGCTCATCTATCATTAACTCATAGCTTTCAAAATAGGAAAGGCCTGTCAACTGCGCTTGAGGAGATATTACCTGGTGTATTGCAGTAATCAAATGAGCCTTGCTTCTTTGGTTTTCAACAAAGCCATCCTTGAGATGTCTTACGGGCGAAACGGTAAAGATGAACTGCGCATTCTTATTAATGGATTGCACATCTTTAATCGCAATTTCGATACTCTTTTGAATGGCGTCTAAAGAGAGTAACTCCTTTGAAAATTGATTTTGAGGTACTTTATGACAGTTGGCCACAATCGTCTCCGTATCTTTTTGCTGATACACCCAAGCCGTGCCAAAAGTGATTACTATATGACTCGCCTTTAGCAACTGTCCCCTAGTTTGTGCTAAACCTGAATTAAGTTTGCCTAATAATTTCTCCTTTGAGGCATGGCTTAGTTCCGAGTGTGCATCATAACAATGCCATCTTTCATTTAAAAAAAACACCTCTTCTTCTGTATAGAATTCTTTATGAATAGCCCTTGAAATTAATTTTTCAATGGCCAAGGGATGAAAAAGGATTCCAAACGGGTTTTGAATATTTTGAAATTTAAAATATTCCATTTTTTGACCCATATTATCAGAGAAACAAGAACCCAAAAGCAGCAATTGACTTGAATAGTCTATTGGATTATCTGATTTGATTAACGGTATTTGGGTTTGGAGTTTCATCTAAATACTGAATTTATTTCATGAAGTGGAGTCAATATAAATTAGAAGGAAAACTAGTTCTCGACTAACGTATCCTTAACCTCATTTAACACTAAAAAACAAACAAGCCAATTGGGAAAATGAGCTTGTCCAAGGCATTACCAATATGAATAAGATATTCTACAAACTCAGAACCCCATCCTAATTTTTAATCAAACCACACCACTATTCCAGATAGCCTCTTACCTCTTCCAATGCCGCTGCTATTCCTGCCGGATTTTTACCTCCTGCTGTGGCGAAAAATGCTTGTCCACCACCACCACCTTGAATGTGTTTTCCAAGCTCACGGACTATAGTGCCCGCATTCAGATTCTTAGCTGCAACCAACTCTTTAGAAATATAGCAAGATAAAAGCGCCTTGCCATCTTGCTCCGCTCCAAACAACAAGAATAGATTATCCTTGTTCTGTCCCATTTCAAAAGAAAGGTCTTTGATGCCTGCAGCATCCAAATCTATCTTTTTAGCTAAAAACTGAACACCATTTATTTCTTGCAGTTCACTGGCCAAATCCCCCTTAAGATTTTTCGCCTTTTCCTTTAACAAGCTGGCTATTTGCTTTTTTAAGTTGGTATTTTCTTCTTGCAGGTTCAACACCGCCTTTACAGGGTTTTGTGCATTTCCTAACACGTCCTTTATCTCGTATAAAGAACGATTATTATCAAAGTAAAAGTCCTTAACCGCATCATTAGTAATGGCTTCTATTCTGCGTATTCCCGAAGCAACAGCACCTTCCGACTTTATTTTAAAATGCCAAATGTCGCCCGTATTTTTTACATGTGTTCCCCCACAAAGCTCAACAGACTGTCCAAATTTAATCGTACGTACAGTATCGCCATATTTTTCCCCAAACAATGCCATGGCTCCTGAATCCAAGGCTTCTTTCATTGGTATATTTCGTTGTTCCTGCAACGGCAGGTGACCTTCTATTCGGGCATTTACAAAGTCTTCTACATGCCGTAATTCATCTACCTTAAGTTTGGAAAAATGGGAAAAATCAAAACGCAAATACTTGGAGTGCACCGCAGAACCCTTTTGCTCTACATGCGTCCCTAGAACTTCTCTCAATGCCTGGTGTAAAAGGTGTGTCGCCGTATGGTTAGCTTCCGTACGTAACCTTTGTTTTGCATCTACTACCGCCTTAAACGTTCCTTCGATTTTTTTCGGTAGATTCTTTGTAAAATGAACTATTTCATTGTTCTCTTTTTTAGTGTCGATGATATAAACGACATCTCCATTGGCAGCTTCTAAATAGCCTTTATCCCCTACTTGTCCACCTCCTTCAGCATAAAAAGGTGTCAAATTAAAAACGATTTGATACTGAATCCCGTCTTTCTTGGACGTTATTTTACGGTATTTGATAATTTTCACATCGGCCTCCAATAAGTCGTATCCAACAAATTCCTGCTCCGTGTCAAACTCCAAAACCTTCCAATCTTGTTTGGAAATTTCGGATGCAGATTTCGAACGCTTCTTTTGCTTTTGCATGGCAGCGTTAAAACCGACTTCATCCAATGTATACCCTTTTTCACCCAAAATGAGTGCGGTTAAATCAATAGGAAAACCAAAAGTGTCATACAATTCAAATGCCTTGGCACCTTCTACTTTTTTATCCTTGGAGTTCTTTATGATGGTATCCAAAAGAACCAATCCTTGATCTAGTGTTTTCAAGAATGAATGCTCTTCCTCCTTTATAACATTTTGTATCAGTTGTTTTTGTTCCTTTAATTCTGGAAAAGCATCGCCCATACTCTGGGTAAGCACATTTACTAAACGGTACATAAAGGGCTCCTTTGTATCCAAAAAGGTAAAACCATAGCGAACAGCACGCCTTAAAATTCTACGGATTACATAACCCGCACCCGTATTACTTGGCAACTGACCATCTGCAATGGAAAACGCCACTGCCCTAATATGATCCGCTATAACACGAATGGCAATATCCACTTCCTCTTCCTTCCCATAATTCACATTTGCGATGGTTTCTATTTCCCTAATTAAGGGTGTAAACACATCGGTATCATAATTGGATTTTACCTTCTGCATAACCATGCACAACCTCTCAAAACCCATCCCAGTATCTACATGCTTTGCTGGCAAAGGCTCTAAACTACCATCTGCCTTGCGGTTGTATTGCATAAAAACCAAATTCCAAATCTCTACTACTAAAGGATGATCGGCATTTACCAAGCTTGCGCCCGACACCTTTTCCTTTTCTTCTTTGGATCGTATATCTACATGAATTTCAGAACACGGACCGCAGGGCCCTTGGTCTCCCATTTCCCAAAAATTATCTTTTTTGTCCCCCAAGATGATTCTGTTTTCGGGTACAATCTTACGCCATAAATCGTATGCTTCGTTATCCTTTTCTAGCTTGTCTGCATCATCGCTGCCCTCAAAAACAGAAACATAGAGGCTGTCCTTATCAATTTTCAATACATCAGTCAACAATTCCCATGCCCACATGATGGCCTCTTCCTTAAAATAATCTCCAAAGCTCCAGTTACCTAACATTTCGAACATGGTATGGTGGTAGGTATCCTTACCTACTTCTTCCAAATCGTTATGTTTCCCACTTACCCTAAGACATTTTTGGCTATCTGTAACCCGTGAAATCTTAGCTTCGTTGATTCCTAAAAAATATTCCTTGAACTGGTTCATACCAGCATTGGTAAAAAGCAAAGTAGGATCATCTTTAATGACCATTGGGGCAGACGGAACAATTTTGTGTTTTTTTCCCTCAAAAAATTGTAAAAATTGCTTTCGTATTTCCTTGGAATTCATCTAAAATGGTAAGCTTTTACAAATTTTAACTGTTTATAGAAAACAATTTTTATATTTGTTTGTTATGTTAAAAATCGAACTACAAAAATAGTATAAAATCTATTCATGTCTAAGGTAAAATACTATTACGACCCAGACACGCTATCGTATCGCAAGATAGAACCTGAAAAATCCAGACGCTACCGCAATATTGTCTTTTTCTTTCTAGGCGCATTTCTTTTTGGCCTTTTAGGATTGATTTTACTTTTAAACACCAACCTAATCAATACTCCAAGGGAACTTTCCTTGGCACGCGAGGCTAAAAATTATGAACTTCAATTTGAACTCCTAAACAAAAAAATGGAACAGATTGAAGATGTTTTGGTAAACATAGAAGATCGAGACAACAATATATACCGACTATATTTTGAAGCTAATCCTATTCCCGAAGAACAAAGGCGTGCGGGGTTTGGTGGGGTCAACAGGTATAAATCGTTAGAAGGCTTCAATAATTCAGATATGGTCGTCGCCACCACCAAACGATTAGATATTATAAAAAAACAAATGGCCATACAATCCAAATCCTTAGATGAGATTACAAAATTGGCCGAGGAAAAAGAAAAATTACTTATGGCAATTCCAGCCATACAGCCTATCAATAATGAAGACTTAAAAAGGATGGCCTCTGGTTACGGATGGCGTTCAGATCCATTTACCAAGGCTAGAAAAATGCACTATGGAATGGATTTTACCGCTCCTAAAGGCACGCCTATATACGCAACAGGTGACGGGAAAATTACTAGAGCCGACAATAATTCTTCTGGATACGGAAAACACATTAGAGTAGACCATGGATATGGATACCTAAGCCTATATGCGCATCTTAGTAAATACAACGTAAAGAAAGGGCAAAAGGTAAGCAGAGGTGACCTCATTGGTTTTGTGGGAAGCACAGGGCGTTCGGAAGCACCTCATTTACACTATGAAGTATGGAAAGATAAAGACCGCATCAACCCTCTTAATTTCTACTATGGCAGTTTATCTCCAGAGGAATTTGAGAACATGCTGAAATTCGCAAACCAAGAAAATCAATCCCTAGATTAATGCAAATAGAACTTCCTGAAAAAAGATATTATGGTATAGGCGAGGTCGCTCGTGCCTTTGGGGTTAACACCTCCCTTATCCGTTTTTGGGAAAAGGAGTTCGATGTGCTGCAGCCTAAAAAGAACGCAAAGGGTAATCGCAAATTCACCCCACAGGATATAAAAAACCTTCAACTTATTTACCACTTGGTAAAAGAACGTGGTTTTACGCTTGAAGGTGCAAAAATTCACTTAAAGGAGGAAAAGCAGAAAACCCTCTCCAATTTTGATATTATCCAGAAATTGGAAGGCGTAAAAGCAGAACTTATTAAAATTAAAAATCAACTATAAACACTATACCATGTTCCAGATTGGAACAATCTAAACCATACTAATCATGAAAAAAGGAATCATTGCATTAATCGTACTTGGCGTAATCGCTTTTGGACTATACCAATGGGGCGTTGGCTTTAACAACACGGCCATTGCCTTAAAAGAAACATCTACCAAAACATGGGCCAATGTAGAAAGTTCGTACCAACGAAGAAACGATCTTATCGGTAATTTAGTAAAAACTGTGCAAGGTGCTGCCGATTTTGAAAGAGGCACATTAACAGATGTTATAGAAGCCAGGGCAAAAGCAACGTCTGTAAGTATAGATCCTACTAACATTACGCCAGAACAATTGGCCCAGTTCAACCAAGCACAAAGCGGATTAAGTGGTGCCTTGAGTAAGCTTTTGGTTACTGTGGAACGCTACCCTGATTTAAAAGCTAACCAGAATTTTCTGGAACTGCAATCCCAATTGGAAGGAACTGAAAATAGAATTAATGTGGCAAGAGACCGTTTTAATGGGACGGTAGAACCTTACAACCTTCACGTTAAAAAGTTTCCAAATTCCATCCTAGCGGGTATATTCAATTTTGATGAATTGGCATACTTTAAATCGGAAGCAGGTTCCGAACAGGCACCTGATGTAAATTTTGATTTTGAATAGACCAATATGTCCAAAGTAGAGGATTTTTTAAGCGCTTCAGATGAACAAGAAATCGTAGAAGCTATTGTTACATCCGAGAAAAACACCTCCGGAGAAATTAGGGTTCACATAGAATCGCATACGCGTCTAGACCATTTTGAAAGGGCTAGAGAGGTTTTTCACCTTCTTAAAATGGACAACACCAAAGAAGAGAATGGTGTTCTTTTATATGTTGCCGTAAATGATCGAAAATTTGCTATTTGCGGGGATAAGGGGATAGATAAGATTGTACCTGAAAACTTTTGGGAATCTACCAAGGACATCATTCAACACCACTTTAAACAAGGGGATTTCAAAAATGGGATCTTAGAAGGCGTATTAAAAGCGGGTAACGAATTAGAAAAACACTTTCCTTGGCAACATGGTGACACAAACGAATTGAGCAATGAGGTATCTAAAGGCTAGTCTTAGCTTTTTATTGATTTTAAGTTTTCTTCCAATATGGAGTCAATTTGAAATACCTGAAAAACCTGAAAAAGAAACTAGTGTCTACGATTATATAAATCTACTCCCCGTTGCACAGAAGAATGCCCTTGAACAAAAACTCATACGATATTCAGATAGCACTTCTACACAAATTGTAGTCGCTATTATAGCAAGTACGCAAGGTGAGAATATCACTTACCTAGGAGCACAATGGGGACAAAAATGGGGAATTGGACAGGATGGTAAGGACAACGGCGTCCTTGTACTTTTAGCAAGGGACGACAGAAAAATAGCCATTAATACCGGATATGGAGTGGAAGGCAATCTAACTGATGCCATGTCTCGCAGGATTATAGAAAACATCATCATACCAGAATTTAAAACAGGTAATTATTACAGCGGACTTACTAATGGTGTCGACACCATTTTCCAGGTACTAAACGGAGAATTTAAAGAGGATCGACCCCTTGACACTCAAGAGGGCTTTCCCCTACGTTCGCTTTTACCCGTCCTTATCTTTTTCATTATTCTCATTATTCTCTCTAAACGCAATAAAGGTAACGGAGGCGGTAACGGAAGTGGCAAAAACGGCGGACTAAACCTTTGGGATGTTATTATCCTCAGCAATATGGGACGCAGCGGAAGAACCGGAGGTGGCTTTGGCGGAGGCTTCGGTGGCGGTGGCGGCCTTGGAGGTGGTGGTTTCGGTGGTGGCTTCGGAGGCGGAGGATTTGGCGGAGGCGGTGCATCCGGAGGGTGGTAAGTTTTTAAAGCTCAAATGTCATAGTCAAGAATCAATTTCAAACACAAACAAACGTTTAACCCTGCCAACCGGAAGAGAGAAACGTGGAGCAACGGTATCTTATCTTATTGGCGATTAGCCGATACCTCTAATTCCTTAGAGATATGGATAAGCCTACCGTCAGAATCCATTCCTTCTATAAACAGTTGCACGCGCTCTTGCCCGTACACGGGTATTTTGATAGCAGTAGATTCCAAACTATTTATGTTTACGAAAGGTTTCCAATCCAATACCCCGTAATAGGAAAAATAAGTAGCAAAAATTATTCTATGTCTTATTTCTTCCTCATATAAATTGTAATGGGAACCCCAGTAAAATCAAACTCCTCACGTATCTTGTTTTCTAAGTAGCGCTTGTATGGCTCTCGCACGTATTGCGGCAAATTACAAAAGAATGCAAATTGCGGATAAGCGGTAGGCAATTGCGTGCAGAACTTAATTTTTACGTACTTCCCTTTATATGCCGGTGGTGGATAACTCTCAATAATTGGCAACATTACATCATTAAAATTACGTGTAATGATTTTCTTGCTACGGTTCTTATAGATGTCTACAGCAGTCTCAATTGCTTTAAAAATACGTTGCTTGGTTAGTACAGAAATAAATAAGATAGGAACATCTACAAAAGGCTCTATCGCTTGTTTTATGCGCTGTGTATATTGTTTCATGGTATTGGTCTCTTTATCCTCTACCAAATCCCATTTGTTTACAAGAATAACAATGCCTTTATTGTTTCGTTGCGCCAACCAAAAAATATTTGCTACTTGACCATCAAAACCTCTTGTTGCATCCATTAATAACAAGCATACATCACAGTGCTCTATAGCGCGCACAGAACGCATTACAGAATAGAACTCTAAATCTTCCTTTACCTTGGCTTTCCTTCGTATCCCCGCTGTATCTATAAGGTTAAATTCAAAACCAAACCTATTGTACTTTGTATCTATACTGTCCCTTGTGGTGCCGGCAATATCTGTTACTATATATCTTTCTTCACCAATCAGCGCATTTATAAAAGAGGATTTTCCTGCATTTGGTCTACCGACTACGGCAAATCTTGGCAGCACACTTTCTTCCTCTTCTACGTCTGGAAGTTTCTCCACCAAAGCATCTAAAAGTTCCCCTGTTCCACTGCCGTTTATACTAGAAAGTGTATAAAATTCACCGAGTCCTAAAGCATAAAACTCTACTGCATCTTCTTGCCGCATGGCATTATCTACCTTGTTAATTGCAAGAAAAACAGGTTTGTTTACCCTTCTAAGTAGTTTGGCGACGTCCTCGTCCATACCAGTTACACCGGTTTCTACGTCTACCATGAAAATAATAGCGTCTGCCTCGGCTATGGCAAGCTCTACCTGTTTGTCTATTTCCTTTTCCAAAATATCATCACTACCTAAGACATAACCACCAGTATCTATAATAGAAAACTCCTTGCCGTTCCAATCGCTCTTACCGTAATGCCTATCACGGGTAACCCCACTAACAGCATCAACTATAGCTTCTCGACGCTGTATCAATCTATTAAAAAATGTTGATTTCCCTACATTAGGTCTTCCTACAATAGCTACAATACCTCCCATACCTCTAAATTTGGCTGCAAAGGTAGTATAAACAAAAGAATATGAGTAAGTTGATGGAGAATATAAAGCTAGACTTTACTTATTATAACCAAATCGTTTTAACTGCCTACTATCGTTTCGCCAGTTTTTATTCACCTTTACGTAAAGCTCTATATGTACTTGTTTGTCAAAGAATTTTTCGAGATCCTTTCTAGATTCTACACCCACCCTTTTTAGGGCGCTTCCCTTATGGCCAATAATGATACCCTTTTGGGAATCTCGTTCTACCATTATTACGGACCTGATACGTATAATTTCCTCATCTTCAAAAAACTCTTCGGTCTCTACCTCTACTGCGTAGGGAATTTCTTTTTTGTAGTATAATAGTATTTTCTCGCGGATGGTCTCGTTTACGAAAAAGCGTTCCGGTTTATCGGTTAGTTGATCTTTAGGATAGTAAGGTGGCGAAACAGGCAGTAATTCTAGAATACGTTCAAACACTCCTTTAATATTAAAGTTTTGCAACGCAGATATAGGGTGAATCTCCACTGTGGGTAATTGCTCTTGCCAGTACTGTACTTGCTCTTCCAAAAGTTCCTGGGTTGCCGTATCTACCTTATTTAACAATAACAAGACAGGTGTTTTTGAATTCTTTATTTTATCAAAAAAACGTTCATCCTTCAGTGCTTTCTCTCCTATTTCTACCATGTAGAGCAAAACGTCGGCATCCTCGAAGGCAGATTTTACAAAATCCATCATGGAACTTTGCAAATCATAGGCTGGTTTAATGATTCCTGGCGTATCCGATAAAATCATTTGAAAATCATCCCCATTTACAATTCCCAAAATACGGTGTCTGGTAGTTTGTGCCTTAGAGGTAATTATAGATAGTTTCTCCCCAACGAAAGCGTTCATCAAAGTTGATTTCCCAACGTTTGGATTTCCAATAATATTTACAAAACCTGCTTTATGATCTTTCATGCTTCATTTTTTCAAAATATAACTTTGCAGCGGCATTTACTTTTGGAGCCAAATACAATACGGCTATCATATTAGGGATAACCATGAGGGCAAATGATAAATCGATTAAATTAATAACCAAATCTACGGATGCCACTGCCGCAAAAGTAATACTACCCACGTAAATGAAATTATAAAACTTCCCAATTTTCACATTGGTAATAAAAGAAAGACATTTAGTACCATAATACGAATAGGTAAATAAGGTAGACAAGGCAAAAGCACTTACCACTACCATTAATAAAACACCACCATATGGGATAGAGCTTTTAAAGGCATTTAGGGTCATTGCAATACCGTTCGTCTCAGTTTCTAAATGCGCACCGCTAATGATAATAACAACTGCTGTAAGAGAACACACAATAATCGTATCGATAAAAGGCCCCAACATAGCCACCAAACCTTCCTGAATAGGTTCTTTCGTTTTGGACTGCCCGTGGAACATAGGAGCAGTACCTACCCCCGATTCATTTGAGAAAACGGCTCTACGTATTCCGATGATAATTAAACCCCATAAACCGCCAGTAACTAAAGTTTTGAGATTAAAAGCTTCGGTGAAAATTAATTTAAAAGAAGGCAGTATTTCAGACACATTAGTCAATAAAATATACACAACGGCCAGTAAATACACCAAAACCATAAACGGCACAATAGCAGTAGCCACTTTTGCTATTTTCTTTAGTCCTCCAAAAATCACGAATGAAGTTATAATAGAGAGTACAATACCTATTATTAATTTCCAATTAAAATCACCCAAAACCATAAAAACTTTATCGGGTTCTATAACTGTCATAAGCGTTTGCGTGAACTGATTGGTGGTAAACGCAGGTAATACACCAAACAAACCCGCAATACAAAAGAAAACAGCGAGCGGTTTTGCCTTTTTCCCCATCCCTTTCGTAATATAGTACATAGGACCTCCTTGTAAAGCTCCTTCAGAATCTTCCCCGCGAAACATGATAGCTAAGCTACAGGAGTAAAATTTGATGCTCATACCAATTATTGCGGTAATCCAAATCCAAAAAACGACACCTGGACCACCTAAATAAATAGCAATAGCAACGCCAGCAATATTACCCATTCCTACCGTTGCTGCAACCGCAGAAGAAAGGGCTTGCAGATGGCTTACTTCACCTGGATCATTGGGGTCATCGTATTTGCCCGACGTAATCTGTATGGCATGTTTAAAATACCGATAGGGCAATAATTTGGAGTAAAACACCAAAAACAAGCCACCACCAATAATTAAAAGAAGCATAACCCACTCTGTATAAGGCAGAATACCTGATAAAAATTTATTGATTAGTTCCATGTACAAATTTAAAAACGAGTTTAACAGGGGAATTTAGGGATTTTTAAATGGATGGCTTAAAAAATATTTATGGAATTAAGTTTTGATACTTGCGGAAAAGCATTGTATATTTGCAGTCCAAAATCATTCAGTCAGCCTAATGAACTGAAAGCTTAAAAGCTAAGATGAATATTTTGGAAACCCATATCGCGGGATAGAGCAGTAGGTAGCTCGTCGGGCTCATAACCCGAAGGTCACTGGTTCGAGTCCAGTTCCCGC
>RCND010000111.1_pt1 | contig 43927 bp, 37 predicted proteins | sample 2041351 | NCBI WGS metagenome assembly RCND01 (sample SAMN09708230, study PRJNA481090) | Marine sediment metagenome, whole genome shotgun sequencing project. | biome: marine sediment; feature: ocean; material: sediment; isolation source: Sewage treatment plant 12B marine sediment (STP12B) ... | reverse complement strand
ATGGTGCCTTAGCTCAGTTGGTAGAGCAATGGACTGAAAATCCATGTGTCCCTAGTTCGATTCTTGGAGGCACCACTTTAAAACCCTTAGTTCTTAGTTGAGTTAAGGGTTTTTTCTTCTTATGACATAGCAAATATCTTATTGATCTTGGATAAATTAATGTTGTAGTACAAAGAAGATGGTTTAACGATTTTTATGCTGTTTTGTCCTCATAAACAACTTTGACATTATACTTAAACAAGCCACTTAATTTATCCCAAAAGTCGCCTCCCAGAACAAAGAAGCTGGAAACAAAGACCATATCCGAAACTATATACCACAATACAGGAATGTCTTTAGAAAAAGGTAAAAAATGAGCGGAATACGGCAGAATAAATCCAATAATTATTGGAAGGCTAAACATGATCAAACCTATGCGATACCTTGTCAAACTGACCTCATCAACAGGCGCAAATCGTTTTATATATCTGAATGTCTTTTCCTTGATAAATTCAAAGCCTTGTTTACCCATGACGGCAATTGCGATGATCATAAAGATTTCCGGGATACCAAATGCCAACAATCCTGAAAGTATATTCTTATATGAAAGGGGCAGGTCTGAACCTATAACCAGTGGTATCAATAATGGGCTTATAAATCCAACTACCAAGATGAAACCTCCTAGTATTAGTTTTGACTTTGGTATTTCAGGTTTGTTATTCATTTTATTTTAATTCTTTTCCTTTAAACCGATCTTTTTTAAGAAATACCCCAAAGGGATGATGATTAAAAATGAAAGTGTCCAAATGCCCGGACCAAAAGTTGCAAAGGGCAATGAAAAAAGCGAGGCTATTGGTTCTGGTAAAAATTGAAATAACATGGTTCGTTCTTCATGCTTATCAATTTGATCAGAAGTCAGGTTGTTTTTTCTTACATACATCCAATTATAAACGCCAATAAAGCCGGCAAGCGCTAAAAATATGCTTTGCATCTGTAAGGCAAGTTTCATTCCATCAAATTCCATATCAAATCGAACAAAGTAAAGATATAGCATCAGACAAACCATCTGAACAATTGCTAGAGATGCGTGTATTGGAGAGCTTCTAACAAGGTTCCCTAATTGTTTATTGGTTTGGATCCAATAAGTTAGCGTCAAAATTAAACCTACAACAATCACCACAAGTTTCATTGAATTTTCACTGAATATTTGTAAAAGAGATAAGTATTTCAATTCTGGGTCATCCGGCCTTGGCAGAATCAAAAATATCTGAAATAGCAATAGGGCATATAGTACATTAACAACAATTTTCAAACTTGATAATATACCTTTTCCTCGCTCAATTTCGGCTTTGGTAGGCTTCTCGGTTTTAATTAGTTTTACCATCTTAATTTATGTTAGTTTCCTAATTTGGAACATCTTACTATTTCCCCACCGGCATGGTATAGGAGAGGTTTAATCTGAATGCATTTTTCACCGCAGGGCCTTCCCACGATTCGTAAATGGCACTGGTTTTATATTCAACATAGGCATTCCATGATGCTTTTTCCAAGACCCAAACTTTCCCAAAACGAAGACCCAACGGAAGGTAGAAACCTTTGGTATTCCAGTCGTATAATGCTACCAAGTCTGCAGTTTGGAGATAAATGCCTGTAGTTCCAAAGCGATAGGCCAAAAATGGAGCGATCCCAAGTGGGTTAGCATCTGATTGGCCTGCAGGTAAAGTTTCAGGATCAATACTTCTCCAGGTTTGTGTAAAAAGTAAACCGTAAAACCACTGACCACTATTGTTTACAATGGCAGCAGCAAACCCGTACCCCCACTCATCTTTCGCTACATCTTTATCGCCAGGGGCAGTAAATAAGGGGCCAATACCAGCCCTACCTGAACCCCAATCAGTCGCTTTTGGAATGACCAGTGCAAATAGTTCAGTGTTTCCGAATCCAGAATTCCCTGTATTGACATCCTCGTAGTGGCGAATGGTCAAACGAGGTAAAATGGTCATTGATTTTAAAGGGACCGGGGCTACAACTCTCAATTGAAAATAGTTATCCAATCCAGCCGGACGAGGACTTCCATTTACAATATCATCAAAATAGTCGGGCATTGACTGATAAGCCGCCTGAAAGCTCCATTGGGTTGCAGTAGCATCCATTGCCTGAGACTCACGGCTCTGTTCGCCTTGTTGACTTGATTCGTCAGTTTTTTCCTCATCTTGTGCTTGTAAGACAAACCCGGAAAGAAAGCATACGATTAAAAAAAATATTTTTGTTTTCATAAATTTTAGTTCTGTTTTTTATTCTTATTATTCCATGTGTATTGGTAAGCCAACGAAATAGCATTAAAATCTGGCCCTTTTTTAAAACGGATACCTGAATTATAGGCAAACTTGAGTGTATGTTTTTTTGCAAGGGGTAAAGCATAAATCAGACCTAGTCTCATTGTTGAGATCTCTGTATCTCTTGGTTCACCATTCAATTCTGTTTTACCACCTATCGCGTATCCTGTATTTAACGCGATCCACATTTTTTTTGGTAATTCTTTTATAACATGAACTTTAAATGCATACAGCGGTTTTTGCGATAATTCATTTCCATTTAAAAAATCTGTGTTATTCGTAAAAATCCACATGCTCACATAAGATTCAATGATCCATTTATCAAAATTTCTTGCATAGCCCCATTGGGGTTTAAAAGCCCAACGGTTTGAACCTACATTGATAAGTTCTTCAGGATCATAACTTCCTGTAGGTGCTATAATTTGTATACTAAACCCAGACACATTTTTAGGCTTATAATTTTGAAATTCATAAATATCCATTGCCTTAGAACCCAAAAAATTGAAAGAAAACCTAAGTCTTACATCTCCAAAACCATTTTGAGTTCGAAAACCGTTCTGACCATCGTCGATACTGCCTTTCCAATCGCCCAGGATATAGGGAATGACCACATCTACTTTGGCCGACAAATCAAAAAACCTGATTGACCTGACATAGGCCAATAAACCACTGTGAATATTTGAATTCAGGTCTTCAATGGGCAAGGCCGGGTCCAATAATAAATTGCCTTGAGCATAACTATATGCAGCAATTGCAAAATTTGTTCCAACAGGTAAATTATTTATTGCCCTTGGTTCTAACTCTTGACAATATCCAAAAACATAAGTCAAAGAACATATAACAATTAATCCAATTTGTTTTTTAAAGAAGCTCATTGTCTCTTAAAAATAACGACATATATTTCATGGGTTCCTTGTATTTATCTAATACATTAATTGATCAATAACGCTACTAATTTTGTGGTTTTTTGCTTAGGGTTTTTAAAACGCCATCAATACTTAGAGAACTTCCAGCAACAGGCGGGAATTCTTTAAAAGTTTGCAAGAATTCACTAACATAAGTTTGTGCAGGCACAAACAACCACATATTCTCGGCATACCATCTTGTATACATAGAAGCTTTCCATGAAACCTCATATGGATCTGCTCTTAAATTTATTACTAATGGCCAAGCTGGTGTTTTTCTATATGCTTCGTTTATAGCCCCTTCCATATAGGTGAAATGGAGTTTCCAGTTGTTATATCTAACGGCGTTTAAATTACCTCCCTGATCAAAATAGAATATTTCATGTCTGGGAGACTCTATAACTTCTCCTTTAAAATAAGGCAACAAATTATAACCATCTAAATGAGCTTTAAAGTTCTTACCATTTGCCTTATAACCGTTCAATAATTGTTCTTTTATATCAGGAACACCTGCAGCAGCCAATAAGGTTGGCATCATATCTTCATGTGAAAATATATCGTTGTATTTTGTTCCAGGTTTAATAACCCCTGGCCAACGTATTACACAAGGAGCTCTAAAACCACCTTCCCAGGTTGTTCCTTTTTCACCAGCAAAAGGAGTGGTACCTCCATCAGGCCATGTAAATTTTTCTGCTCCATTATCTGTAGAATACATAATAATAGTATTGTCAATAATACCCAATTCTTCTAATTTAGCTAATACGGTTCCAATAGCTTTATCGTGTTCTACCATACCATCAGGGTATAGTCCAATTCCTGTAACACCTATACTCTCATCTTTTAAATGTGTCCAAACATGCATTCTGGTTGCACTTAACCATACAAAGAAAGGTTTATCAGCTTTGTGGGCACGTTCAATAAAATTAATTGCAGCATTTGTAAATTCTTCATCAACATTTTTCATGCGTTCTTTAGTTAATGGTCCCGTATCTTCAATTTTACCATCTGCATAAGAATGTAAAACTCCTCTTGGTCCAAATTCTTTATGGAATGCAGGGTCCTTTGGGTAATAATATCCTTCTGGCTCTTCTTCTGCATTTAAGTGGTATAAATTTCCGAAAAACTCATCAAATCCATGATTTGTAGGTAGCATTTCATCTCTATCACCTAAATGATTTTTACCAAATTGTCCTGAAGTATAACCCTGATTTTTTAACAATTCAGCTATTGTAGGTTGACTTTCCTGGATACCTTGTGCTCCACCTGGCATTCCAATAGTCAATAATCCTGTTCTAAAAGGATGTTGCCCTAAAATAAATGCTGCTCTACCTGCGGTACAAGATTGTTGCGAATACCAATCGGTAAACATTGCTCCTTCATCAGCAATACGATCAATGTTCGGCGTTTGGTAGCCCATCATACCGTGATTGTAAGTACTTATATTACTCCAACCAATATCATCGCCCCATATAACAAGTATGTTGGGCTTTTTTGATTTCTGGGCCATCATACCAAAACACAAGAACAACAGTGGCAATAGTAAAGTTTTTTTTATCATTATCTTAGGATTTAAGTTAAGTTTTCAGAGCGAAACCTTGTATAAAGGAATTTAAATATTTTAAAAACGTGAATACAATTCTACCGTTCAAAAACTGCTGAAACAAAAATGAGGCTAATCAATATAAAAATAAAATATCAGAGGTATACTTGAGGTTAACTATTTTTAAAATAGGTTAATTTAATTAACCAAATTGTTTAAGAATTCTGACAGATTAATGGAAGTCTCCAAGTTTAATTTTTGTCGAAGACGATACCGGAGTACCTTAACAGAATTAGGTGAAATATTCTTAATAGCTGCTATTTCTTTTGTATTCAATTGCAGCAATAGCAGGGAAGCTAAATGTATTTCATTGGGTGTTAGACAAGGATAGGTTTTTTTCAATTTTGCCCTAAAGGCATGATTTACTTTTTCAACATGCTCATTGAAGTGATTATAATCATGATGCGTTAATAACTGAGATTTTATGTTTTTTAGGATCTCTTTAAGATTGTCATTATCAATTTTTTCAGAATTTTCTATGCTGAGTAATTTGGTATATAAAGATTTGATAAACTCCCGGTTCTTGTTTATTTCAACTCCGAAAGATGTAAGATCTTTATTCTTAAACTGAATATCCTGCTGCAATCTGATCTTTTCCAACTCAGTTAATTTCAATTGTTTTTCGTTTAATTCACTTTGCATAAGCTTTATTTTCACCTTATTCTTGGAATAAAAATCGACAGATAGTCTGGCCCCGAGAATTGAGGTAAATAGAATTGGATAAATATCTAAGGGTGCCATAGACGTAAAATAATTCCTTAGAAATTTGTAGCCCGTAGCACTGCTTATGATCTCTTCTAAAGCAAGAAAAATAAATACAATGGTTAATAGCAAAAATGAGTTGGCACCTTTTAGTTTCTTTTTTTTAAAAACAATGGAGCTATATACGGTTGCCACACATAATCCCAGGAGTCCAATGTGCGCAATTATTTGCCAAAGGGCATAATCAGACTGGACAGGATAAATAAGTAAAACGAAGAAGGCAAAAGCAAAAATAGAAGATAAGATAGAAGGGATTGTTCGATGCTTATTTTCTATTAATTGAAAAATCAACCATGGAAAGATCCCATAATATATTGCAGCACAAAAGATGATGGCATAATGCATCTCTAATTCAAAAACAACGGATAATCCAATGAGAAGAAAATATAGTCCTGAAAATAAACTGAAGAGTCCAAAGTAGAAGTATAGTTTCTGAGATTTTTCACTTGTCCAAATAAAAAAACTCAAAATAGCAAAAGCAATATTAAAACCTGAAAATAGCGAAATAAATATGACGTTTGCTCCTTGATCCATGTATCAATCGTGATTTGATAAAAAAATATGCTGGAAAAAATACTAAGAATTATAATGACCCTTTATTGAATTAGTACTATAAATATTTCTCGAGTCTAAGCTTCTGAGTGATAAGATAATATTTGCTGTTTAAATAAAGGCAAGGAATCTTTCTGCTATAAATGATAGAGTTGCGTTTCCACCAGCATATATGTTGCCAATTTTATACTGACATGAATCAAAAGGATGCTGCATTAACGGAATAGCTTACAAGATTGAGTTTCTCGATTATAATGCTACCATATCTGCAGTTTCATAAAATCAAGGTTTTTTGTAGACATATAATCTTTCTTCTGAATCACTTACTATATAAATCTGATTGTTTGCAATCGTAATCCCTTCAGCTTGTTTTACATCAATTGTGAATGATTCAATCAATTTACCCTGTAAAGTACATTTATTTACGGTTCTGTTTTGATCACTAATGATCCAAAGCTTATCTGATGAATTTTCATAAAATATTCCTGAATAGTCCTTGGCAAAATCGAGATCATATATCGCCAAAACAGAGAAATCATTGCTGAGTTGGATTAATTGACCAGGATTTTTTTCGTTTAAAATAAAAATAGTCTCACTGTTGTGATCATATGTAACTCCTTCAATACCACTACTCTTTTCCTGATTCTTATATTTAATTTTATGATTTGATCCTTGACCCGTTTCTAAATCTATCATAAAAATGTTGGCTGGATTCGAGGAGGCACCATATTTAGATCCGAATCATTTATTATTTAGCTATTCAAATAATTTTTTCATCTTTACGGAATTCTTAATCCTAAAGGCAAACGGTTTTAAATGATATATTTTCAAAGACTCAATATGGATAACTCATTTTTTATGGATATGAGTGGGTGGAAAATATTGATTGATCCTTGGTTGGAAGTAAACCATTATAATCGAATTCAAATATCATGAGCGATAAAAGAAAAGCCCTTTTTGAAGTAACAATTATGTATATAATAATAGGAGCTCTGGGATGGGGGACTTATTATATTTTGGATAAGGAAGAAACAATAATAAGGTTTCTTTATGCCGATTTAGCGATGACTCTTATCACCTTTGTTTTTTCTTTAATAAAAAGGAATAGTAGTGTTTATGACCCTTATTGGACCGTCATTCCATTTTTTTTTATTGTTCAATGGTTCATTTATTTTGGGGGTTCAGACTGGGAGATCTATCAATGGATTTGCGCCATTGCAGTTAGTTTATGGTCTTGGAGGTTAACCTTGAGTTGGGCGAGAGGATTCCCGGGATGGCATCACGAAGATTGGAGGTATGTGAACTTCAGAAATCAATTTGGAAAATTTTTCCAACCCATCAATTTTTTGGCTATTCACCTTTACCCCACCCTCATTGTATTTTTAGGTATGTGGCCCTTATTTTGGATCTATGATTTTGGCGAAATACAATACCCCTTTCTGTTTTATAGTGGAGCGTTCATTGCATTTTTGGGCATCTGGTTTGAATACACCGCAGACAATCAATTGGCTCGTTTCAGGAAAAGAAAAAACAAGAAAAAAGAGGACATTTTGAACACCGGAATTTGGTCTTATTCGCGAAATCCGAACTATTTGGGCGAAATTCTTTTCTGGTTTGGATTGTTGGGAATGGGATTGGCCTTTGATTCACCCTGGTACACTTCATTAGGATCTCTAGGCATGCTCTTAATGTTCCTATTTGCCTCTATACCTATGAAAGAAAAGCAAATGATCAAAAACAGACCTGAGGCATTTAAAAAATATAAAAGTGAGGTGCCTATTTTGGTTCCAATGCCATCAAAAAAGTAAAACGAACTACTAAACAGAAAACAAGGAGTAGCAGATAAATTTTTTTGACTAAAATAAAATTTAACTATTATCTTCGTTCCGTTCTGAAAAGGTTGTTGAATGAATTTTACAGGAAAAACTTTATGGATTACGGGTGCCTCCTCAGGAATAGGAAGGGCAGTTGCTCTTGAATTGTCTGCAAAGAAATGCCATTTAATTCTGTCGTCAAGAAAAAGGGAGGACCTAGAGAAAGTTGCTAAAATTTGTGAGCAAAACGGGAGTACGACATCAGTCATTCCCTTTGATCTAGGTGATGCTGCTTCTATTGCTTCTGCTGCCAAAATTGTGTTGGAAATGGAAAGTCGCATAGATGGCTTATATCATTTTGGGGGCATTAGTCAGCGATCTTATGCAAATGAGACATCCATAGCCGTTGATCGAAAAATATTTGAAGTTAATTTTTTCGGAACGATTGAACTGACCAAAAAAGTGTTGCCAGTCATGATAAAAAGTGGAGGTGGACAGATTGGAGTAACCACAAGTATCGTTGGGAAATTTGGGTTTCCGTATCGTTCTTCATACGCGGCAACAAAACATGCTTTACATGGTTTTTTTGAAAGTGTAAGAGCAGAAAATGTTTCAAATAAGGTCTTGATCTCAATGATTATTCCTGGCCGCGTTAAAACGAATATTTCACTCAACGCGTTAGATAAAGAAGGAAACACGCATAACAAAATGGATGAAGGGCAAGATAAAGGTTTATCTGCCGAGGCAGCAGCAAGAATTATAGTAAAGAAATTAGCAAACGAAAAAAAAGAAATACTTGTGGGAGGAAGTGAATTATTTATGGTCCATATTCGAAGGTTTTTCCCTAGATTGTACTATTATTTATCAACAAAGGTTCAACCCCTCTAGTTACATCTAAAAAGGTATAATTGTCATGAAAATTAACGGAATTCAGCAACTGGGAGTAGGAGTAGAAGATGTACATGAGGCATGGAAATGGTATCGTGAACACTTTTCTATGGATATATTGATGTTTGATGAAGAAGCAGTTGCAGAGTTAATGCTGGCCCATACGGAAGGAAAGTCAAGAGCGAGACATGCAATTTTAGCCTTGAATATGGAAGGAGGAGGAGGGTTTGAAATCTGGCAGCATACCGATAAAAAGCCAACACCAATTTCAGTTCCAATTCTCTTGGGAGATCTGGGTATAAATATTGGAATTTTAAAAACAGACAATATTGAGGCTGCTTATCAAAGATATAAAGCATCCGGATTAAATTTATTAGGAGAAATTTCAATTACACCCGCAAATAGCAAACACTTCTTTTTAAAAGATATTTATGATAACCTATGGGAAGTCAAAGAACATCCGATAGTGTTTAAAAAAGAAGATGCGGTTAATGGAGGGGTTTTTGGAACTATAATTGGTGTGAAAAACATTGAAGAAAGCCTGGTAGTTTACAGGGATATCTTAGGATTTGATGAGACTGTTTATGATGAGACAGGAGTTTTTGATGATTTTGCAGAAATACCTGGAGGAAAGAAAGAATTTAGAAGGGTTTTATTGCGTCATAGCGATATTAAGAACGGAGCTTTTAGCACGCTATTCGGAAAATCTGAAATTGAATTGGTACAAGTGAAAAACAGGGAACCCAAAAGTATCTATGAAGGTCGTATCTGGGGAGACCCTGGATTTATTCATTTGTGTTATGATATTAATGATATGGATGCCTTAAGAGAAAAAGCCAAAGCTCATGGATTCCCGTTTACCGTGGATAGTGCCAGGGCCATGGATACCTTTGATATGGGAGATGCCGCTGGAAATTTTGCCTATATACAAGCTCCTGAAGGAACTTTGATAGAGTTCGTGGAAACCCATAAGATCCCTTTAATAAAAAAAATTGGTTGGTATATCGACTTCAGAAAAAGAGGAAATCACCCTTTACCAAATTGGATCTTAAAATTGTTTAGATTTAAAAGGGTTAAATAGTTGTCTGTTAGCTTATTTTTCGATTCCATACTCTCTTGCATTCATTCTGGCAACAGGAAGGTATTTTTTTAAATCCTCGATTCGGGTGTCATTTGAAGGGTGTGTACTTAGAAACTGAGGAGGGGCTTCACCCTTTGAATTTTCTTTCATTCTTTTCCATAATTTGATAGCTTCTTCGGGGTCATAACCAGCCATAATCATAAACACCATGCCAAGTTTATCGGCTTCGGTTTCATGTGTCCTGCTATAGGCTAACATTCCCACTTGAGAACCAATACCGTAGATACTATTCCAAAGCATCTGCGTTTCATAGTTTTGGCTAGATGTTCCAATGGCCACTGCTATGCCTCCTAATTGTTGCCCATAGGCACTTGTCATTCTTTCCTGCCCGTGTTTTGCAAAGGCATGCGCAATTTCATGACCCATTACGGCTGCGATGCCATCAGTATTTTTGCAAACGGGTAGAATACCTGTATAGAATACAACCTTTCCACCTGGGAGACACCAGGCATTCATTTGATCATCTTGAACAAGCTTAAATTCCCATTGGTAGTTATCGGCTTCTTCGGTCATGCCATTGGCTCTCATAAAACGGTCAACAGATTTTGATATTCTAAGGCCTACATTTTGAATTTCAAGAGACATTTTGGCATCAGTAGAAATAGTATTCTCTTTTATGAAATTTTCGTATTGGGCGAAACTAGCTGGAAGAATCTCTGAATCGTCTACAATATTGACCCGTTTCCTTTCTGTAATCGGTACGGTACTGCACGAATACAACAATATCAACAACATAAAATAGATTCCTTGTTTTGGCATAATTCTTAAGAATGAAACTGTTAAAAGCTGTGCTAAGGTATAAAAATGAGATGATAAATAGATGAGAACTCTTTCTCAATAGATAGGATAAAAGTATAAATATTATTACAAAAAGTAAAAAATACTTTACATTATGATAAAAATATCATACATTTGTATCAACTTTAAATTCTGTATGATGAAATTAAACTATTTGTTCCCCCATAGATTTAAGCGTTTTGGTATCATTATTTTGGTTCCTTTTATTCTTTTAGGATTATATGTGGTCGATAAAGACATTGAACCTGAATTTTTTGATTACAAGGTCCCAGCCATTTTTGTAGACGAGATATTTGGAGAAAGTTTTGTATTTGGTATGACCGAGAATAATATTTTGAACGAAATTATTGGAGTTGTACTGATCATTGGTTTTCTTATGGTTGCTTTTTCAAAAGAAAAGCAGGAAGATGAACTGATTGCAAAGATTAGGCTTGAATCATTGGTATGGGCTACTTATGTCAATTATGCTGTGTTGTTACTCTCAATATTATTTGTATACGGCATGTCCTTCCTTTGGGTAATGATTCTTAATATGTTTACGATTCTACTGTTTTTTATAATAAGGTTCAATTGGCAAGTCAAAAAACTCAATAAAACAATGACCTATGAAGAATAGTATCAAAGTAGAGCGAGCCAAAAAGAATATCACACAGGCTGAGCTGGCAAGATTGGCTAAAGTGAGCAGGCAAACAATTAATGCCATGGAGTTAGGCAAATATGTTCCATCAACTGTGCTGGCATTAAGACTTGCCAGTATCTTCGAAACAGAGGTAAACGAGATTTTTACACTTGAAGATACAGACTGGGAATGATTGATCATCTGATTTAGATAAGACCTAGTTCATTGCCTTAAAACTATTTTCGTTTGGGAATCATAAGGACCATTTTTGATTTAGGATGTTCAGTACAAGATCAGCATATGACCAACCAATAGCCTGAGCAGCAATAACTGTAAGACTATCCTGATCTTTTCTATGTGCTCTTGAGGGTCCTGTCATATTCGGTTTGAGGTTGAGATCAAAAAGGAAGAATTCATCTTTTGAGCCTTCCCTGCAATCGATCCGAATTGGTGCTTTGGCATTGATTAGAGATGCAGCCTTTTCGCATTGAGACAGAACGCTAGTGACTCGAGCATCGTCTGTTTCAGTAGGTTTTAAAACCCTTGAGTTTTTGACCACGGCGACATGTCCACTATAAGGGGCAATGCCGTTAATATGATTAAAACGAAGTACAGGAGGAAGGCACCAATGCTGCTGCTTCATGATTTTTTCTTTGTTCATCATATATGTTCCAGGGGGCATAACAGTCACAGTGATTTCTTTCCCTGTTAAATAGGTCTCAGCATATACTTTATCTCCGAATTGTTCAGATTGGAACATAGCTTTCAATTCGTTTGTCATTTGCTTAGGGTTGTGAACCACAACAACACCTTGGCTTCCCCTACCTCTTATGGGTTTCAATACAACTGGAAAGTGAAAATCATCATTCTCTTTACCATACCTTGCGATAAGTCTAGCTGCTGGTACCGGAATTTTATTATTTCTTAATAATTCATTTGTGGTCCATTTATTATCGTATTTATCAGCGGTATCACTTGCCTGACCAACGACTTTAATTCCCTGTCCGTGATAATTATTTATGGGATGCTCGTTAAACAGTACCGTATTTAACCAAAATACTTTAGCTTTTTGATCAAGCGCGTTTTGAATTCCATCATGAGTATCAGGAAATACCCAGTCTAAATCTTTTGCAGGATCGGGATGCTTCACTGGGGTCAGGACATGTAATTTATTCTGTATCAAGGCAATAGCCAGGTCTGCACCACTATCCGAATAGCCATTGGGCTTCATGGGTTTGATCACTCCATCTTTGGAAGGTGCTGGTGAGAACTGATATAGAATGGCTATTTGTTCCACACTTACTCCTTTTCAATAAGTTCACCAGGATGATATGTGTGAATTGCTCTTTTAAGTACGTCTTCCTTGTAATAAGCAACTGTTTTAAACTCAGCCTTGGCATAACGTTCGGCCTGATCATCAAAATGAACAGATTCCGGATCCCCGCTTTGACCTCCGGCTAATAAAGTTTTTGCTTCAACCCTGTCGCCAAATTCAACTACAGCTACAAAACTATTTCCACCTACACCATAGATTCGTTTTGTGTTTTCACCTTGTCTTGTGCCAAAAGAAGCCAATGCGCCCCAGTATCCACTAGCCATTCCAACAGGAAGACTGGGGAGGCTATCGTTGAACTTTTGAACAATATCGCCATTAATTCTTTGGTATCTGTTGTATTCGCCCCAAGGCGTTTGCCACTTTCCAAAATCAGATTCAAGTTTTTCTATGGCTTTAGAGAACACCTCCAAGCGCTCTTCTGGAGAGGATTCATCAGCCATATAATTTATCATATTGATAAATTCTTTTCTTTTATATTCCGCATGACCAGAATTTTTATAAGCATTTAAATAATATTGCGTCAAGGTCATCGGAATTGAATTCTCATCAACTTTGAAATTCCAAGAACCCAGAACTTCTAAAACTGTTTTTTCTTTTTCACCTAAATTCTCTGCTAATCTCCCTGCTTCTAACAGACCGGTAATCAAAGCTTCAGCTCCTGGCAGATAAGGGTCATATGACAGTTCAATTAGTTTATCAAGTGTGAGGTCATTGGCCTTTTCTAGCAAAGAAACAGCATGAATTCCCCGGTAGTTTTCAGGAAAGGAAGTCATATAGGCCGGATAATTTTCGGGTTTAGGGCTGTTTTTAGCAGCTGCGGTAAAGGGAGTGGAATTACAATTTTGTATCCATCCGTTTTCAGGATTTACAATAAGTATATTTTCATCAACGCTGTGTAGTCCTTTCCAATCAGTTTCCGGATCACTGCCATCCACGGGTTGGGAATAGTCAAATTTGGTATTTCTTTTTGGAATGAAATTACCATGATAGTAGGCAATATTTCCTTCAGAATCAGCGAAAACTGTGTTGTTTGAAGAATTTGTTTTCATCTCCATCATGTGCTTAAATTCTTTATGATTTTTCTGTTTGGTTCTCAGGAATGATTGTTGCAAAGCTTTTACCGGTTCCCACATCAGTGAAGTTGCCACCCATTTATTCTCGTTAGCATGTGTAATGGGTCCATGATGTGACCTGTAGGCGGTAAAAGACTTTTCTTTGATCCCTTCATCAGAAATAAATTTTAAAGAAACCGGATAGGACTCCAGTTTTCGCTGTTCATCGCCATAAACATACAGTAGCCCATCTTTGTTTTCAACAATAGTCTCTTCGAATTCATCAATAATATCAGTACCCGTAGAGGTATGCATCCAACCCGTATTTTCATTAAAACCTTGATAAACAAAGAATTGACCCCAAGTAACTGCGCCATAGGCGTTGAGCCCTTCTTCACTAACCACATGAACTTCACCTCTAAAGAAGAATGAAGTATGCGGATTGATCAGTAACATACTCTTACCAGACTGGGTCATTTTTCCGCTAATAGCGAGCCCATTCGATCCTTGATAATCTCCATAATTCAATCTGAGCATTCCGTCATAAACTTGTGCGAGAGCCGATTCATTCTTGGCATCATAAAAATCCTTGATTTTTTGAGTGGAAACTCTTTCGATATCTCCCCCTATGGACCCTTCGCTAAAATAAAAAGGCATCCAAGGTTCAAAATGATCCAATAATTTCGGTTGTACTTCAGGATGTGTAGCTAAATAGTAATTAATGCCATCAGCAAAAGCGATACATAATTCTTGCATCCAAACAGGGCTTTCTTCAAAATTGGAAATGGCCTCTTCATGGGTCATATATAAACGAGCCCTAAGGTCGCTGTAAAGTGCTTTTTCACCTTCAATTTCGGCCAAACGTCCTAATGCCCAGATATAATTTCGCTCCACCCTGTTAAAATCGTCTTCACATTGTGCATATAACAAACCGAAAACAGCATCTGCGTCTGACTTTCCATATATATGTGGTACGCCAAAATCATCTCTTATAATTTCTACATTTTTAGCTTGTTCTTTCCACTTGTCAAGGTCTTTACTCGCTGTAGGTTCTTTTTGGTTTGGCCCACAACTAAGTAGGGTTAAGAGAAATAAAATAATTAAGTTTTTCATCGATTTCTGATACTTTAAAGAATGGTCTATACAAACAAAGATAATTTTTTTAGTGATGTTGGGTCCAAATACATTTTTGAATGCCAATGCTGAATTTTAATAAGTTACACTTTTATGAAACTCATGAATATTTTCAGTATTTTTATGGGAACGTTACCCGACCAGTAGATTACATAAAAAATTGTTGAACCTCATGAGCTGTTGCCGATGAAAGAAGCCCGAATAATTCAGGAAGCTACCTTTAGCATCAAGATCAAAACCTATATTTTATTATCAGTAGGTTTTTTTCTATTGATCACGATTATTGGAATCCCATTTTTGCTGATCTGGTTATTGGGTTTTGGTCAGTATGTGAGTAAGCGTTATTATGAAAACCTCAAGTGTAAGCTTACTACCCGTCATCTTATTTTTAGTAAAGGAGCATTTTTTATGGTAGAAAAAACTATTCCATTAGAGAATATTCAGGACCTTACTTTTTTGCAGAACCCGATTTTAAATTTATTAGAATTGCGTGTGCTTAAAATTGAAACAGCAGGAAGTAGTAATCCTCATGGCAGTGATATGAAGCTTATGGGAATTGTTCAGGCGGAGGAATTCAAACAACAGGTACTGGAGCAAAGGGAATTGCTGATTCGAAAACCCGATGATACTATTTCAGTATCAAAAGACGGTGAATCCTTGGAAGTACTGCGTGAGATTAGAGATCTTTTAAAGGACATGAAAACAGGAAAGGCTTAAAAATTAAATTGATGAAAATACTACTTACAGGAGCAACAGGTTATATAGGAAAGAGGTTACTACCGGTTTTGGTAGATAAAGGACATGACGTAATTTGTTGCGTAAGGGATCAAAAAAGGTTCAATCCTCCTAAATCTTTGAAATCTAAGATCCAGGTCATAGAACTTGACCTTTTGGATAAAGAGAGTTTATCCAAAATTCCAAACGATATTGATGGTGCCTATTACCTAGTGCATTCTATGTCTTCTTCAAAGGATTACGAAAAGCTCGAGTTTGAATCTGCGCGTAATTTTAAGGAAGCGATGAATAAAACTAAGGTAAAACATGTAGTATACCTTAGTGGAATCATCAATGTAGATATTTTATCAAAGCATTTGACCTCTAGAAAAAATGTTGAAGAAGAATTAGGAAAAGGAAATTATAATTTGACGACACTTAGGGCAGGAATTATTATTGGTTCAGGTAGCGCCTCTTTTGAGATTATCAGAGATCTGGTTGAGAAATTACCGGTGATGGTTACCCCAAAATGGCTTAATACAAAGTGTCAACCTATTGGCGTAACAGATGTAATAAGCTTCCTTCATAAAACGATGTTTAATGAAAAAGGCTATGGACAGGATTTTGACATAGGTGGCCCTGACATTTTAAGTTATAAGGAGATGTTATTGGAATTTGCGAGAGTTAGAAATTTAAAAAGGTATATCTATATCATCCCGGTAATGACGCCCAGACTGTCTTCTTATTGGTTGTATTTTGTGACTTCAACTTCCTATAATCTAGCCATTGCTTTAGTAAACAGCATGAAGATTGAAGTGATTTGCCGAAATAATGATTGGGCAAAGACACTTGGGATAGAACCCATTAGTTACAAAGAGACACTTAGCAGGGCTTTCAGTAAAATAGAAAATAATGAAATTCTTTCCAGTTGGAAGGACGCCATGAGCAGCGGGACCCTGGAAATGAATATTTCTGACTTTATCAATGTCCCTACCTTCGGATGCTTTAAGGATCAAAGGGAAATGAAGTTCGATGATTTTCAGACCACAGTGGATAGGATTTGGAGAATCGGGGGTCATAATGGATGGTATTATGGCAACTGGTTGTGGCAGCTCAGGGGTTTTATGGATAATTTGTTTGGTGGAGTTGGACTTAGAAGAGGTAGAACCAGTGAAATAGATTTAAATTCGGGAGATGCCGTTGATTTTTGGAGGGTTTTATATGCCGATAAAAAAGAAGGCAGGTTATTGTTGTTTGCCGAAATGAAGATGCCCGGGGAGGCCTGGTTAGAATTCAGAATAAAAAATGGAAAACTGGAACAAACAGCAACCTTCAGACCCGTTGGATTGATGGGTCGTTTGTATTGGTATGCCGTTTACCCTTTCCATGGTTTTATTTTTAATGGAATGCTAAAAAATATAACCTCTCAGGCCAATTGAATAAATCTTTAAATGTAAAGCAGCTATGAGTACAGCAATTTTTTGGTTTCGCCGCGATCTAAGGTTTGATGACAATACAGGTTTATTAGCAGCTTTGGCTCAAAATGAATCCGTGTTACCAATTTTCATATTTGACGAGATGATCATCAATGAACTATCCTCTGATGATCCAAGGATTAACTTTATTTATACATCTCTGAAGGTTTTGGATGATAAACTTAAAAAGCAAGGTAGTGGCGTTTTGGTGCTGAAGGGTGATCCTATTGAGGTGTGGAAAGAGTTACTGGGAAAGGAAAAGATATCAAAGGTATATTGCAATAAAGATTATGAACCTTATGCCCGTGAGCGGGATAAAAAAGTAGAGGTCTTGTTACAGGAAGCATCAGTTGATTTTTTTCAGTTTAAAGATCAGGTAATTTTTGAAGAAGGAGAGATTGTTAAGGATAATAATGAGCCCTATCATGTCTTTACACCTTATAAAAACAAATGGTTAAAGAAATTTAAACCAAATACCTCGATAAAGGAAATAAATTACGAAGGGTTTCTTAAACGAAATACTTTTTTTCCTTCCCTAGAGGAGCTTGGCTTTAGGGATTCGGATATAAAAGTAAAGGATTTTGATTTGTCCCTTATGGAGCAATATGGTTCAAATCGCGATTTTCCGTCAAGATCTGGAGGTACACATTTGGGCCCACACCTTCGTTTTGGAACCATTAGCATACGGAGGCTTGTTGAAAAAGTTAGTATTTCAAGTGATGTTTTACTCAGCGAATTGATTTGGAGAGAGTTTTTTATGCAGATCCTTTTCCACTATCCAAAAGTGGTTCATCAAAATTTTAAGTCAAAATACGATGGGATTGCCTGGAGAAATGACCAGGTGGATTTTGAGAAATGGTGCTTGGGACAAACAGGTTATCCAATGGTAGATGCAGGAATGAGGGAATTAAATAGGACCGGTTGTATGCACAATAGGGTAAGAATGATTACGGCGGGATTCTTGTGTAAGCATTTGCTTATCGACTGGCGATGGGGAGAAGCTTATTTCGCTTCTAAACTTCTCGATTTTGAACTGTCCTCAAATAATGGAAATTGGCAATGGGCAGCAGGAACCGGTTGCGATGCGGCTCCATATTTTCGTATTTTTAATCCAGAGTCGCAACTTAAAAAATTCGATAAAGAAATGGTATATATCAGAAAATGGATACCTGAATTTGACACACAAGATTACTCCGAGCCCATGGTAGATCATAAATTAGCGAGAGAAAGAGCTCTCACAACCTACAAAATTGGTCTTGGATAGGAAAGATTTTTAATTGACAGTATTAAATGATGCTTAGATTATATAGAACGGATGCTTCGGATGCAGATTTTATAAAACTCGTAGCCTTATTGGATGAGGAATTGGCTGAAAGAGATGGTGATGAACATTCTTTTTATCAGCAGTTCAATCATATTGATAATTTGAGCTACGTTTTACTGATAAAAGAAAATAATGAGGCAATTGGTTGTGGAGCGATTAAGGTGTTAGCTCATGATGCGATGGAAGTGAAGCGTATGTTTATCTTAAAAGAACTGAGAGGAAGAGGGTTAGCCGGCTCTGTTTTAGCGGAACTGGAGAAATGGACTTTAGAATTAGGGTATGCAAACTGCAGATTGGAAACAGGGAAAAGACAATGGGAGGCCATTGCTCTTTATGAACGAAAGGGATATCAAAGAATTCCTAATTATGGCCAGTATGCCGAAGTTGATAACAGTATATGCTTTGAAAAGAAATTGAAGCTGGCTCAGACATAACGTGTCGGCTTTATAACCCTGTTTTAGTTTTACATTTGAATTATCAAATAGAAACAGCATGAAAATAATTTTTAGAAGTATTTTGGGAATGACCCTGATCACAGGACTTTTTTTGGTATTCGGGGCCTTAATTCAATTCAATGCACCTCAATTAATACCTATTGCTTCTGCAGTAAAAGGCTTCTTATATATCATCCTTTTGATGGGAATAGTAATTATTTCAAAGTCAGGTATCGAGCTAGTATGCAGCCCTGATTCAAGGGAGTGAGATCATAAATGCATGTGCATTATTTGTTTTTATTTTAGCCTTCAATCATGTCAACAATCTCATTTTCAGCGAACTTTGTTTACAACAATTTATAAGTACAAAGAAGAAATAATTTTATCTTTCAGGATAAATTTCTATTTTTGAGCGGTTTGGTGAAATTAATCTTGATATAATGAAAGGAAAAATCCTAATACTTTTTCTTGTGTTGATGTATGGGCTAGTGTCAAAAGCTCAAGAGAAAGTACACGTTACTGAAATAGAAGAAAGGAATATAGACGGTAAAACGATACTCTATGCCAATGAGGCTGCATACAATGGTATCGTATATGAGAATTATGTCTCCCCTAAGTTAAAATATACTGTTCAGAATGGCTTAAAAAATGGCCCTTATGAACTATATTATGAAAATGGTCGGGTAAATAGAAAGACCTCTTTTAAGGATGATAAATACGATGGAGCTTATGAAGAGTACTATGACAACGGCCAATTAAAACTCAGAACCAGTTTTAAGTCTGGAAAGTATCACGGTGCCTTAGTAATGCATTATAAAAACGGGCAGAAAGAAGCAGAAGGAAACCATTTAGATGGCAGGTTTGAGGGGATACAAAAAAAGTACTACCAAAACGGGAACCTGAAGTCAAAAATAACTTATCAAAATGGTCAAAAGGAAGGGCCGGCTTTAAAATACTATGAGAATGGGGATTTAAAGGAAACCTCTTTTTACTCAAATGACCTTCTTACTGGGGTATATGAGAATTATTATGAAAATATGATGCTCTATGTGAAAACTGAATACCAGGAAGGAGAGAAAGAAGGTGTTTTTCATATGTATTATGAAAACGGACACTTGAAAAGGAAAGGGTATTATTCAAAAGGAAAGGAAAATGGCCCATTCGAGATCTACCACGAAAACGGAAAATTGAAAAGAAAAGGATTCTTCAAAGAAGGCAGGTTAACAGGTAATTTTGAAACTTACGACGAAGACGGCCGATTGGTCAATAAAACCACTTATAGGAACGGTCAAGTTATCGGTTAAATGACTGAAATCATATTATTTAGAATGATTCTGTAATAGCTTTCAATTCCTTTTAACACTTCATATTCAAAGAGATTTTTCGTAACTTACTAAAATGAATTTTTAAAATCTTGGCTCATGATAAAGAGTGATGAGGTTTTTTACAAAATTTGTTTCGATTCTCTTTTAGAAGGGATTTGCATAGCAAATGAAGAGGGAAGAATTGTAATGAACAATTCTGCCTTCGAGGATATTTTTGGATATAATAAAGGCGAATTATTAGATAAAAAAATAGACATTCTCATTCTCGATACCCACCGAAAAACACACCTTAAACATTTTGATTCTTATGTCAAACACCCTAAAAAGTACAAAAAAGGGAAAGGACGTGAATTCTATGGTTTGCATAAGACTGGCGCTATTCTTGATCTTGAAATAGGCTTAAATTATTTTGTTTACGAAGGTGTTTTTTATGCAAAGGCACTGGTTTCAGAAATCAGTACAAGAAAGCAAAAGGAACTTCGCATCAAGGAAAAGAACAGGAACCTTGAGCTTGAAGTTGAGCAGCGAACAGCGCAGTTGATGCGGGTTGTATCAGAACTTGAAAAATCTAACCTTAATTTAAAACAGGAAATCAAGGAAAGAGTCATCGCTGAGAATAGAGCAAAAATGGCCTTTGAAAAAGAGAAGGAACTCAACATCATGCAAACCAGGTTCATCTCTCTTGCTTCCCATGAATTTAAAACTCCTTTAAGCGGAATTTTGACGTCAGCCAGTCTCATAGAAAAATACAATGAGAAGGCGCCGAATGATAAAATAGGCAAGCATGTTGCCACGATCAAAATGCTGGTCCTTCAGTTAAACTATATTCTTGATGATTTTCTCTTTCTGGAAAGAACCGAAAGTGAAAACTACATTTTACGCTTATCAAAATTTAAGTTGTGTGATTTGCTGAACAAACTTGTAAAAGACGCCAAGGGTGTTCTCAAGGACGGTCAAAAGATAGAAATTACACCTTGTAAAATTCCAATTGAAGTACATCAGGATAGAAAAATTATTGAAATTATTATCAAGAATGTATTATACAATGCCATTAAATATTCTCCTGAACACTCTGTGATTGAGATGAAAATTGATAGAAACGATTTATTAAAGATAACTATTGAGGACCAGGGATTAGGTATTCCAAAAGAAGCTCAACCTTATGTTTTTAAAAGATTTTTTAGGGCTAAAAATGCACTTCCCATTCAAGGCACCGGGATTGGACTTAATGTTGCAAAACGGTATTTGGAAAAGCTAAGTGGTAGTATTGATATACAAAGCGAGGAGCATAAGGGCACGAAAGTGATTATTAAGTTGCCGATTGACTATAAAAAAATCGAAAACAAAGAGCTTGAAAGCAACAATATGGATTGAATCATTAATATCAGCTTATGAAAAAAAAGATCCTAATTATTGAAGATGATAAAATTGTTAGAGAAAACACTGCCGAGATTTTGCAACTTGCAAATTACGAAGTGATCACTGCAGAAAATGGTAAGTTCGGCTTGGAAAAGGCTACCTTTTTTAAACCAGATCTTATAGTTTGTGATATACTGATGCCCGAACTTGACGGATATGGTGTTTTACAGATCATGATGAGGAATAAGTCACTTCAAAGGATTCCAGTTATCTTTATGTCGGCTAAAACCAAACATGAAGACATAAGAAGAGGAATGGATCTGGGAGCCACCGATTATATTACCAAACCTTTTGAAGAATCAGAATTACTAAGTGCAGTGGCATCCAGATTGAAAAGAAAGGAAATCATGGAAAGTTTGGGTAATCGAGAATCTGTGGTAAACAAAAAATGGCGTATCGAGGAGATTGAAAAGGCATTTAAACATAAAGAAGCCATTGAATATAGGGCAGGAGCAACCATCTATTGTGAGGGAAGTATAAGCAATCATATTTTTTACATTGTAAAGGGAGAGGTGAAAACATTTAAGATCAATCATGACGGTAAGGAACTGATCACAGAAATTTTCTCTGATAAGAGTTTTTTCGGATTTACTTCTTTTCTTGGGAACAAGCCCTATATTGAAAATGCAGAAGCTATTAAGCATACGGAAATATTAAGAATTCAGAAACATGAATTGCTGGAATTGATCAAAACAAATCCACAATTGGGCTTGAATTTTATGGACTTACTTTCTCATGATCTTGAATTTGTAAAAGACCATTTAATGCACCTGGCATATGATTCCGTTAGAAGAAAAACAGCAGATGCGATATTACAACTGGAAAAAAAAGGAGGTGACCAAAAAACAATAGACATCTCTAGATCTGATCTGGCCAGTTTTTTGGGAATTGCAAAGGAAACCTTAACAAGAACTTTGACTGATTTCAAGGAAGAACAGTTAATCAGCACAAATAGAAATGAAATCTATATTCTCAATAAGGAAAAATTGCAAAGGATACAGTGAATTTGACGAAAATCAACAGTTGCATTGACCAAGGTCAGTGACATAGTTTAAAGTTTATCTTAGCTTTATTGTCATTAAACTACTGGTCATGAAAAAGATACTTTTACCTACGGATTTTTCCGAAAATTCAATTAATGCTATTCAATATGCCACAGGTCTTTTTAAGGATGTTCCTTGTAGGTTCTTCCTATTGAATGTTTACAGAATTCCTTATTTGGTTAATGAAGGCCTAATGGATCAGAATGTTACTCAATTAGCTGAGATGGAGGAAGAAATGCACAAGACTTCCAAGGAGCATATGGAACAACTGCTTTCAAAGCTGCCTGAAAACAAAAATCATCATTTTGAGATGATAAGCGACTATAATCTTTTCAGTTTGGCTGTGCATCAGGTGGTGGATGAAAAAAATATTGAGCTTATTATTATGGGAACCAAGGGAGCAACTGGATCCAAGGGCATTTTTATGGGCACTAATACCGGTGATGTGATGATGAGAAATTCCTGCCATGTCATAGCCGTACCGGAAAATCATACCTATAAGCCTCCTAAAGAGCTAGTTTTCCCAACTGATTTTCAGATCGATTATGATTTTGAAGATTTGGAACCCTTAATCAGTTTGGCAACGATGAATAATACGGCCATAAGAATAATCCATTTTAGCGAAAATAAAGACTTGGATGAATTACAGGAACAAAACAAAAGAAAACTGAGTTCTTTTTTAAAAAACATCAAACATAAATACTATACACTTTCTTCTTCTGATTTTGAAGAAGGCCTAAATTGTTTTACGCAAAGCAGGGGGAATATTGATATGATTGTAATCATCGGAAGGCATTATGGATTCTTCCAAAGATTATTTTTTAAGCCCAAAGTAAGAGAACTGAGTTTTCATTCAACAATACCTTTATTTGTGGTACATCACTTAAATGAATAAACATGGATATTTCAATTTTTTTGGCAAAATTTTGGGGATGGTTTTTTATCCTGTTTTTTCTTCTTTTTATAATCTATCCGAAGAGAATCAAACAAATGTTTGACTTTGCAAAAGATGATAAATTCATGATTATTTTATCGATTCTTGGCATTATCATTGGTTTGTTACATATACTTGCTCATAACCTCTGGGTCAAGGATTGGAGGATTATCATTACCCTATTCGGCTGGTTTAGTCTGTCTAAAGGAATAAGTCAGTTTGCATTTCCAGGGTTTGCCAATAAATGGATTCAAAACATAGATTTTAAATGGTTTCAGTTTTTTCTATTCTTGTTGTTTCTTGTAGGATTGATTTTACTGAATCAGGTTTATCAATGGGTTCCTTACTAAAAGTCACCCATTATTGATTAGAATCAATTCTAGCATTGACCCTGGTCATTGTTTTGCTTTATGAAGTGTTGTAAGTTTGATGTATTAAAATAAAGAACCGCAATTTTAGCGGTTCGAGATCAAATTCTATGAAACATTAAGAGGCAGCTCAAGTGAAAACTTGCAGGGCCTTGGAATCAAAGATAGGTTTTATAGGTTAATAAATATCTGGCTGATGATTAAGATCTGATAAGGAATTTAATGTAGGGTATTTTAAAATGTAAAAGGTATTTTTGATTCAAAAGGGAACAGGAAATTTAAAACTTCCTGTTCTTTTTTTGTTTTATACTCTTTTTCAGAATAGACTTCCTTTTTTTATCCTGACCTCTTGATAAAGATCATCAATTCTCATGAGCCGCGTCATTGTGCAAAATGATAACTTGGGGTAATTTTATGACTAGTAATGAGTAACAGTATTAATTAAAACCAAAAGCATCATGAAAAAATTATTGTTAGGGTTATTAGCACTTGGGTTAACCACCCAATTCTATGCTCAGGTTATTAATGATGGCATGTTACCTGAAGTTATGGTTTATGCCACCAATTATAAATACCTGAATAGTATAGATAATTCAGAAGCCGCCGTCTCTGTCCAACTACTTGAGGATATGGTGGCAAAATTTGACGTAAAAAGCTCAGAATTTTATGAAGATGGAAGTGATTTCTATCGGGTTTACTTTTATATTCCTGATGGAAAAATAGTTGCGGCCTATGACCGTGATGGAAAGATTCTTTATACTATTGAAAAGTTTAAAAATGTAGCTTTACCGAATGATGTAGCTTCTGCAGTGGCTGAAAGATTCCCAGGATGGAAAATTGCGAAAGATGTCTACAAGGTCAATTATGACAACAAATTAGGAGCTCTAAAACAATATAAGATCGTCCTAGAAAATGGCAAAAAAACCATCAGGATCAAAGTTGATGAAGAAGGGACAATTCTATAAGCAGATAGTTTTGAAATGAAGAGAAAGTTGCCCCCAATAGGGCAGCTTTTTTTGATGACTATCATCGTTATGATTGACCATCGTCATTGCATAAAATAAGACATCAATGTAATTTTGATTTGTTATTAATATTAAATGTTTTATCATGACACTTGTAAAATTTAAAAAACCCGGATTGCCTTGGTATGACAACATGTTTACGGACCTTATTGGTTCTGACAAGTTGCTTACCAATGACTTTTTTTTGGAAAACAAGTGGATGCCTGCAATGAATGTAAAAGAAACTGATGATCTCTTTGAGCTTGAAATTGCGGCACCAGGTTTTACTAAAAAAGATTTTGAAATTTCAATTGAAAACGGACTATTGAAAATTTCGGCTGAGAACAGTGAAGATAAGGAGAAAGAAGAGGAGAATTTTACTCGTCGTGAGTTCAATTACAATTCGTTCTTTAGATCATTTACATTGCCAGAAAATGTAAATGAAGATGAAATGATCGATGCGACCTATAAGCGTGGTATCTTGAAATTAGTTTTGAATAAACTTCATGTGGATGAAAGTACTCCAAAACGAGTGATTGAGGTTCATTGATCATTGAAATAGGGAGCCTCGGCTCCCTATTTTAAGTATAAGTTTAGCTATTAAGATAAGTATTATGGAAAATAACAGGAGCAAGTTGTACAGCCTTCATGACAGTTCAGTATCATGGATCAACGAATTGGAATTTATAAAAGATGAGCAAGTATTTTTGGAACATTTACTCAGCACACATTTTCTTGATTTAAGCACTGAAAAATTATATGAAACTACGAGAAAGCTAATTCGAAAACTCAAAGAGGTTGAACATATGGGAGTTGAACTTACTCAGGAGATTCAACTCTACAATAAGAAAATTGCCGAAGTTTTAGAAGAAGACAATAAACCCCTTGAGAAAACTTTGGATAAAAGTCATACTATGATTCAAAATGACTTTGAAAGTTATGTATTGAAATTCAGATATGTCAAAAAGAAAATATTTGGGATTATAAAGGAAATTATGGTCCATCATAAACAAAAACTACTCCTCAATAAAACTTGATCAAGTTTTAACTTTTTATATGCCCCTCACTATGAATAAATAGGTTGTTTCCCAAAAAACAACCTATTTGTTTTTGCTTACTTTATAGATATTGGAAGCCAAGGGACCTAATTGAATTTTTATTTTGCCCTTCCCGTTTTCTATGCTAAGAGTGTTTATAGATGCATCCAAAAGTTGGTCTTCTATGGTATAGGTCCCATCTTCAAGATTCCATGCCTTAATAATCTCTTCAGGCACCATGAGGTCAAGGTCATAATGATTCTCAGCATCGAAATTGGAAATAATGATCAATTGCTCATTTTCTGTCCATCTCACAAAAGAAAAAATGCGATGGTCATAGGTAGTATTTTGATCTTTGTTATAATAATGTATTTCCTGATAATTACCCATCAAAGCCTCACTATTAATGGTAAATGACAATAGTTTTTTATAAAAAGACCTGAGCTCATTTTCTTTCTTGGAAAGACCTCCTCCATCAAATTGTTTATCATTGGTCCATCGTTGAAAATGAGGCACGCCAACATAATCGAATATCGAAGTTCGCGTTGGTGAGCCGAAACCTGCATTTTCTGCACCCGGTTCCCCTACTTCCTGTGCAAAATACAAAAGAGTCGGTGAGGTACTGATGGTTGTGGAAACAACCATGGCAGGCTTGCCTTTTTCAGCAGATCCTGCAAAATCAGGACTTGCAATTCGCTGCTCGTCATGGTTTTCAAGAAAGTGTAACATATGATGTTCTATGTCATCAACTTCTTCCTGAACCTTAGGAATATGATCTGTCCATCCATGGCCCTGAACCATATGTTTAATGCTGTCATAAAACCCTACCTTGTCATATAAATAATCCATTTTCCCTAAATGGATATAGTCTCTGTACAAACCTGGGTTATATACCTCGGCCAGCAATAAAGCCTCGGGATATTTCATTTTAATAGATGAATTCATATAGCTCCAGAATTCAACAGGAACCATTTCAGCCATATCATATCGAAGGCCATCAACGCCTTTTGACAACCAAAAAAGGGCAATATCTCTGAATTTTATCCAGGAGTCAGGAACCGATTTGTCCTTCCAGAATTCAAAATGAGCTTTGTGATCCATGTTTTCAAATCCATCAGGAAGTGAATCAAAATCATTGGTTCCATCGGGTCTTACTCCATAATTGATCTTAACAGTTTCATACCAATCATTCTCATCAGGTTGAGATAATCTCGATCCATTACCGGTCCATTTGGCAGGAACTTCTGTAAATTTACCATCCAACAAAGAATTTTTCTCTCCTCCTAAAGGCTGGTAATTGTTATTCCAGTTAGGGATGCGAAAGGATTCTCCAATGATATAATAAAAATTATTATCTCTTTTATATTCCACACTATTATCATCATTGGCACCAAAATCTGAAATGCCTTCAGGGTTATTGAGCCCTTCGTATTTTCTTGCGATATGGTTGGGAACAATATCTATGATAACCTTCATATCCTGTTGATGGGTCCTGTCAATCAAGGCTTCAAATTCTTCCATTCTCTTTGAAGGGTCAACCGCCAAGTCAGGGTCAACACTGTAATAGTCTTTGACTGCATACGGAGAACCCGCGCGTCCTTTGACAACATCAGGGTCATCATTTGAAATTCCGTATTTAGTATAATCGGCAACCATGGCATGATGCAAAACACCGGTGTACCAAACATGAGTTACACCAAGTTCACGGATTTCCGACAAGGATTTTTCAGTAAAATCATCGAATTTTCCAACACCATTTTCCTGTTTTGTACCCCAGGGTTTATTCGTTGTAATATTATTTCCAAACAGGCGTGTAAAAACCTGATAGATCACTTTTTTATGTTCTTTGGTATTCATTTCAGATGTTTTTGGATCATGTTCTTTTCCACAGCCGAAAAATAAGCCGAATATTGCGAATAATAAAAGGATGGCGCTTTTTTTCATTTGAAAAGGATTAGTGTATTTGATTCTCTAGCAATACTATTGTGAATGGTGTATCAAGCTGCACAACACCATTTTTTACCGTGGTAGTGATAGCTGAGTAAGCATCCTTCAGCGTTGCGCCTTCTTCAAAGACCTCACCTACAGAAATGATCTTGGGTCCTTTTTCAAGTTCCAGGCCGATGACAACAACATCTTTAAAATTGTCTTTTGTATAAGTTCTTTGAAAAACATAAGGAGATTCATTGATCATTTGATGTCTACCGGCACCGATAGACGGATGATTTCTTCTGAATACCCCAAGTTTTTGCCAATGGCTCAGAATGGCTTGGGTCTCTGGATTGGTTTTGATTGCTTCCCAATTCATAAATGATCTCAAGGTAGCGTCACCTTGTGTTCCCTCGATAATAAGGCCTCTGGCTGATTCATCACCGTAAAAGATTTGTGCAGATCCTGGTGAGAGCAATAATTTTGTAGCTGTTTCATAAGGTTTGATGCGTTCCTTATCGAAAGGACTGTTATCATCATGAGAGGTTAGGTAATTCAAAACCTGAAACCCTGAGGTAGCATTGTTAAGGGTGTCACTATAGGTGGAAAATATGGATTCATAACTGCCTCTAGCGCTTTTCTTGAATTCAAAATTGATCATACTGTCAAAACCATGATCGTAATAATTGACTTTTACATCCCCAAAATCAAAACTTTTACCTGAAGATATGATATCATAATCATATACTTCACCTACCATGTAAAAGGCATTGTCATCTAAAACTAAATTAGCATTTTGCTGTTTCCACTGGGCAAAGGCCACTTCACATTGTTTTTTAAATTCGGCCCATACTCCTTCTTCTATATGTCTAACCGTATCGGCTCTGAAACCGTCAATACCATAGTCTCTTGCAAAATCAGATAACCACTTGATAATATAATATTTGGGAGCTCTAGGATAGCCCGTTCTTTCAAAAAAGGCGTCCAGCTCAGCCATTTCTTGTTCATACCTTCCTTCCTTTTTCCATTTTTCTACCAGTTCTTTAGGAAGTTCAACGTTTTCGTTTGATTCGGTTAGAATATCAGGTAAGTTTTCCACCAAAGTACAAGGAACCGCCGTTTCATATGAGTTATATTCACATTTTGGGCTGGTTCTTACCCAATCAGTGGGCCAGACCTTGTCTTGTTCAGTAACAGGACCAGTATGATTGATCACGGCGTCCATGACTATTCTGATATTATTTTTGTGAGCAACTGATACCAATTCTGCAAGATCTTCCATAGTTCCAAAATTTGGATCCAATGCAGTCCAGTCTTTAGTCCAGTATCCGTGAAAGGCATAGGTAAAACCTGTACCTTCATCAGTTCCTCCATGAATCTGCTCTACTACCGGTGTAAACCAAATAGCGTTAATACCTAGATCAGTGAAATAGCCTTCTTTGATTTTTTCTGTGATTCCTTTGATATCACCTCCTTGAAAACCTCTCATAGGTGCTGTAGCCAAGTTTCTTTCAAAATGGACATCATTGGTCAGGTCAGCGTTGTTAAACCGGTCAGTCAGTAAAAAATAGAGATTTGCATTTTCCCATAAAAACGGGACTTCAGGCTTTGCAATTTTCAGATCTGCAGTGCTATCGTTTTTACTTTGTTTACAACTTGCAAAAATCAGCAGTAAAGCGACTCCGGTAAGTACTAGATTCTTATACATGGTCAATTATGTTTTTTAAACTATTATTATTTTAATTGTCACTCTCAAATAACCATTTAATGGCCGGTTCGAATTCATCTCGCCAAAGTTTTTCATTGTGCTCGCCTTCTTTTACCACTTTTGATTTGATATTGCTTTCTGGGAATCCAGAATTTATCATCAATTGGATCGTTTGCTGCATTTTAGCAACCATATGCTCACTTTCTTTAGTGCCTGACATAAAATACATCTTGGTGTCTTTTATGTTGCCGTGATCCTTTGCAAAATCTAAACTTTTATTTACTATTTCAAAAGAAGGAGAAAAAATACCTGCCTTACCAAAGGTTTCAGGATATTGTAAGACGGCATAATATGAAAGTAGTCCTCCAAGTGAGCTTCCCATAATAGCGGTCTGCTCTCTTTTACTTTGTGTTCGGTAATTTTTATCAATAAAGGGTTTTAAATTTTCTTTGATGAATTGAATATAGGCATCACCCTGCTGTTTTGATGGATAGTTGGTAATTTCCCAAGGGGTATATTCATCTATTCTTTCATTGCCTCCATTGTCGATTCCTACAATAATGAGTTCAAGTTTATCTTCCTCTCTAAAAGCGTCCAGTGTTTCATCAACTTCCCATTCCCCGCTGTGGGCTAATGATTGGTCAAACAAATTCTGACCATCATGCATATAAACAACAGGATACTTTTTTGACGAAGTATCATAAGCTTCAGGAAGATAGATCCAGATCCTTCTTTTTTTGTTTAGGGGCGACATATCAAAATCTTCGGAAAGTAAATGAACATTTACGGAAGCCGTACTTTTCTTGGGTGAGAGGTCAGCCCATTTTGCTATGTCAATTGTAAGGGTGTCTATCTTTTCAGAAAAGGAGAAATACCTGTTGTCAAGCTGATTCCCTTCTTTATCCAACTCAACTGAATTCCAGCTCCCACGGGTAAATTTAAAATAAATAGGTTCGTTTGACCTGGAAAGAGTTATCTGAGGTTTACCCTCATGATAGTTCAGTTTATAAGCTTCCTGACCTCCTGTCCAACCTTCAAAGTCACCTGATATATAAATGGCATCAGTTGTTGGCGTGTTTTCCGGAAGTCCCTCTATAATCAAAGTGATTTGTCCAATCATGGTGCTCCCGCAAAGAAGCCACATAAAAAGTAAAACAGTAATGTTTGAAAGCTTATAACAGCACATTTTATTTCTTGGTAGTTAAAATCATACCGCCTTTTTCATCCAGAGTCAAACTGTTCTTCCAAACAACGGTTTTTCCAGTAAATATGTTGGTCAGTTCTTTGTCTTCCAGGGTCATTTCTTTAAATCTTTCCAAATCAAGTTCAAAGGGTTCAGTATTTTTATTGAGTATCAGTACAACAACTTGCTCGTCTAGTAGTCTGAATAATACATATACGCCATCTTTTGGTGAAAAATGAACTGTTTTCCCTTTATGTATGGCACTACTTTTCTTTCTGAACTGAAGTAGCGTCTTGACATAGTTTTGCATATCAAGTTGTTCTTCATTCAATCCAACTCCTGTAAATGCATTTACTTGGTCTTCTTGCCATCCTCCCGGAAAATCTGTTCTTATCAGTCCATGATCACCAGGTTTAGCAGTGTTTTGCATTAGGATTTCAGTTCCGTAATACACTTGAGGAATTCTTGGAAGGGTCAAAAGGTAAGCCATAGCCATTTTAGTAAGTACAGGATCTTCATTTAATTGTGTATGGATACGATCCATATCATGATTGTCTGGAAAAATCATGATATCTTTTGGGCTGGGATAATAAAAATCATTGGCCAAACCTTCATAGATTTTGACAAATCCGGTATTCCATTTTTCATCTTCCTTAAGTGCTTCTACGATGTTTTTTTGCATAGGAAAATCCATGGTTGATTTTAAGTTGGAATCATACCCATCCTTATTATTTGCGCCATCCTGCCAATAGCCTACCAATAAAGGATTATAACTCCATTCTTCTCCAACAATACTAAAATTCGGATATTCGTTCATAATGGATCCTGCCCAATTTGACATAAATATTTTATCAGGATAAGGGTAAGTATCTTGTCGAATTCCGCTCAACTGGGCGGTTTCAATCCACCAAATACTATTTTGTATAAGGTATTTGGCCATAAACGGATTGTCTTGATTCAGATCGGGCATGGTATCTACAAACCAACCTTCCGTCATTTCTTTGGAGTCAATTTTTGCGGCATAGATATCCTGATTCGTTGTTCTTTTATGGTTCGAAAACACTATTTTTTCTCCGGCTTTCCATTTGGATTGATAATTAATCCAATCTTCAAAAGGCAGGTCTTTCATCCACCAATGTTCGCTCCCGCAATGATTGGCTACCTGATCCATAATGAGTTTGATACCCTTTTCACTCGCTTTATAGGAAAGTTCAATATAATCATCCAGGGTCCCAAACCTAGGGTCGATTTCATATAGATCTGTAATAGCATAACCGTGATAAGAAGTTTTTGGCATGTCATTGGTTAACAACGGACAAGGCCATATGGCGGTAAATCCCATATCACTTATATAGGATACATGATCGGTAATTCCTTTTATATCTCCTCCATGACGGGCATAATCATTTTCCCTGTCAATCTTTGATTCTTTTAATCCTTTGACAATATCATTCGAAGGTTCCGCATTTGCAAATCGATCGGGAGTGATCAAATAGATCACGTCTGAACTATTAAAACCGGTGAACGCTTCTGCTGAATTACTCCTAGCCTTTAGTTCATAATCATATTTGACCTTCTTTTTACCTTTGGTGTCAAAAACAATGGTGAAGTTCCCGGGACTGGCATCCGGAGAAATCTTTAGATCAAGAAATAAATAATTCGGACTTTTGGCTTTATGTACTTTTACAATGCTGACCCCATCATATAGAATCTCAGGATTATATGCTGATATACCATCTCCTTTAACAAGTAGTTGCAGGCTGGTATCCTTAAATCCAATCCACCAGTTTGGAGGTTCAACTCGATCTATTTGAGCCGTTACTGTAATGCCCCAGAGCATCATTAAAGTGAGGAATATATTTTTCATGGATTAAGTTTTAAATTAAAGAATGACTAAGTCCTTATTGAATATGGTTACTTCTTTTCCAGAAACAGTGATACTTACCGGAGTATCGGATTCATTATAGAATTTACATCCTTCATGGTTTTTGAAAACTTTTATAGTATGATCTCTATATTTGATCTTGAAAGAGTAGGATTTCCAGTTTTTCGGAATTTTTGGATCAAATGATAACTGATCATTAAAATTTCTCATCCCTCCAAAGCCTTGTACAATTGATAGCCAGGTTCCGGCCATACTCGTAATATGCAGTCCTTCATGTACTTCATGGTTATAATCATCAAGATCTAATCTGGAAGTCCTTAAGTACATTTCATAGGCCTTATCAATTCTACCGATCTTAGCGGCTAAAATAGAATGAACACATGGAGAAAGTGATGATTCATGTACCGTTAAAGGTTCGTAAAAATCAAAATGTTTCAGTAGGGATTCCTGATCAAAGAGATTCTCAAAGAAATAAAAGCCTTGCAGAACATCGGCTTGTTTTATATATGGGGACCTTAAGATCCTGTCCCAGGACCATTTTTGATTGATAGGCCTTTCAGATTTAGCAAGTTGTGCAACAGGAATCAGTTCCTTATCCAGGAAACCGTCCTGTTGAAGGAAGACATCATATTTTTCACTGTATGGAAAATACATCTGATCAGAGACCTTCGACCAGCTGATCATTTCTGTCTCTTCTAGGTTCACTTTTTCAACTATACGTAAATAATCCTCAGGATAATCCTCCTGGAGTATGTCAATATTTTCAAGGGCGTATTCGATACACCATTTTGCAAGATAATTTGTATACCAGTTGTTGTTTACGTTATTCTCGTATTCGTTCGGGCCTGTGACACCAAGAATCACATATTGGTCTTTGTCAGTTGAATAAGTAGCTCTTTGGCTCCAGAAGCGGGCAATTGCGATAATCACCTCCAAACCATTGGAGATAATATAGTCAAAATCACCAGTATAATTCACATAATTATAAATCGCATACACCATGGCTCCGTTCCTGTGAATCTCTTCAAAGGTGATCTCCCATTCATTGTGACATTCTTCCCCGTTCATGGTTACCATAGGGTATAGGGCTGCACCATTTGTAAAACCAAGTTTCTTGGCGTTTTCAATGGCTTTGTCTAATTGATTATATCGATAGATCAATAAATTTTTAGCCACGTTTTTATCCTTAGTACTCATATAAAAAGGAATGCAATAAGCTTCAGTATCCCAATAGGTACTTCCACCATATTTTTCCCCTGTAAATCCTTTTGGACCAATATTCAATCTGGAGTCTTCTCCTGAATAGGTCTGATTTAATTGAAAAATATTAAATCTGATCGCCTGCTGTGCCTTAATGTCTCCTGAGATCACAATATCAGCAGTATCCCAGATTTGATTCCAGGCTTTTACCTGTTTTTCTAAAAGTGACTCAAAACCTAGTTCAGCAGCTTTATTCATCTGCTGCTGTGAAACATTCAAAAGTTCAGAATCAGGGTGATTCATAGATTGTGTATACCCTCCATATTTTACAATAGAAAAAGTATCTCCACTGTTGACCTCTGTCTTATAAGAATAACAGATGCTTTTATCAGTTGTTTTTACCTCCTTTTCTATATTGATGAGGTAATCATTTAGAATCAATTCGACCTTCATGCCCGTGCAAACAATGAATCCTGTCTTTAGTGTTTTAGACATGATATAGGCTTCATCATCGCTTTCTTTCTGCTGCAGTATTTCCCAGAAAAATTCGTCATAATTAGTATCTTCATTCATGATACCTGCATCGAGATAAGGGCTGAATTCTATTTCTCCCTTAAAATTGATAGGCGTAATGCTATACTTGATGGCCCCTACTTCCTGCATATCCATACTTAAAAATCGGGTAGCGTGGACTTTTACCATATCTCCGTCGTCAAAATCAGCAATAAAAGAACGCGTTAAGACGCCGTTTCTCATATCCAGTTCACGGTAAAAATCAATCACCTTACAGGAGTTCAAATCAAGTGTTTTCCCGTTGATGCTCACGCCTATTCCAATCCAGTTTGGCGCATTCAGAACTTTAGCAAAATATTCAGGATAACCATTTTTCCACCAACCTACTCTTGTTTTATCAGGGTAGTAAATACCGCCAATATAGCTTCCCTGAAAAGTTTCACCACTATAATGCTCTTCAAAATTGGCGCGTTGTCCCATGGCGCCATTTCCAATACTGAAAATACTTTCAGATGCCGTAACATTTTCTTTGTTAAACCCTTCCTCAACTATTTTCCATTCGTGGGCTTGTATATAATTTAAATTCATAGTTTTTGATTTAAGCGATTAACTCCTGTACGAAATCAATAGTTAATTCATTTGTATTCTTAAGTATAAAATCTGCTTCATGCAATATGTTTGCATCTCCAATACCAATACTGGTCATACCTGCCTTGTTTGCTGCTTCAATACCTGCTTGGGCGTCTTCCACGACGATACAATCTTTTGGTTGTACACCAAGTTTTTCAGCAGCTATCAGAAATACTTCAGGATCTGGTTTTGCTGTACTGACATCGTTACCGTCAACGATGGCGTCAAAAAGATCGATAAGATCGAGTGTTTCAAGAATCAGTCTGGCATTTTTGCTTGCAGAGCCAAGAGAAAATGGAATTTTGTTCAGCTTCAGATAATGCAACACATCATCAATGCCAGGTAAAAGTTCAGTATGATCCATTTTAGCAATATATTGGAGGTATTGTTCATTCTTCTCTTTCAGATATTTTGATTTTTGATCTTCTTCGAGTTGAATATTTCCAATATCAAGCAAGATCTCAAGAGAACGCACCCTGCTAACTCCTTTTAATTGCTCATTTTGCTCCATCGTAAAATCAAATCCCAATTGTATTGCAAGTTCTTTCCAAGCCAGATAGTGATATTTAGCTGTATCAACGATTACTCCGTCTAGATCAAATATAAAAGCCTTTCTACTCATGATTGCTTATTCGGTTTTAAGTATAACTTCATCATCTTCATCTTTTACTTTTGCAACCAATGCTGCGGCAATAAGAAAGGAAACACCACTGATGACTAGGGCATAAATAGGATTCCCGTCGTATACATATTTAACAATTGGACCTCCAATCAAGGCATTAATGATCTGTGGGATCACAATGAAAAAATTGAAAATACCCATATAGACTCCCATCTTTCTCGGAGGAATAGATCCCGCAAGAATAGCATAAGGCATAGCTAAAATACTGGCCCAGGCAATTCCAATACCAACCATTGAAAGTAACAGCCAATACTGATCTGGAGCGAAATAAATTGATATTAGACCAATTCCTCCAACGATCAAGGAGATTGTATGTGTTCTTTTACGTCCTATTTTTTTCGCAATGGCAGGAAGAAAGAAGGCATACACTGCAGAAACCGCATTGTAGACGCCAAAAAGAATTCCAACCCAGTCACCTGCATTTTGATAGGCAGTGCTGCTAGCATCATCCAGCGAGAGACCATACACATGATGTGCAATGGCAGGGGTAGAGAATACCCACATACCAAATAATCCAAACCAGGAAAAAAACTGCACCCAGCTTAATTGTCTCATGGTAACAGGCATATTTTTAAAATCAGTAAAAATATTCATCAAACTGGATTCTTCTACTTTGTCTTCTTCTTCATCCCCATTGATCAAGGTCATTTCTTCCGGTGAGTACTCTTTGGTAGTAAATACGGTAATTAAAATACTAATGATTAGAACAGCCGCACCTATGATAAATGAGAGCATCAGGCTAAAAGGCACTTTTCCGGGTTCTGCTGTATTGGATATTCCTATCCAGTTAGTAAGTACATAGGGTAACCATGACCCTATAACAGCCCCGATTCCAATTAGAATGGTTTGTACACTGAATCCAAGAGTTCGCTGGTCACTGGGCAGTACATCTGCTACCAGTGCCCTAAAAGGTTCCATAGCGATATTGAAGGAAGCATCCATGACCATCAACATTCCTGCTCCAACCCAAAGGGCAGGCATAAAAGCTGTAAACATATCAGCGTTGGGCATAAAAACCAACCCTATAGAAGCAAGTATAGCCCCTGTAAGAAAAAAAGGTCTTCTTCTACCAAGTCTGGTCCACGTCTTATCACTGTAAAAACCAATAATGGGCTGAACAATTAATCCGGTTAGAGGTGCCACAATCCAGAACCATGACAATTCATGCACATCAGCACCAAAGATTTGTAGCACTCTGGAGGCATTCGCATTTTGAAGGGCAAAGCCCATTTGAATCCCCAGAAACCCAAAACTCAGATTCCAGATCTCCCAAAAACTAAGACGTCTTTTTTCCATAATTAAATAGTATTTGATGAATGAAATTTATTCTCCCATAATGTCAAATGAACGGATATGAGGTCTAAAACATCATTTAAGTCATTTAATCAAAAAAGAAATAATTTCTATTAGGTTGAGGCACCATGGCCCAACCCGTCTTGTGAAGTATTATATAATTAGCAAGTCGTGAAATATTTACTAATAAGGAACAAATATATAAAATTTATTGATTAATTCTGAAACTGAACTTTTTTAGTTGAATTTCGAATTTTCAGATCAGTTTGGATTAAATGAGTTTTATATTGATATTCAGCATCTTGAGAATCAATTTCATCCATTAATAGTTCCAAAGCTTTTTGTCCCATTGTTCGGCCATGTTGGGCCACTGTGGTTAATGAAGGAGTTGTAAATTCTGATATCAAGCCATCGGTAAAGCCAATAACTTCTATGTCTTCCGGAACATCATAGCCAAAACTTCGGGCAACCTTCATCACAGTTGCGGCATATATTTCGTTAACTGCAAATATGCCATCTGGAACTGAATTTCCCTGAAATAATGAGGATAATTGCTCCTCAATCGAATTTTTGTCATCAACTTCGATGATATGATCTTGATTTATAACGATGTTGTTATCATTAAGCGCCTTGATATATCCTTCTTTTCTTTCATGTCCTACAGTAACATAATCTGGAGTAGTTAATAAGGCAATTTTGCTGCAACCATTTTTAAGAAGTTGCTCTGTTGCCAAAAAAGCACCACCTCTATCATCAGCAATAACTTTATTGCAATTCATCTGATCTACTACCCTGTCAAACATGACAAGGGGAATACCATTATTGATCAATTCGCTAAAATGCCTGTAATCGTCTTTCTCTTCCGTTTCTTTGGCAACAGAAACAATAATACCATCCACAACTCCATTTGCGAGCATTTCCATGTTCAAGACTTCCTTTTCGTAGGATTCATTGGATAAGCAGATCATCACATTGTAACCTTTGTCATTAGCAAGTTTCTCAATACCGGTAATTACTTTTGTAAAAAAATGATGAACGATTTCAGGTATGATTACCCCAATGGTTTTTGTTTTTTGATTTCTTAAGTTGAGTGCTAAACTATTGGGTTTATAGTGGTAATATTTGGCAAAGGCCTGTATTCTTTCTTTAACCTCCAGACTGATCTCATGGCTATCCTTTAAAGCTTTGGATACCGTCGAAATCGAAACGCCAAATTCTTTGGCTATTTTTTTTAGTGTAATTTTTTGTTTCATAAACCTTATACCTAAAACATAGCATTGTCAATGACTTACGCATCATCAACATAGAGCTGAATAGTTATTTTTTAGGATTTAACTTTCATTAAATTCAAGGGGGCAAAATTGTGTTATAAAAATAGGAAAATTTAATGGGTGAAAAAAATATTAGAAGTAAGCAGGTGTTAATTGCTCAATTTAGGGTCTGTATTTTAACATATTTGTAAAAATGTGATGTGATTTTTAGAATTTATTAAGGAATTAGGGGCTTGACGGCAATTCACTTTAACGTTTTCGTAATAAAACTTATCAACACGAAAACGTTTTCGTAAAATTTTTGCGGTCTTAATTTTGTGTTAAATCATTGTTAACGAATTAAATTCGTGGCGTGAAATATTAAATAACAGCAAGTTTAATTACAAATCATAGTGCTTAATAACTAAATTCATTTATATGAAAAAAATTAGACAATTAATCTTTGGGATTTTGTTTTTGTTACCGTTGATGATGTCCGCTCAGGAACAGATCACAGGTAATGTAAAAGATGACCAAGGAATTGACCTTCCCGGTGTATCTATAATGATACAAGGTACAACGCAGGGAACAGTAACTGACTTCGATGGAAATTTTGAAATTGAAGTTTTTGCCGATGCTATTTTGGAATTCTCTTATGTTGGATATTCGAACATAGAGAAACCTGCTACTGCAAATATGCAGGTTGTATTGCTGGAATCAGCAGAAAGTTTGGACGAAGTAGTACTTATTGGTTATGGACAAACAACCAAGAAAGATGCAACAGGTGCCGTTGAGAAAGTAAGCGAAAAAGAATTCAATGTGGGGGCTATTCAATCGCCAGAACAATTGATTACTGGTAAAACAGCGGGTGTAAACGTTACTCCCCCAAGTGGTAGACCAGGTGAATCAGGAACTGTAAAAATCAGGGGTGGTGTTTCATCTTTAGGTAATAACAGTCCTTTATATGTAATAGATGGTGTACCGATTGATCAAAAGGGCCCTGCCTTGAACTCGATCAATCCGAATGATATTGAAAGTTTTAACATTCTTAAAGATGCCTCTGCTACAGCGATTTACGGATCAAGGGCAACCAATGGGGTAATTATCATTACTACTAAATCTGGTAAAATGAATTCTGGCTTCAAAGTTGAGCTTGATAGTAAATTCTCTGTGGGAACGAAATTGAATACAGTTGATATACTGAGCCCTGATCAATTCAGAGGCGCTGTCATCGGATTGGACAATCCTGATGCTAGAAATTTGTTGACATTTGATGAAAATACAAACTGGCAAGAACAAATTTATCAAACGGCTTTTGGTACAGATAACAATCTTATTCTTTCTGAAGGATTCGATAATAGCTCTTATAGGATTGCCTTAGGGTATACTTATCAAGAAGGTATTATGAAAACAAATGATTTTACAAGACCTAGTATTGCCATGAATTTCAGACAAAACTTGTTTGACAATTCATTAAAAATGAATTTCAATCTTCGTGGATCATGGGTAAAAGATAGATTTGGGGATAGTGGTGCTATTGGTGGCGCAGTGCAATTTGACCCTACGAAACCAATTTACAGTGGTAGTCCTCAATTTGGAGGGTACTGGGAATGGTTAAATGATGATGGTAGCGTAAATACACTGGCTCCAAGAAACCCGGTCGGTCAATTAGAACAAAATACCAATGATGCGAATACGCAAAGATACCTTGGGAATGCTAAATTTGACTATAAATTTGGCTTCCTCAAAGGGTTGAATTTGGTTGTGAACCTTGGTTTTGATTATTCAGAAGTAAGTGGACAATTTATTGTTCCAGGAACATCAGCGGGTGGCTTTAATGATGGAGGATCTGTAAGAGATTATACAGAGATGAAACGAAATACGCTAGCGGATATATACTTAAATTATGTCAATACTTTTGCAGAGAAGCATAAGGTCGATGTAATGTTGGGTCACTCTTACCAAGATTTCTATCGTGAGAATTCTAATATTACACAAGATGGAATTGGAAGTCCTCCAACAGGGAATCCTCGATTGGTGTCATTGAATGCTCTTGAGTCTTTATTTGCTCGTGCTAACTATACGTTTAATGAAAAATATTTGGTGACCTTTACGTATCGACGAGATGGTTCTTCAAGATTTGCTCCAGAAAACAGATGGGCAGATTTCTATTCCGGTGCAGTGGCATGGAATATTTCGGAAGAAGATTTCATGAAAGACTCTAGAGCGGTTTCTACTTTAAAATTACGTTTAGGTTTTGGTCAAACTGGTCAACAGGAAATTGATAAGGATTTTGGTTACTTACCAATTTATACACCTGGTGATGCAGGGGTAAGATATCCTTTTGGATCTGATTATATCTACACGCTAAGACCTGAAGGTTATGATAAGAATATCAAATGGGAGGAGTCAGACACTTATAACATTGGTATAGATTACGGTTTTATAGATGATGTATTGACTGGTTCCATTGAATACTTTAAGAGAGAATCCACAGATATTTTAAGTACAATAGCACCTCCAGCTGGTTCTAACTTAACAAATAACCTGTATACAAATATTGGTGACCTTTCAAGTGAAGGTGTTGAATTTACATTGAACGCTGATCTTTTTCAAAGAGAGAACTTCAATTGGAACATAAACTTCAATGCAACCTGGTTACAAAATGAAATCAAGAAACTTAATAATGTTGAAGATCCTGATTCTCCTGGAATTGCAGTAGGAGGAATAAGCGGTGGTGTAGGTAATACCATTCAAACACAAAAAGTTGGCTATCCACAATTTTCATATTTGGTATATCAACAAGTATATGATGAGGCTGGAAAGCCACTTGAAGGTGTATATGTAGATCAAAATGAAGACGGTGTGATCAATGATAATGATAAGAGAATCTATAAAAATCCTAATCCGGATTATTTATTAGGTTTTTCATCATATATGAACTACCGTAATTTTGACTTCTCTTTTACCTTGAGAGCCGCCCTAGGAAACTACGCATACAATAATGTGGCATCATCAAGAGGTTATAATGGAGCCCTATATGAGTTAGGTTCACTAAGAAACGTTCATTCGTCGCTTTTGGAAACAGATTTTGATACACAACAGTTTTGGTCTGATTATTATGTTCAGGACGCATCTTTTTTAAGAATGGATAATGTTTCATTGGGTTACACTTTTCAAGACCTGAAAGAAGGAGAAATAGGGTTAAGATTATATACTACAGTTCAAAATGTATTTGTAGTTACTGAATATGACGGATTAGATCCTGAAATAAGTGGAGGTATTGATAATAATTTTTATCCAAGACCAAGAACTTTCTTACTTGGATTTAACATTAACTTTTAAAAGCATTGATGATGAAAATATTTAAAAATTTAAAATTTAAAGCAGGTATTGTCGCTTTAGTGCTTACGCTTGGATTCGTTTCCTGCGAAAGTGAATTAGACAAACAACCTGTAACTGAACTTACCGAAAGTCAGGCTTTTGCTGATCCAGAGGCTTATTCGGAATTTTTGGCCAGAGTATACGCAGGGATTGCAGTAAGTGGTCAGGAAGGCCCAGCGGGTAGACCAGATATTCAAGGTATTGACGAAGGATTTTCGAACTACTTACGTCAATTCTGGAAACATCAGGAATTGAATACTGATGAGGCAATTATCGCCTGGAATGATGGTACAATTCACGATCTTCACAACCATGTATGGACACCTTCTAATGAATTTGTGAGAGCGATGTATGATAGGATTTATTTTCAGATTGGTATTTCGAACCAATTCTTAAGAGAAACTACTGATGCTAAATTAGACAGCAGAGGTGTTGAAGGAAATCTAAGAGCAGAAATACAGACTTTTAGAGCTGAAGCTATATTTATGAGATCCTTAAGTTACTGGCATGCTATTGATTTCTACGGAAATATTCCATATGTAACTGAAAATGATCCCGTGGGAAATTTCTTTCCTACTCAGCTAAACAGAGGTGTGATTTTCGACAAGATCGTGAAACAATTGGATAGTATTGAGCCTATGTTGGTTGGAGCGCGTCAAAACGACTATGGTAGAGCCGATCAAGGTGCTGCTTGGATGCTTTTGGCTAAATTAAATTTGAATTCTCAAGTTTATACTGGAGTTGACAGAGCTAGTGAGGCCATGGAATATATTGAAAAGGTCATCGGTGCGGGTTATACCTTGACTGATAATTATACCGATCTGTTCCTTGCTGATAATGATGTTAACGGTTCAGAGAATGAGATCATCTTTCCGATTCGTTTTGACGGATTGAATACTACCGGATTTGGAGGAACTACATTCCTTACGCATGCTCCTGTTGGAGGATCAATGAATGCTGCCGAATTTGGAATCAACGGTGGTTGGGGTGGTATCAGAACCACTAAGAATTTCGTATTCCAATTTGATACAGGAGTTGACCTTGACGCATTGAATGCGGCTATAGGACCTGCTTCAAAATGGGGTCTTGTGGGAAGCGCTACTACCAACGGTTGGGATGGTCCTGATATGACCATGTATGAATCTGGAACAGAAGAATTCGGAATTTATGCTCAACTTGTAGCTGGAGAAATGAAATTCAGATTTGATAATGACTGGGGCTTGAATTTAGGTGACAATGGTGCTGATGGATCTCTTGAAGAGGGAGGTTCTAATATTACCGTTCCTGAAGATGGAGGATATTATATAACACTAGACCGAGCGAATAATACCTATATGATGACTGAAATTGGTGATGATAGAGCTAATTTCTTCACAGAAGACCAGACGCTTGAGATAGAGGACCCATTTAACTTCTCTAATGGTTATGCCGTTGAAAAATTCAGGAATGTAGATGTCAATGGAAATCAGGGATCTGATGGATCTGGGGATTTTGTAGATATTGATTTTCCAATGTTTCGTTTAGCCGATGCCTACTTGATGTATGCCGAAGGTTTTTTAAGAGGTGGAGGCGGAAGTGCCAGTACAGCTGCTGAATATGTGAATATGCTCAGAGAGAGAGCTTATGGCAGTACCGCTGGAAATATAAGTGCAACTGATCTTACACTTGAGTTTATTCTTAATGAAAGATCAAGAGAATTGCATTGGGAAGGTCACAGAAGAACTGACTTAGTGCGTTTTAACCAGTTCACTGAGAATGGTGTTTGGCCATGGAAAGGTGGAATTATGGAAGGGAAAACAACTGAGAAGTTCAGAGATGTATACCCAATACCTTCATCAGATATCATTGCGAATCCGACTTTGAAGCAAAACGATGGTTATTAATTTAAAACATAGATATATCATGAAAAAATATATAAATAAAGTATTATTCTTACTGACCTTCTCTGCTTTGCTGATGAGTTGTGAAAAGGAAGATGTTGTTGTAATCAATGAAGATTTTTCAACAACAGTAAGCCTTAATAATGACAATATCGTTCTTGAAGAGGCGAATGAAGGTATGCCGGTACTTACGGTTTCCTGGACCCAACCAGAATTTGGTTTCAATGCTGCCGCTGAGTATAATATTCTTTTTGATCTTGATTCTGGAGATTTTTCATCTCCTCAATCTGTATCTGCGGGTTCAGATTTGGAAAAGGTCTTTAATACTGAAGATTTGAATAAGATTCTTTTGAATCTGGGAGCTGAACCTGGAACTGCGACGCAGTTACAGATGAAA
>RCND010000110.1_pt1 | contig 43970 bp, 33 predicted proteins | sample 2041351 | NCBI WGS metagenome assembly RCND01 (sample SAMN09708230, study PRJNA481090) | Marine sediment metagenome, whole genome shotgun sequencing project. | biome: marine sediment; feature: ocean; material: sediment; isolation source: Sewage treatment plant 12B marine sediment (STP12B) ... | reverse complement strand
ATTTTAATGAGACAGCTTAAGATTACAAAACAGGTTACCAATAGGGAAACCGCATCTTTGGACAAGTACTTACAAGAAATTGGAAAAGTGGACTTGATTACTGCAGATGAAGAAGTAGAATTGGCACAACGTATCAAGGCAGGCGATCAACTCGCTCTTGAAAAACTCACCAAAGCCAATCTCAGATTCGTAGTATCGGTTGCCAAGCAGTACCAAAACCAAGGACTTACTTTACCGGATTTAATCAACGAGGGAAACCTTGGCTTGATTAAAGCTGCACAGCGTTTTGACGAGACGCGGGGATTTAAATTTATTTCCTACGCCGTATGGTGGATTCGTCAATCCATATTACAAGCTTTGGCAGAACAATCACGTATTGTTCGTTTGCCATTGAACAAAATTGGGTCTATTAACAAGATCAACAAAACATTCGCATTTCTTGAGCAAGCTCATGAAAGAATGCCTTCTCCTGAAGAAATTGCAAAGGAGTTGGATATGACTGTTGATGATGTAAAACAATCACTTAAAAACTCGGGAAGACACGTATCTATGGATGCACCATTAATTGATGGTGAAAATTCCAACCTTTACGATGTTTTACGTAGTGGAGAATCTCCAAATCCTGACAGGGAATTATTGCATGAATCCCTAAGAACAGAAATAGAGCGTGCTTTGGAAACGTTGACACCAAGAGAAGCAGATGTTATTCGGTTGTATTTTGGTTTGGCGGGACAACACTCCATGACCTTAGAAGAAATTGGGGAAACATTTGATCTTACGAGAGAACGTGTACGTCAAATAAAGGAGAAAGCAATTCGTAGATTAAAGCACACCTCTAGAAGTAAAATATTGAAAACCTACCTTGGTTAAACTAAGGTCAAAAATTACACGTTAAACATTCCTTAAATTGGAAATTTGGCATATAAGTTGTAATTTTAACATTAACAACAGTTATCATGACTGTTCGTTTTTTGATTGATGAATAAACTCCGGCTGATTACCGGAGTTTTTTGATTTAAGAAATCAAGTTTGTATATTGAAACCCACCACAAATCTTAACGATTATCTTCCATGTCAACCGATTTTGAAAACCAACCCAACAATCCTCTACATGGTGTAAAACTTGCGGACATGTTAGAATATCTAACTCAAAAATATTCATGGGAAGATCTTGCAGGTCAGGTAAACATCAATTGTTTTAAAAGCAATCCCACCATTAAATCCAGTTTAAAATTCCTTCGAAAAACCCCTTGGGCAAGAACTAAAGTTGAACATTTGTATTTACAATCCATCCAAAAGAAATGAGCTTAAACATCGTACTCATAGAGCCGGAAATTCCGACCAATACAGGAAACATAGGCAGACTTGCATTAGCAACAGGCGCCCACCTTCATCTCGTAAAACCTTTTGGATTTGAAATTACAGACAAAAGGCTTAAACGAGCCGGATTGGATTATTGGCAGCATATTTCCTTGTTTACGTACAAAAACCAAGAGGCTTTTTTTGCAGCTCACCAAGACAAGAAAATGATTTTCTTTTCATCTCACGGTAAAAAAGCCCATTGGGATATTTCCTATGAGGATGACATGTTCCTTGTTTTTGGTAAAGAATCCATTGGACTTCCAAAATCAATCATAGAAGATTCAGCAGTACATACAGCCAAAATTCCCCTATACAGTACTAAAATTAGAAGTCTAAATTTAGCCAATGCAGTAGCTATAACTGTTTACGAAGGTTTACGTCAGTTGCATGATTAACCTACTACAAGCCCATTTATAAAATCTATAATCACCTGCGATTACAGGATTAATTTAGCAGAGCAAAAGCGACGCTCCCTAACAAAAGTATTTTTCATATCTAAGCCACAATAAAAGAAATAATAATCTTTTCTTTTATATCAGTGCAAACAGCGTATACCGTTCACTTTTCTACAGAAACCCGTACAATAACCGAACTAGTAATTGTTGTGGCTGTATAAGCATCTCACAGACAATTTTAAAAAGTTCCGCATCCTACTTTAGTTTTTATTATTTTTATAGCAACCACTATTTGTAAAAACTATGCGATACACCCCCTTACTCCTATTACTATTGGGATGCCTATCTTATTCCTGTAAAAATAATACTATTGATACACTTGCCGAAAATGATTCAAAAGAAATAAATTTCAATATCCCTACCGATTTTGTACTGGAAGAACTGTACCAACCTAGCACATATGATCAAGGATCTTGGGTTGCCATGGCACGAGGTGCTGAAAACACCATCTATTCCTGCGATCAGTATGGTAAAATCTATTATTTTAAAGCACCAGCAATAGGAGAGACCTTAAAAACAGACGACGTGCAGCCTCTCAATTTAGAAATTGGGGAAGCACACGGACTACTTTGGGCTCATAATAGTCTTTATGTAGCAGTTAACAAACGATGGGAAGAGGATGTAAAAAACGGTAGTGGCATTTATCGCCTTACAGATACCGATGCCGATGGCACATTAGATACCGTAAAATTGCTTATAAAGCTTGATGGCGAAGGGGAACATGGACCACACAGCTTGGTCCTAGCGCCAGATGGAAAAGAAATTTATTTTATTGCTGGAAACCATACCTTGGTGCCAGACGAACTTAAAGAAAATAGTAGAATACCTAACAACTGGGGCGAGGACAATCTTTTTGAACCCTATTTAGATGCACGAGGACACGCTAATGATGTTAAAGCACCAGGAGGTTGGATTTGTAAATTTAATCCGGAGGGTACCGAATGGGAATTGATTTCCGCAGGGTACCGGAATCCATTTGATATTGCTTTTAATGCCGATGGGGAACTGTTTACCTATGACGCCGACATGGAATGGGATATAGGTATGCCTTGGTATAGACCCACGAGAATATGCCATGTGACCAGTGGTAGTGAATACGGTTGGAGAACTGGTTCTGGAAAATGGCCAGCCTATTATCCTGATGCCCTACCTGCCGTTCATAATTTAGAGCAAGGCTCACCCACAGCAGTATTGTCCGGTCAAGAACTTAATTTTCCTAATGAGTATGCGGACGGACTTTTCGTAATGGACTGGAGTTTTGGCACCATTTACTTTGCAGATCTCAAAGCCAAAGGAAGCAGCTATACTGCCGTGCGAAAAGAATTTCTATCCGGTACGCCTCTACCCTTAACGGATATGATTGCCGGCACCGACGGTCATTTGTATTTTGCCACCGGAGGGCGCAGAATAGACTCACGCTTGTTTCGCCTGCGTTATATTGGAGAGAACCAGCCAAAGGCAGAAACATCGTCTTATGCCGAGGAAGGTAAATTAAGAGAGTTACGTCATAGCCTTGAAAACTACCACAAAGAACAATCTCCAAAAGCTATTGAAGTAGCTTGGCTCAATTTAGATCATGAAGATCGTTTTATTCGATATGCGGCGCGTATCGCTTTGGAACATCAATCTCCAGACCAATGGTTTAGCACTTTCTTAGAAGAAAAGAACCCGAGAAAAATCATAGAAGCAAGTATTGCATTGGCGCGGCAGGGCACTACCTCCCAACAGTCAAAAATTTTAAAAAAATTAGCGCCAATTCCTTTGGAGAATCAGTCGGTGGAACAGCAATTGAATCTCCTCCGGGCTTATCAATTACTTTTTATACGTATGGGCGAACCAAATGATGCTGATAAAAAGGCAGCCGTGAAGAAATTAAAAACCTCTTTTCCCAACACCAGTAACGATATCAATCGAGAATTAGCACAACTATTATTATACTTAAAAGCTGACAATATTACCCAAGAACTGGTGGCATTATTAAAACGTCATACCAAAGAAGGTACTGCGGGTAAAAGTGAGTTCCTGTCGGAGGCAACTACAGAACGTAGTGAACAGTACGGACCCCTTCTTAGGGAAATTATAGCCAAAATGCCCCCTACGGAAGCCATTTATTATGGGGTACTGCTCAGTCATGCGGATAAAGGATGGACAAAAGAAGCCCGCTCCTCTTATTTCAATTGGTTTTATGACGTCCTCAATGCCAAGGGAGGTCTAAGTTTTAAACCAGGAATGGAAAATATCCGTCTGGCGGCTATGAAAAAAGTACCCGATAACGAAAAAGAGTACTATCAAGAATTATCCGGAGTCTATTCGCCCGAAAGTGCTGTTGCGGATTTACCAGCCCCTATTGGGCCGGGGCAACAATATAGCGCCAACGAAATAGGTAGTATGGTCTGGGGCGCCAAACTTGCAGATTATAAGGTAGATTTTGAAAAAGGACAGCGTGCCTTTCAAGCGGGCATGTGTATTTTATGTCATAGAATGCGGGGCGAAGGCGCCGCGGTAGGCCCTGATCTAACCCAAGCCCATTCCAAATTTAGTAATTATGAAATGTTATTCGCTACCTACAGCCCAAATGATGAAATATCAGACCAATATACTAATACCTTGTTCCATTTAAAAGACGGTAAAAAAGTATCAGGTCGTATAAAGTCTGAAACAAATGACGCAGTAGTACTGATGCCCAACCCTTTCAATGATAGCTATACTTTTGAGGTCCTAAAAGAAAGTATTAACAAGAGAGAACCATCTCCCTTATCCCCTATGCCGTCGGGGCTTTTAAACCGACTGAACCCCAAAGAAATCAAAGACCTATTTGCCTATTTACAGGCAGGTGGCAGCAACGAACACGAGGTCTATGCACAACAAAACTGATATTACAAGCATATAAAACAAATACAACATGAAAACAGCAGCACAACTATTAACTTTTATTGCATTTATAATAGGATGCATTGGGTATGGTCAGACGACTACCAACACCCAAAACGGTAGTTCCAAAGAAGTTATTCCCACTTCCTTCTATGAAGGATTGGAATGGCGAAACATTGGCCCACTTAGAGGAGGCCGCTCTCTAGGTTGCGCAGGTAGTCCATCGCGACCCAATGAATATTATTTTGGAGCAACAGGCGGTGGGCTATGGAAAACTGTAGATGGCGGTACCGAATGGAAAGCCGTTACCGACGGACAATTAACCAGCTCCTCAGTTGGTGCGGTTGCCGTAGCCGAGTCTAATCCGGACATCGTTTATATTGGAATGGGCGAGGTACAGCTACGTGGTAGTATTACCCAAGGTGATGGTGTTTACAAAAGCACAGATGGCGGTGAAAACTGGGAACACATGGGCCTAAAAGAGACGCAAGCAGTAGCACGGATTCGGATACATCCTACCAATGCCGATATTGTATATGTAGCGGCCCTAGGCCACCCTTATGGCGATAATGCTGAACGAGGTGTTTTTAAAAGTACGGATGGTGGTAAAACATGGAAAAAAGTATTGTATGTAAGCGACAAGGCCGGCGCGGTTGATTTGATTATTGATGGAAATAATCCACAAGTAGTATATGCCACCACCTGGGAAGTACAGCGTAAAGCATGGAAAATGTGGGGTGGCGGCGGCGACAGCAAACTCTGGAAGTCTACAGATGGTGGTGAAACGTGGAACGACATTACCAAAAATAGTGGTATGCCAGCCCCGCCGATAGGTAAAATCGGAGTGACCGTTTCGCCTGTAGATTCCAATAGGGTTTGGGCCATTGTAGAAGCTAACGAAGGCGGTGTGTTTCGTTCCGATGATGCCGGAAAAACATGGGTACGTACCAATGACGAACGCAAATTGAGACAACGGGCCTTTTATTATTCCAGAATCTATGCAGATCCAAAAGACAAGGAAACCGTGTATTGCTTAAATACCGGGTTCTATAAGTCTACCGACGGTGGAAAAACCTTTGATACTACGATTAAGGTGCCACATGGTGACAATCATGACCTATGGATAGACCCCAATAATCCAGAACGCATGATGAATTCCAACGATGGTGGTGGCAATGTAAGCATCAATGGTGGAAAAAGTTGGACAGAGCAAGATTACATGACCACACAATTATATCACGTAATGACTACTAGTGACGTTCCCTACCATGTAGCAGGGGCGCAACAGGATAATAGTACGGTTGCAGTACCTAGCGAAGGTTGGGAACATATGCAAGCTAGAGGACCTAACCATGGGTGGTATTATCCCGTTGGTGGTGGGGAAAGCGGTTGGATTACACAACACCCCATAGATAAAGATATTTTTTACGCTGGTAGCCAAGGAGCACTATTAACCCGTTATGACCGGAGTAATGGGCAGACTAGAGACATTCAAGTCTATCCGCGCTTCTTCTCTGGTGAGCCTGCGAGTGCCTTGCCAGAAAGATGGCAATGGACCTTTCCTATCATGTTCGCACCGCAAGATTCAAAGGTGATGTATACCTGCTCGCAACATGTATGGAAAACAATCGATGATGGCCAATCTTGGAAAAAGATCAGTCCGGACCTTACCTATGCAGATCCAACTACCTTAGGTAAAACAGGAGGGGTTATTACGATGGATATGAACGGACCAGAAATCTATGCCACTGTTTTTGCCTTGGCACCCTCATCCCATGACATCAATACGATATGGGCAGGTTCTGACGATGGAAAAATTCATATTACTAGGGATGGCGGAACGAATTGGTCTGATATAACACCAACTGAACTTCCGAAATTTTCTCGTGTCAGCATCATAGAGGAGTCTTTGCACAGACCAGGAACACTCTTCGTGGCCGCGAACCGCTATCAAGTAGATGACCGTGAACCGTATGTTTTCAAAACACATGATTACGGAAAAACCTGGACCAAGATTATTAACGGTATTGCGGAAGGACATTTTGCCCGAGCCGTTAGAGAAGACCCAATAAGACAGGGGCTTTTATTCCTGGGTACCGAGCATGGAGTTTATTTTTCCTCCAATGATGGGGAAATATGGCAACCGCTGCAATTAGAGCTTCCTGATACACCAATTAGAGACCTCGTAATTAAAGACAATGATGTTGTATTGGGAACACACGGTCGAGGATTTTGGATTTTGGATGACATTCATCCCTTAAGACAATACAAAGAAGAAATGAACACGAAATCCGTAGTATTGTTCAATCCTTCCAATGCCATTAGGGGTATTTCTGACGCAAAGATTCAATACTACCTAAAACAAGAATTAGACACCATTACCTTTGAGGTACTGGATGCAAAGGGCAATCTTATAGACACCTTTACGGGAAGCAAACCCAAGTACGAAGAAGACCCTGACCTCCCTTGGTGGAAAAAAGGGGGCTCTTCAAAACCCACCACTGCAAAAGGACTAAATACATTTACTTGGGATTTACGATATCCAGGCGCTACGGATTTTGAGGGTATGATCATATGGAGTGCACAACCTAAAAGAGGACCAAAAGCACCTTTAGGAGCCTATCAAATACGTATAAAAACCTCTGACTATGAAAAAAGAGTTGACTTTGCTATCGAGCTAGACCCTAATTTAAAAGGGATTACTAAGGCACATTTGGATGAGCAATTTCAATTATCTAAGGATATTATGGGAAAAACGGATAAGGCAAACCGTACCGTAATAGAAATCAGGGAAATAAAAAAACAGCTAGCAGCAGTCAAAGAAAAAGTAGGGAATGGGGACTGGAAGAAGACCATAGCACCTTTCCTAATCGAAATTTCAGCTATCGAAGAAGATTTATACCAAGTAAAAAACCAATCCAATCAGGACCCTTTGAATTTTCCTATCAAGTTGAACAATCGATTAGCCTCGCTTAGAAGAAGTGTGGAAAACGGTGATGCTAAACCTACGGATGGAGCGTACAAGGTGTTCAATGAGCTTTCTCTGGAACTGGATATGCATCTAGTAAAATTATCCAAGGTCATGGACCAACATCAACCTAAACTAAACAGCGTATTGCAAAAATCCGGTTTAAACAGCCTGAAAGCAGGTAAGTAAGATTGAAGTTCAAAACACAACAGGGTCGCGCACAGAACCTCCTTTTTAATGTTTATTTTTGTACCCATATCTATTAAATGGAATTCATGAAAAAGGTAAAAATTGCACCCTCGCTTTTGGCAGCGGATTTTGGGAATTTACAGCGTGATGTTGAACTGATAAACGAAAGCGAAGCGGACTGGCATCATATTGATGTAATGGATGGTGTTTTTGTACCCAATATTTCTTACGGTATGCCTGTGATAAAGGCCATTCAAAAGTATGCGACAAAACCTTTGGACGTGCATTTAATGATTGTAAATCCAGATCGCTATATAGCCGAATTTGCAAATTTGGGGGCGACTTACCTAACCGTGCATTATGAAGCCTGTACCCATTTACATAGAACACTACAAGCAATAAAGGCAGCCGGTATGAAAGCAGGAGTGGCGTTAAATCCACATACCTCCGTACAATTGTTGGAAAATGTTATCCAAGATATTGATTTGGTCTGCGTGATGAGTGTAAACCCCGGTTTTGGAGGACAATCTTTTATACCCAACACCTTTGCTAAAGTTAAAGCTCTTAAATCGCTCATCACCGAAAAAGGGAGTTCTGCCTTGATAGAAATTGATGGTGGCGTATCTACAGCGAATGCAACCGAATTAATAGCAGCAGGAGCCGATGTGCTTGTAGCCGGAAGTTTTATTTTTAAGAGTGAAGACCCTAAAGCAACCATAAAAAGCTTAAAGGGATAATGGAGCAGTTGGATGTTGTTATCGTAGGAGGAGGACCCATAGGTATCGCATGCGGATTAGAGGCGCATAAAAAAGGCCTTAACTATATGATTCTAGAAAAAGGTCCTATCGTAAACTCACTTTTCAACTATCCAGCAAACATGCAGTTTTTCTCCTCTTCAGAGAAGCTGGAAATAGATGAGATACCCTTTATCAGTACCGAGGCAAAACCAAAACGGGACGAAGCCTTGGAATATTACAGGCGAATAGTCACCTCCAATAAGCTACGAATTAAACTATTTGAAAAAGTTGAAAGCGTTGTAAAAGGAGACCATGGCTTTAAAGTCAAAACCGCAAAGAATAGCTACACTGCTTCAAATATAGTTATCGCCACTGGGTTTTACGACATTCCCAACACCATTAACGTGCCGGGAGAAACGTTAGAAAAAGTATCCCATTACTACAACAATCCACATTATTATGCAGGCCAAAAATTAGCAGTTGTTGGCGCCAGTAATTCCGCTATCGATGCTGCGCTGGAATGCTATCGCAAAGGAGCGGAAGTAAGCCTTATCATTAGAGGATCAGAAGTGGGGCAACGAGTAAAGTATTGGGTACGACCAGATATTATAAATCGTATTGAAGAAGGAAGCATCAAAGCCTATTATAATAGCACAGTTACCAACATTACTCCAGAGAACATCACGATACGCTCCCCAGAAGGGACTATCACCCTTGAGAACGACTTTGTGTTAGCGCTAACAGGATACAAACCTAACTTTGAGTTTTTGGAACAGCTTGGCATCATTCTAAGTAATGACGAGAAGAGATTACCCGAATACAACTCCGATACCATGGAAAGTAATGTAGCTGGTCTCTATCTTGCAGGTGTGATTTGCGGCGGTATGGAAACCCATAAATGGTTTATAGAAAATTCTAGAGTGCATGCGAAGATGATTATGAAGCATATCACTACAGGGGTGAAAAATACCAAAAACCAATGAACGACTTTTCAATTGCCATACATGGTGGCGCGGGCACTTTAGTGAAAGGCACTATGACACCTGATAAAGAAATAGCATACAAAAGTACCTTACAAAAGGCTTTAGATACAGCATACGACTGTTTAGCACAAGGAGGCTCTTCCGTAGATGCGGTTGAAAAAGCAGTTGTATTTTTAGAAAACTCAACCCTGTTCAATGCAGGTAAAGGAAGTGTATTTACGGCGGAAGGCACGCATGAAATGGATGCTGCCATCATGGAAGGCGCCACCTTACACGCTGGTGGTGTTTCCTTAATTACTGGTATAAAGAATCCAATTTGTTTAGCTAGAGATATTATGGAAAAAAGCGAACATGTTTTTCTGGCCGGTAAAGGTGCGATGGACTTTGCATTAAGCCTAGACTACCTCTTAGAAGATGCTAGTTATTTTTATGATGCCCTACGATATGAACAATGGCAAGAAATTAAAGGAACGGACAGCTTCCAATTAGACCATTCTACAAAAAAAGATAGTAAATTCGGTACCGTTGGCGCCGTAGCTAAGGACCGCAATGGTACGATTGCCGCTGCAACATCAACCGGTGGTATGACCAATAAAAGATTTGGTAGAATAGGGGATAGCCCTATGATAGGGTCAGGAACATATGCCAATAACAAAACATGCGCAGTATCTTGTACAGGGAGTGGTGAATTTTTTATCCGTGGCGTAGTCGCTTATGATGTTTCCTGCCTTATGGAATACAAAAATTATACGTTACAAGAAGCTGCAGACGAAGTTATTCAAAAAAGAATGGTAAACTTAGGGGGTGATGGCGGACTCATTGCTATTGATGCCAACGGAACTATAGCCATGCCTTTTAATACCGAGGGAATGTATAGAGGTTTCAAAACATCTTCTGGGCAAGAAGCAACGGCTATCTATAAGGATTAAACCAAAGGAGCATCCAAGGGTAATACTTTAAGTTTACGGCTCTTAATGTTAAATCGGTCACCATTTGCTAGGATATGTGTTCTAAGATTGGATAATGACATGGGCTCTCCCTCCTCTAATATTTTTTGATTGTTATGCTTCAATTTACTCGGGTCAAATAGAATCACCATTCCGGAGCCTATCACTTCAAAAGTATTACATTTTTTAATCACCAGACCCGTATCCTCTGCAAGTCCAACGCCTAATAAATTCGGAAATTTGGCAACTGCTTCCGATAATCGTCCAAAGCGACCTCGTCTTATGAAATGAGAATCTATGATTAGGTTAGGAATAAAGTCCATTCCTTCTGCCATACCAACGGCCCCTTTTATAAAAGCCTCCTTACTGCTTCCACCTGTAATCATCTCTTTTGACATACACATGGCACCAGCACTCGTACCTGCAATGACCAAAGAATCTTTTTTATATCTATCTGCAAGAATCGCATGAATGCTAGTATTCCCAATCTTACCAGTAATTTGAGACTGATCACCACCAGAAAACATAAAGCAATCCGCTTGTTCTGCTAGCATAATATTTTGTTCCAATTCAGAATCCTCACGTTTTCGAACGTCCATTAAATGCACATTGGTACAGCCTAATTTACCAAAAGCATCCAAATAGTTCTCCCAAACCTCATCGGGAATACTAGAGGCAGTTGGTACGACTACAATCATGGCATCTTTACCGCCACTTTCATGAACCACCCGAGCTAAAATACCATCTCCAATAAATTCCAAAGTACTATGTTCGGGTGTATCTACTCCCTTATCCTCATTACCTCCAATAGGTATCAAAACTCCCCGAATGTCCATTATATTTCTTTTAAGCCACAAAAATACATCTATCAATTGAATATAAAATCATATCTTTTAGTTTTCGCAATACGAACTAGAATCAACTATTAAATGAAAATAAGAACAATCAATGCTATGAAAGGGCCTAATTATTGGTCCGTACGCCGCCACAAGCTTATCGTAATGGTCTTAGACTTAGAAGCTATGGAAGACCTTCCATCCAATAAGATTCCAGGATTTTCTGACCGACTTAAAGCACTTTTCCCCAGCATGTACTCTCACCGTTGTTCAGAAGGTTGTGAAGGTGGTTTTTTTATGCGAGTAGATGAAGGTACTTGGATGGGCCACGTAGTGGAACATATAGCATTGGAAATACAGACCATGGCAGGCATGGATACCGGTTTTGGCCGCACGCGCGACTATGGAGAACACGGCGTATACAATGTTGTTTTTTCCTATTTAGAAGAAAGTGTAGGTCGTTTTGCAGCCAAAGCAGCAGTAGATATTTGTGAAGCATTGATAGCTGCTAAAGATTACAATTTAGATGAAGATTTACAAAAGATGCGAGAACTGCGTGAAGCGGATCGCTTAGGCCCAAGTACAGGTTCTATAATCGAGGAAGCAGAAAGCAGAGGTATCCCATGGATAAGATTGAACAAATACTCTCTGTGCCAATTAGGTTACGGAGCCAATCAAAAAAGAATTCAAGCCACCGTTACGAGTGAAACAAGCAGTATTGGGGTAGAACTTGCCTGCGACAAAGAAGACACAAAGCACCTTTTGGAACAAGCGGAGGTTGAGGTTCCAAAAGGAGAGATTATTTCTAAGGAAAGTAGTTTAAAAGAGGCCTGTGATTATGTTGGCTACCCTTTAGTTATTAAACCAATAGATGGTAACCATGGTAGGGGAATCACTGTAGATATAAATACCTATGAGCATGCTTTGGAAGGCTACCACGAAGCCAAGGAAGTCTCTAGAAGAGTTATTGTTGAAAAATACATTACAGGGGAAGATTTTAGACTGCTGGTCATTAATCATGTTCTTGTTGCAGCCGCTAAACGCACCCCAGCCCATGTAATCGGAAACGGTAAAAACACCATTGAAGAGTTAGTAGCAGAAGTAAACAAAGACCCTAGGCGTGGTTACGGTCATGAAAAAGAATTAACAGCTATTACCATTAATAGTCTTACCCAAAGCATAATAGCCGATGCAGGCTACACTGTAGATTCGGTTTTACCAGACGGGGAACGGTTAATTTTAAAAGATACTGCTAATCTGAGTACTGGAGGAACCGCTGAAGATGTAACTGATAGGGTACATCCCGCAAATGTTTCCATGGCGGAACGTATCTCCAAAATTATAGATTTGGATATTTGTGGTATTGATATTATGGCGAGTGCCATAAGCAAACCCTTGTCCGAAACAGGAGGAGCAGTCTTAGAAGTAAATGCAGGACCAGGATTCCGAATGCACCTGGCGCCAACTACAGGATTACCAAGAAATGTAGCAGCACCTGTAGTGGATAAACTTTTTCCACAAACTGGAGATACGGGCAGAATACCCATAGTTGCCATCACCGGTACCAATGGCAAAACCACAACGAGCAGACTCATCGCCCATATTGCTAAAATGAGGGGATTCCGAGTAGGGTATACTACTAGCGATGGTGTATATATACAGAATAGGCTGCTAATGAAAGGGGATTGTACCGGGCCACAAAGCGCAGAATTTGTATTAAAGGACCCCACCGTAAATTTTGCAGTTTTAGAATGTGCACGTGGGGGAATGCTTAGGGCCGGACTAGCCTTTCCAAGTTGTGACGTGGGTATCGTAACCAATGTTTCCGCAGATCATTTAGGTCTCAAAGGAATCCATACCATAGAACAGTTGGCACGGGTTAAAGGCGTTGTGCCCGAAACGGTAGCACCCGATGGCTATGCCATTTTAAATGCCGATGATGATTTGGTATATGCCATGCGAAAAGGAATACAATCCAATTTGGCCCTCTTTTCGATGGATGAAGACAACCCAAGAATAAAAGCCTTACAACGCAAAGGAGGTATTACAGCAATCTATGAGAATGGCTATGTGACCTTGTGCAAGGGCACTTGGAAAATGCGTATTATGAAGGCTGACACTATACCTCTAACATACGGAGGAAAAGCTAAATTTATGATTCAGAATATTCTCCCAGCTATTATTACCGCGAATGTACGCGGTATTAGTATCGAGGATACCAAAGCTGCTTTAGAAACCTTTATTCCATCAGCTTCCCAGACACCTGGCCGGCTGAACCTATTCAAATTCAATAAGTTCCAAATGCTCTTGGATTATGCCCATAACCCTGCAGGAATGAGGGCCCTCCAAAAATTTACTGACCAGTTGGATGCAACCGTAAAAGTAGGTATCGTCGCTGGTATTGGCGATAGACGCGAGGAAGACAATATGGAAATTGGAAGAATCGCAGGAGAAATGTTCGATGAGATTATTATCCGCCAGGACAAACATCTTCGTGGAAAAACAGAAGAAGAACTAATAAAAATGATAAAAGACGGAATCTTAAAAGAGTTTCCAAAAAAGAAAATAACCATAATTCCATCAGAAAAAGAGGCCATACATTACGCTGTGGACAATGCTATTGAAGGAACATTAATTGTGCTGTGCAGCGATGTTGTTCCAGATGCCCTTGATTTGGTACAGGAACTAAAGAAAAATGAACAAATGGTAAGCTAAAAACTATTTTTTAATAACAAATATCCTGCATTAAAAAGCCATCAATTCCTGATGGCTTTCTTAATTGACTATTTTTTAAATTCTGATGCTCAAGGAAAAACGACAAATAAAGACTCAATTATTAGCAGTCTTTTTTAATCCAATTAAAATAAGATTAAAAATAAGTAGCCACAAAAAGCAATGATTAGAAATTGAAATTTATGTTTATAATTGTTATTGTTTAGTCAAATGCAAAGCCCGTAGACACTCTAAAGATAAAAGCGTAGAGAACAACAGCAAACATAACAAAACTGAACCAAGCGAAAAATTTGAAGTATCGTTTGGCTATGTAATTTCCGAGGTTTTGAAAACCATCAGTATAGATTTCCTTTAAAAGTAGCATTGTTTTCATAAATAGGTTTTTTTAATTACCTACAAAGTTATCAGCCACTTTTTGGCTAATATGAAAAATTTGTTAAACAGCAGGAAACATAGGGTGATTTGTACTTGCATTGGGTAAGTGACCATTTGTATCGGCAAATTGCAACCACACAATTTCACTGATTCGGAGAATAAAGTCCAATAATCCCGATAAAAGGCATTTAAGAAATACTACAGGCTCTTTTAAGTCCTATAAGATTAAAGAGAATACTTAAAGCAAAGCAGCCATTTCCAATTTAAAATGAGTAATATTTTCCTTTAAAACAAAGAAAAGGTTGCTTTTCCTCTTCAAGGTATATTTCTAAATACTTAGAGGGAATACCCCAAAACCCTAGAACGGGATTAATGTAATTCGTAATTTTTGAAGGATATTTCTAATATAAGTTGAGGTCCTTTATATTAATTTCAAATTTAAAAAAAGCCGACAAACCTTATAATAACCGGGGTATCTCCCTTCCCCTTCTGGTGTAAACTACTCATAAAATTAATATTCAAAAAAAATAGCCATAATCTTTAATTATTGAGAATGGTATAAAAAAAAGAGGGAAACTTAACCAGTATTGTACCGTTTCTATTTCTATTTCTATTTCTATTTCTATTTCTATTTAAAAATAAAAAAACCTAATCAACTTATTGAGAGTTAATTAGGTGATTTAAAAAGTGACCGCGAAGGGATTCAAACCCCCAACCCTCAGAGCCGAAATCTGATGCGCTATTCAGTTGCGCCACGCGGCCGTTCATATAATATTCAAAAATAGAATTTCTTCTAGCGATAGTATTACTTTACGACAATTTCTTTTTAACAATATTAGAAATAGTTTTTCCATCGGCTTGACCTGCCAATTCCTTTGACACCATGCCCATGACCTTACCCATATCCTTCATGCCGGATGCTCCAGTAGCAGCAATACTCAGGATAACTACTTTCTCTATTTCTTCTTCGGTCAACTGCTCTGGCAAAAACTGCTCTAGTACGGTAATTTGTGCCAATTCAGGTTCCGCCAAGTCTTCTCTACCTTGCTCACTAAATATGGTCGCACTATCCCTACGCTGTTTTACCAGCTTTTGGACTAGTTTTACTTCATCATCTTCCGAAAGTGCTCCATCCCCACTAGTCTGAGCCAACAAAAGAGCAGATTTAATAGCTCGCAAGGATTCTAAAGCCACAGTATCCTTAGCCTTCATCGCTGTTTTCAATTGTTCCATTACCTGTTGTTGCAATCCCATATTAGCCTGTTTTAAGAGCTGCGAAGATAAAAAATAAACCCGAAAACAAGAGCTGTTTCCGGGTTTAAAAGTTATGATGCATAACGCATCTAGTCTACATTATCATGCAAGAAAGAGTTATTTGATCGTAACTGAATATCATTATTACTATCATCACTTAAACTAGTTCTGGAAATTTTTTGCTCTCTAGCATTTTCGTTTAAATCGACCCCTTGCCTTTTATATGCAGGTTGCTTTTCAAACTCGTCTATGTTGTTAACGCTATTTTTGAATTTATAATTAAAATCCTTCAATTTTCTCCTTCTTTCATCAGCTCTTTCCCTTAACAATTCCTCAATGGGTGTTTCCATTGGGTCCATTTGCTCATCGGGCCGCGCTATAGGAGCTTTAGGAGCAACCGTTTTTCTTTCAAAAACTAGCTCATCCTCAACTATCTTAGGTTCAAATTCTTCCGCTTTTGATTTTGCTCCCGTAAGTTTGTTTTCCAGTTGCATATAGTCATCTAGACTGTATCTTGTTTCGCCCTTATTATTATACTCCAAAACCGGGATAATTTCAACGCTATCATTTACGTCCATATCCTTAACCTCATCATTAAGGTCGAACATAATAACATTTTTCTTTTCCTCTTCATCGGTGACCAAAGGCAACTCAAAGCCTATTGCAAATTGGTCCTCTTTATCTTCTACTTTTAACTCTTCTGCTTGAACTACCTCTATCTCACGCAGCGCATCCGAAGATTCTATGATTACAAAATCTTCCTCCGAAACATTTTCAGCTACTACCTCTTCATAAAAAACATTAAAATTTTTGATATAGTTTGTAGTAGGTATTAAATCAAAATCTCCATGGTCAACCAATTCATAACGGGTTTGTGGTGTTGCCTCCACGTTGTCCTCTTCAAGCACATGTACCTTTTTATCGGATGACATAAGCTGCATTTCCGCTTTTTGTCCCTCCTCCAAATTATGGATTATTTTTTTTGACTCGGTGTTTACAATGTCGTCCTGTTGTTCTATGTTAAATCCCGTAGCGATGACTGTTACAGCGATGGCTTCCCCTAAACCGTCGTCCTCACCAACACCCATAATGATGTTTGCACCATGCCCTGCTTCAATTTGAATATGGTCATTGATTTCACCAATTTCATCAATAGTAATTTCCTGAGCACCTGAAACGATTAGCAACAATACGTTTTTAGCCCCCTGGATTTTATTATCGTTTAACAAAGGTGAATCCAAGGCCTTCATAATGGCCTCATTTGCCCTAGCGGAACCCGAAGCAATTGCGGAGCCCATGATGGCCGTACCGCTATTGGAAAGTACAGTTTTAGCATCGCGTAAATCTATATTCTGTGTGTAGTGGTGTGTTATTACTTCGGCAATACCTCTTGCCGCAGTAGCCAACACTTCATCTGCTTTTGAGAACCCAGCCTTAAAACCAAGGTTACCATATACCTCTCTTAGCTTGTTATTGTTGATTACGATTAAGGAGTCTACGTTGTTTCTAAGCTTCTCTATACCTTTTTGAGCTTGATCGCAACGCATTTTTCCTTCAAAATTAAAGGGCATGGTTACGATACCCACAGTGAGCACATCCATTTCTTTTGCAAACTTTGCGATAACGGGAGCAGCACCAGTTCCTGTTCCCCCACCCATACCCGCAGTAATGAATATCATCTTGGTTGTATTGTCCAACATCTGTTTGATGTCCTCCATACTCTCCATGGCAGCTTGTTCCCCAACTTCAGGGTTGGCACCAGCGCCCAATCCTTCTGTTAACGAAACCCCCAATTGAATCTTATACGGAACGGGACTGTTGTCCAAAGCCTGTGAATCTGTATTACAAATAACGAAATCTACTCCGTTAATTCCGGCCTGGAACATGTGGTTAATAGCATTACTACCTCCTCCTCCTACGCCAATGACCTTGATTACATTGCTTTGATTCTTTGGAAGATCAAAAGAGATATTGTCAAATTCGCTGCTGTTGCTCATATTGTTTTTATTACTGGTTATTGTATGCTTTATGCTATGGTTGTTCTACTCTGCGTTGTCTAAAAATTCCTTTAACTTTTCGGACCATTTATCAAACACTGATTTACGTTCCTTTCTTCTTTCTTCGTTGACGTGAAGCTCCTCCATCCGATTCTCTTCTTCGGTTACTGTATCCATCTCTGGAGCTGAACTAACTTCGGCCTGCATCTTGGATTGATTCTTTACCGCATTCATTAACAGTCCTACCGCCGTGGCATATAAAGGACTTGCTATCTCGGCATCGGAATCACCTGCCAAATGCTCATTTGGGTATCCTATTCTGGTATCCATTCCTGTGATGTACTCTACCAATTGTTTAAGATGCTTTAACTGGCTTCCCCCACCAGTAAGAACAATCCCTGCAATTAGTTTTTTCTTTTGTTCGTCATGTCCGTAATTCTTGATTTCTACGTATACCTGCTCAATAATTTCTACAACCCTGGCATGTATAATTTTTGAGAGGTTTTTTAAAGAAATCTCCTTGGGTTCCCTTCCTCTTAGACCCTGTATGGAAACAATCTCATTCTCTTTGTTTTCCCCTGGCCATGCAGAACCAAACTTCATCTTTAATAACTCAGCCTGCTTCTCTATGATAGAACAGCCTTCCTTGATATCTTCGGTAATTATACCACCACCAAAAGGGATGACTGCGGTGTGTCTTATAATACCATCTTTAAAAATGGCTAGATCGGTAGTCCCTCCTCCTATATCGATAAGTGCAACCCCTGCTTCCTTTTCTTCCTGACTTAAAACAGCATCGGACGACGCTAATGGTTCCAACGTAATATTCCCTAGTCCAAGGCCTGCACTTTTAATACACCTACCCACATTTTTTATGGAGGTTACCTGACCTACAACAACATGAAAATTGGCCTCTAAGCGCCCACCGTACATACCTATAGGCTGCTTGATTTCTGCTTGGCCATCAACCTTATATTCTTGTGGAAGCACATGTATAATCTCCTCTCCTGGTAGCATAATCAACTTATGCACTTGATTTACAAGCTTGTCTAAATCAATATCTCCAATAACCTCCTCAGAATCAGCTCTGGTTATATAATCGCTGTGCTGTAAACTTCGGATGTGCTGCCCTGCGATTCCCACTACTACGTTACCGATTTTTAGGCCAGATGTACTTTCGGCCTCTTCAACAGCCTGTTGTATCGATTTTATGGTCTGTGTGATATTGTTTACTACACCACGGTGAACGCCCAAACTTTTGGACTTTCCAATGCCCAAAATCTCAATCTTCCCATATTCGTTTTCCTTACCAATGATAGCAACGATCTTCGTTGTTCCGATGTCTAGACCGACTGAATAATTAACTTGTTCCATTCCCTTTTAAATTTTAGTGCACACTACCTGATTATTGAATTCCAAACTTACTACGGCAAAATCTTCTAAGGTTTTATCCTTGTTAGCTTTAGCGTAAAACGCTTTGAAATTGCTGAACTTTTCCTCTAGGTTATCTATATTTCCCAAATTCACTACAAATTGGTTTAATCTAAATTTCAATTTGTAATTGTCCTTTTCCTCAATATGAATACCAATTACGTTTTTACGCAAAAAGCCATCCGCATTGATAAATTCCAAAATAACATACACATCCTCTAAGCTTTCACCCGTTACATCACCCGTGATTATTGGCACCCTAGCGGAATGATTAGCCGATAACGGCATACGCTTTCCTTCGTCATCCAAATAGAATTTCGAATTTCCCTCTATGCGACCGATTGGTTTACGTTGAATAATTCTAGACGTAAGTTTACCATCTATAGTAAGATACACTTGGGCACTTTTCACCATTTCATTGGCTTCGATAGCCTTTTCTACTGTATTCAAAGCTATCTTTTCTTTAGGGACATTTTCCAGTCCACCATAATTTTGTATTAACAATTTATTAACCGTTCCTTCCGTGAGGTAGAGATTCTCGTCCCCACTGAACTCCACCTTCATTTTAATGATATTTTTCCTACTGTTTCGTTGATTAGAAAACGCGTATAACCCCATAATTGCAAGAATTAGGGCAATTAACTTTATATTATTCCAGTTCGTTTGCATATGCCAGTTCATTTTTAATTTTTTCTATTTCCAGACCAATGTCCCCAGCCCCCATAGTCACCAGTACCTCAGGGTTTTGAGCCTTTATTTCGGCTATGATAGCCTCTTTTTTTACTACCTTTTTGTTATTATTAGTCATTTTTTCCAACAACCAATCAGAGTCTATTCCTGTTAAGGGGATTTCCCTTGCAGGATAGATTTCCAATAACAGTACCGAATCGAATCTGGAAAGGCTTTTCGCAAATTCATCACCAAAATCCCTAGTTCTAGAAAAAAGATGTGGTTGAAAAACGGCCAATACCTTTTTATTAGGGTGCATTTCTTCAATCGCATCAAACACCGCATCAATTTCTGTGGGGTGATGTGCATAATCATCAATAAAGACAAATGCTTGGGTATGTATCTTATATGAAAATCTGCGCTGCACACCCTTAAATGTGCCCAATGCAAGTGCTAAGCGTTCCGGTGGCGACCCGGCTTTAATCGCCATAGCAAAAGCAACCAAACCGTTAAGTAAATTATGCCTACCCGGTTTAGTGAACCTGACCCCTTTCAAGGTTATATTAGGGGCTTTCAAATCAAATATATAAGTACCTTGTTCTATTTTTATGTTTCGGATGCAATAATCAGAATCGTCATCTATGCCATATGTTACACCTTCTAATGGAAGACCTTGACGAACAAAGAGGGTTCCTCCGGGCTTTATACGTTTTGTAAAGTCGATAAAGGAAGTAGTTAATGCTTGCGCATCACCATAGATATCTAAATGGTCGGCATCCATAGAGGTTATACAAGCAACATTAGGCGTAAGGCGCAAAAAAGAACGATCAAACTCATCTGCCTCCACCACCGAATATTCAGTTCCCTCCAAAAGAAAATTACTCTGAAAATCTTCAGAGATACCCCCTAAAAATGCTGTAAGCGGCGTGCCGGTTTCTTTTAGTAAATGTGCCAATATACAAGATGTCGTTGTTTTGCCATGCGTTCCTGCAACCGCAAAACAGAATGAATCTTTAGTGATAAGACCCAGTACTTCAGAACGCTTTTTTATCACAAAACGATTGTTCTGAAAATATTGGTATTCGCTATGCGATGAAGACACGGCAGGCGTATATACAATTAAGGTGCTATTCGGATTCTGAAATGATTCTGGAATCAATTGCACGCTATCTTCGTAATGAATAGAAATTCCCGTTTGGACCAACTCCCTAGTCAACGGGGTTTCTGTTTTGTCGTATCCTGCAACCTGTAGGTTTATAAACCTGAAATAACGCGCTAAAGCAGACATACCTATGCCTCCTATACCAATAAAATAAACGCTATGTATGTTTTTCAAGTCCAAAATTCCTGTTCTAAAAAAATTTTACTTTCTACTTTTCTAACTAAAAACTATTTCTCTACTTTAATTTGTGTAGCGCAATCTGTCATTTGTACTCTCCCTGTTCACTGTACTTTTTTATCATTTATACAACCTTAACTTCTAAAAGTTTTTCTACTTCATCACAAATAGCACTTGTGGCATTTGGCAGCGCCAAAGCTTTTATGTTTTGTGATAACTCTTTTTGTTTTTGCTCATTAGTGAATACCGAATTAAAACGTATCTCAAACTCGCTTTCCAAATCGATTTCCCGTATCAATATGGCAGCAGACTTATTATCAAGAGATTGGGCATTTTTAGTCTGATGATCTTCCGCTACATTAGGCGATGGAATAAAAAAGGTAGGTTTTCCAACTATACACAATTCAGATACCGAACCAGCACCCGCCCTAGAGATAATTATATCTGCAGCAACATAAGCCTTATCCATATCATTCAAATAGGCATGTACTTTTACCGTTTCGTTCGTAAGGCTTTTATACTCTTCTATATAGCCTTTTCCACATTGCCATAACACCTGTACTCCTAGATTCTGAAAAAAAGCTAACTTTTCATATATAAGAGAATTGATACGTCTTGCACCAAGACTCCCACCCAAGACCAATACCGTCTTTTTAGTTAGATTGAGCTCAAAAAAATCCAAAGCATCATTCCTATTCACCGCTAGATTTACTAAATCTGCACGGACGGGATTTCCTGTTTTAACTATTTTATCAGCTGGAAAAAAGCGTTGCATACCATCATAGGCCACACAGATTTTCTGCACCCTATTCTTAAGTAGTTTATTGGTAATACCCGCATAGGAATTCTGCTCCTGTAACACACAAGGTATCCCTTTACCCGATGCCATCCTCAAAAGCGGCCCACTAGCAAACCCTCCCGTACCGATTACGGCATGTGGCTTGACCCGTTTTACTATGCTACCTGCTTTTATCAAACTACTTATCAATTTAAATGGAAACATTAAATTCTTAAAGCTTAGTTTCCGTTGTATCCCTGTAATCCATAAACCTTCTATCTTATACCCGGCTTGGGGTACTTTTTCCATTTCCATTCTATCCTTCGCACCTACGAATAAGAATTCCGCCTTTGGAAACCTTCTTTTTAATTCGTTCGCTATGGCTATCGCCGGATAGATGTGTCCGCCTGTTCCTCCTCCAGAAATAATAAACCTATAATTGTCCACTTAACACTTCTAAAGGGTTACTCTCATCAAAATCGGCTGGCCCAGCATTATCCTGTGCCAAACTCTTATTACTAGCACTCAAAATAATTCCTATAGCCAAACAAGTCATCCAACTGGAGGTTCCCCCACTACTTATCAATGGCAAATTCTGACCTGTTACCGGAAATAGTTCTACGGCTACCGCCATATTAATCATAGCTTGAAAAACAATGGGTAGCCCCACACCCAAAACCAATAGTTTACTAAAAATAGAGGTAGAACCATTGGCTACTACCACAATACGAAACAGTAAAAACAGATAAACCAACATAAGGCCAAAACCACCCACAAGACCGTATTCTTCAACAATTATGGCATAAATAAAATCCGAAGAACTCTGTGGTAAAAAGTTTTTCTGCACACTCTTTCCAGCACCCTTACCTACAATACCACCCGTAGCAATGGCAATCTTTGCTCTTTCTATCTGGTAATTGGCATCTGTATCTTCTGGACTTGTAAAACTATCTATACGGCTCATCCAAGTATCTACACGGTTTGGAAATAAATCTGGAAATGCCTTTGCCGTTACTACGAATAAGGTCAAACAAACCAATCCGGTCGCTACTATTCCCAACAAATATTTTGTAGGATAGCCTCCCAAAAAACAAAGCATCAATACCATGGAAAATATAATGCCTGCAGTAGAAAAGTTAGCGGGTAAAATCAATACCACTACAAAAAATACAGGAAGCCATAAGGGCAATATACTTTCGGTAAACGTAACTGTTCTATCCCGTATCTTTGAAAGATATCTAGCCACATAAATAAGTAGCACTACTGCCGCCAAATTGGAGGGCTGAAACCCGAACCCAACAAAGGGTATATGAATCCACCTACTGGCATTGGTATCCCCACTATTTGTTCCTTGTGCCAAAACAAAAACCAACAAAACCAAAATTATGGGTAAGGCAATCAAGGAGAGTCCCCTAAAAAAATGTGTTGGGATTTTATGAACACCGTAGATAATACCAAAACCAAAGAACAATAACAACGCATGCTTTACCAAATGACCAACGGTAGTTCCATTACCTACCACATAGACCAGATTACTACTGGCACTGTAAACAGGTAAAAAGGAAAATAGGGCCAATAGGGCCGCAATGGCCCAAATAGCTTTATCTCCTTTGATATTTTTAAACAGTTTTAGCACTTATAAATTCTTTACACAATTCTTAAACTGATTACCTCTGTCCTCATAGTTGTTAAACAGATCAAAACTGGCACAGGCCGGAGACAATAAAACTGTATCTCCGCGCTCGGCAATCTTATAGGCTACCTTTACCGCTTCTTCCATAGCATATGTTTCCACCACTAAATCCACAACGTTCCCAAAAGTTTCCTTGATCTTAGTATTATCCATACCTAGACATACAATAGCCTTTACTTTTTCGCGTACCAGTGACATCAAGGCCGTATAATCGTTTCCTTTGTCCACACCGCCAACAATCCAAACTGTTTGGGTCTTTACACTATCTAGCGCAAAATAGGTGGCATTTACATTGGTTGCCTTAGAATCGTTTATGTACTGCACGTGGTTTATTTTCAAAACCTTTTCCAAACGATGGGGTGCACCTTGAAAATTAGAAATACATTCTCGGATGGTCTCCTTACGGATACTTACCAATTTTGCAATGGTAGCCCCGGCCATTGTATTCTTTACGTTGTGTTGTCCTTCCAGTGCTAAAGCGTCTGTCGTCATCGTTATCTTATCTGTTAGTGTTCTTATTATAATATTTTTGTCTTCTAAATAGGTTCCTTCCTTAAATTTCTCCCTAAGGGAAAATGGCATCAATTTGGATTTGACCGGGTTGGCTTTTAGCCAGGAAACAATTACAGCATCATCTGCATCGTAAATTAGATAATCGGTCTCCTTTTGGTTCATCGCAATCCTAAACTTTGAGGCGATATAGTTCTCGAACTTATAATCGTACCGATCCAAATGATCTGGCGTAATGTTGGTTATTACCGCTATATCAGGCCTAAACTCCTGAATACCGTCCAGCTGAAAACTACTTATCTCCAAAACGTAATACTCAAAATCCTTAGTAGCGACCATCTTTGCAAAACTGTCCCCAATATTACCCGCCATAGCTACATTTAATCCTCCACCTTTCAGTAGATGGTTGGTGAGCATGGTGGTGGTCGTTTTTCCGTTACTACCCGTTATACCAATAATTTTGGCATCGGTATACTTAGACGCAAACTCAATTTCAGAGATAACCGGAATACCTTTAGCTACTAATTGCTTTACCAAAGGCACGGCATCCGGAATACCAGGACTTTTCATTACGATAGTTGCCTCTAGTATACGGTCCTCTGAGTGGTTTTCCTCTTCCCAATCAATTCCATAATGCGAAAGAACGTTCTTGTATTTCTCTTTAATTTTTCCTTTGTCGGATACAAAAACATCGTATCCCTCTTTTTGACCTAAAATAGCCGTACCCACGCCACTTTCTCCACCGCCTAGAATCACTAAAAGTGCCATTTATCGTAATTTTAAAGTCACTATAGTGACTATGGCTAATAGGATTCCTACAATCCAAAAACGGGTTACAATTTTACTTTCGTGGTATCCTTTTTTCTGATAGTGGTGATGCAAAGGAGCCATTAAAAAAACACGCTTCCCTTCTCCATATTTTCGCTTCGTATATTTAAAATACCCCACCTGCACCATAACGGAAATAGATTCCGCAAAGAAAATTCCGCAAAGAATGGGAATCAACAATTCCTTACGGATTATAATCGCGATTACCGCAATGACACCTCCTATGGTTAAACTCCCAGTATCTCCCATAAAAACTTGCGCCGGAAATGCGTTGTACCATAGAAATCCAACCAGAGCACCTGTAAATGCAGTTATAAAAATCACCAACTCCTCCACTCCCTTTATGTACATAATATCCAAATACTCAGAAAAAATGATGTTACTGGAAACCCAGGCAAAAATCCCAAGGGTAATGACTATAATGGCGGAAGTACCGGCTGCGAGTCCATCTATCCCATCCGTAAGATTGGCTCCATTCGAAACCGCAGTAACAATAAGAATGATGATAGGGATAAAAATTAACCAGCTATAACCAGCGAATCCATCGCCCAACCATGAAATAAAACTGCTATAATCCAGCTCGTTATTCTTAAAAAAAGGAACCGTGGTCATGGTAGATTTAATATCCGCCCCTTTTACCTCTTCTACGGTAAAATTCTCGGTAATCGTTGTTTTGGTATGCTCGCGCATGGTTACTTCTGGATGAAAATAAAGCGTGGCACCTACTACCAATCCTAAAACAACCTGACCCAAAATCTTAAACCTACCCTTTAGTCCATCTTTGTTCTTCCTGAAAATTTTAATATAATCATCGATAAAACCGATAATCCCCATCCATAGGGTGGTCACAATAAGGAGTATGATATAGATATTGTGTAATTTGGCGAAAAGCAGGACTGGAATTAGTGTTGCGAATATGATAATAATACCGCCCATCGTTGGCGTTCCAGCTTTTTGTTTTTGCCCATCTAGGCCCAAATCCCTCACTGTTTCGCCAATCTGCTTTTTTTGAAGAAAAAGAATGATGCGCTTACCGTATATCGTAGCCAAACCCAAAGAAAATAGGATAGCCATAGCCGCCCTAAAGGTCAGAAACCCAAAAAGGGATGCCCCAGGGAACTGGTATTCATTTTCTAAATATTCAAATAGATAGGTTAACATATATTCTCGCTACAAGCCAATTAATATCGACCTTGGTTATTTATCTAAACTTTTTAATACTTCGGTTACCATCTTAAAATCATCAAACTCTATCCGCTTCCCGTTGGTTTCCTGATAGGTCTCGTGTCCTTTACCGGCTACTAGAATAATATCATTTGCAGCAGCTAATTGACAAGCCGTTTTAATCGCTTGCTCCCTATTTTCAATAGCTAATATTTTATTGGTATGCTGGGGTTCTACACCCGCCACCATTTCGGTAATGATTTCCGAGGGTGATTCTGTTCTAGGATTATCCGAGGTAAAAATGACCTTGTTACTCATTTCGGAAGCGATATTACCCATTACCGGACGCTTTGATCTGTCTCTGTCGCCACCACACCCCACAACGGTGATGACGTTTTCATTTCCAGTCCTTAATGTGCCGATTGTCTCGAGCACATTTTTTAAAGCATCCGGCGTATGGGCATAATCGACTATAGCCGTTATTTTTTGTTTTGAAATGTAATACTGAAACCTACCATCTACATTATCGAGCTCACTTAACAATCTCAGGGTCTCTAACTTTTCTAAGCCTAGTAAATCTGCAGTAGCATAAATAGCAAGCATGTTATAGGCGTTGAAATGACCTATTAGTTTGGTCCACAATTCGTTATCATCAATCTTCAACAACTGACCATCAAACTGATTTTCTAAAACCTGAGCCTTATAGTCCGCATAGTTCTTTAGGGCATAGGTGTACTTTCTAGCATTGGTATTTTGTAACATCACCAAGCCGTTCCTATCATCTATATTAGTAAGGGCAAACGCATTTTTAGAAAGATTATCGAAAAGTATTTTTTTGGTATCCCTGTACTCGGCAAATGTTTTGTGATAGTCCAAATGGTCGTGCGACAGGTTTGTGAAAATAGCTCCTTCAAAGACCAAGCCTTCCGTTCTTTTTTGATGGATCCCATGAGAACTTACCTCCATAAAACAGAACTCCACACCAGCATCGTTCATCAAGCTCAGATTTTGGTTGATAACAAGCGCATCTGGGGTGGTGTGTGTAGTTTTATACTCGGTTTCATCTACCATAATTTTAATAGTAGATAACAAGCCAACCTTGTAGCCTGCCTTTTTAAAGAGCTGATATAATAAACTGGTAACGGTAGTCTTCCCGTTTGTTCCGGTAACCCCAATCAATTTTAAGTTCTTGGAGGGGTTTCCATAAAAGTTGGAAGCTATTATGGCAAGTGCACTATTTCCATTGGCAACTTCTACATAGGTAACCTCATTGACCATATCTTCTGGAAGTTGCTCACAAATAATAGCCTTGGCACCCAAATCTATTGCCTTTCTTATATAGTTATGACCATCTGTAAGTGTTCCCTTAATCGCAACAAAGACATCATCCATTTGAACGTTACGCGAGTCAAAACAAACGGCATTGACACTACAATTAGTAGTGCCACTTACCGCCGTCAGGCTAACTCCAAATAATATGTCTTTTAGTAACTTCATGAAAGTTCCAATACTATTTTTTTCACTTCTTTAATATTTGTTCCCTTCGATATCGATTGACGATAAACCTTTCCATTCCCCTTTAGCTCTACCTCTATTCCTAAATTTTCCAGTATCGAAACAGCATCCATACCACTCATACCCTGTAAATTGGGAACCTCTATATACTCTTTTTGCATGTGCGCAAAATATCCTTGGTAGGCTTTATCCAAACCACTATCAAATCCATCTCGCATATCGATCTCGTCAGTTAACGGGGATGTCGCATATACTTTTTGAGCCACTGACTTAAAAACAGGACCCGAAACATCCGCTCCGTAATAGCCAACGCTTTTGTCTGGCTTATGAATTACTACAATACAAGAATACTTAGGGTTATCTGCCGGAAAATACCCAGCAAACGAAGAAATATATTCGTATTTATCCCTATCCTTAGACACATAATTGGTTTGCGTAGTTCCTGTTTTTCCGGCCATGGAAAAGTTTTTTGAGTACATGCCGTTACCCGTACCAGTCTTTTTCTCAACAACATCTTTTAAAATCTGCTGTACCTTTCTTACCGTCTCCTGGGAACAAATTGACGGATTCAACACTTCCTTGTCAAACCTCCTAATACTCTTGTTCCATTCTTTGACTTCTTTTATAAGTCTTGGTTTTAGCAATTCCCCATCATTGGCAATAGCATTATAAAATGCCAATGTTTGCAAAGGGGTCATAGACACTTCATAACCGTATGCCATTTGTGCCAAAGACAGTCCTGACCACCCTTTATCTCCGGGATATCTTAAAACAGGAATACCCTCCCCTCTTACTGGTAGCCCTAACTCCTTATGAAGACCCATACTCATGAGTCGATTCACATACTTTTCAGGATTATCCTTATAACCATTGTGAATCATCTTAGCGAATGCTACATTTGAGGAGACCTCAAAAGCTTTTGCTACAGATATCTTACCATGTCCACCGCGCTTTGTATCCTTTATTCTATGATTGTATAATTTCCAGATACCATTCTCGGTATCTATTACAGAACTGGTATCTGCCACTTTATCCTCTAAGGCAGCTACAAGATTCATTAATTTGAAGGTTGAACCTGGTTCGTGAGACTCTCCTATAGCATAATTTAAACGCTCGTAGTATTTCCCATCTTTGGTACTCCCAAGATTAGCTATAGCTTTAACTTCCCCCGTTTTAGTTTCCATTACTATCACCGTTCCATGATCCGCCTTATACTGCTCCAATTGCTTAAGTAATGCGTGATGGGCTATATCTTGAATATTAATATCTATTGTAGAGTAGACATCATAACCGTCTTTGGGCTCCACTATATTATCCGAACCAATGGGTTTCCATTGATTCTTGGCTATTTTTTGTTTTAGACGCCGTCCTTCAATACCACTTAAATACTCGCTAAAGGCACCTTCCATACCCACTCTGGTGCGATAGCCATTTTCATCTATCCGCTCATACCCTACACTTCTCTCTGCTATTTTTCCTAAAGGATGTTCTCTTTTTGTTTTTTGCTCAATGATGAGTCCGCCTTTAAAAGGTCCTTTTTTAAACAAAGGAAAATCCTTTACTGCTATGTAGTCCGAATAGTCCAGATTACGAGCAACTAGAGTATACCTGTTCTTATTCTGCTTTGCCTTTCTCAATACTTGCTGATAATGCGAAGAAGTTTTACCAAAAAGATTGGCGAGCGCATCTGAAAGGGGCTTTATATTTTCTTTAAAATCGACATCAGACACGGTTACCGCATCAAACCTAATGGTGTATTTGGATACCGAAGTAGCTAAGAGACTACCATCATCTGAATACAGGTTACCCCTATTGGGAGCTATAGTAAACATTCTGGTCGTTCGTGTTTCCGCTAATGCCATATACTTTTCACCATCTACAAACTGAATGGAGACTAACTTAAACAGCACAGCGCCTGCAAAAAGTACCAGCGCACCAGCCACAAAATACAATCTTGTTAATATGCTCTTGTCCGTTGCGGGCATAACTATTCTTTAGACGTTAAAGATTTGACCTTAATTTTTTTCGGGGGAGTTTCAGATGGAAAAAGACCCTTTTCCTGAACAGTCTTCGTAATGGTAGATTCCAGCTTTAATAGCTGAACATCTGATCTAGCATCTACAAATTCACTTCTTAACTCACGCACCTCCTCATTTAGCGCAGCAATCCTATGCACCTTTCTATCCGCACTATGAGAGCTACTGATCATAACCGCCGCCAAAAAGGAAGCGAAAATGATAAAAAGCCAATTCTTTGGGGCATCTCCACTAACCAGGAACGTGCCCTTTAGAATATCCAATATGCCCTTTTTCATTTTCATGGTTCCTGTGCTAATCGTTCCGCTATTCGGAGTTTTGCGCTGCGCGCCCTATTATTCTTTGCTATTTCTTCTTTGGATGGAATTATCAAGGGCCCTACTTTTTTCAAAGGCACCGAGATATTACCGTAAAAATCCTTTTCTGGATCTCCCTTAAATTGACCGGCCCTAATAAACCGCTTTACCAAACGATCTTCTAAGGAATGATAACTTATCACGCTCAACCTACCTCCTGTATTCAGTAATCCGGGAACCTGTTCCAAAAACTCAGCAATTACTGCTATTTCTTGGTTGACCTCTATGCGTATTGCCTGATATATCTGCGCCAGTATCTTATGCCTTTTATGTTCTGGAAGAAACTTCCCTAAGGTCAATTTCAATTCCTCTGTGGTATTTATTCCTTTTCCTTCCCTACCTTCAACAATTGCCTTTGACAAGGCGTTGGAATTTCTTAAATCACCATAACTAAAGAACATATTCCGTAAATCGTCATAAGAATAGGTGTTTACCACATCGTGCGCCGAAAGCTGATTCCGTTTGCTCATCCGCATATCCAAATCCGCATCAAAGCGAGTAGAAAAACCACGTTCCGCCTTATCGAACTGATGGGAGGAAACCCCAAAATCAGCTAGAATACCGTCTACTTTCCGAATGCCATAGAACTTTAAAAACTGGGTGATATACCTAAAATTCTCCCCAATCAAAACAAATCTTTCGTCTCCAAGCGCATTGGCTTGTGCATCTTCGTCCTGATCAAATGCAAAAAGCTTACCACCGCTCCCTAAATTTTTTAATATTTCCTTGGAATGCCCTCCACCTCCAAAAGTGACATCCACATAAATCCCATTCTCTTTAATGGCCAAACCATCGACCGACTCCTTGAGCAATACAGGGTTATGATACATCCTTCTTGGGCTTTTCGGCATAATTTACTTCGTATGCCAATTGCTCCCTTTCCTCTGGCGTAGAATCAACATCCCCGTTATACATAGCTAAATCCCAAATTTCTATATGACCATCCATCGGAGATAGTTTTACATCCTTTTTTATGTTTACCAAACCAATAATATCTTTTGGTATCAATAATCTACCAGTTGCGTCTATCTCCACTTTGCGAAGGCCATCATTAAATTTTCTTTTAAACTCTCTATCCTTTCTACTACTTCCCAAACGTTCGTCCAGCTTTTTCACTTCCGATTGCCACACGGCAGCAGGATACAATTCCAAGCATTCGTCGTAATAGGATTTTTTTATAAAAAAACCGTCGTTAAGCATAGGAGTCATCTGACTCCTAAGGGATACAGGTAACATTATCCTCCCCTTAGCATCTGCCTTGCAGTTGTAAACACCTGTAAAATAGATTTCCAAAATTGATGGTCTTTGATTATATAACTCAAATATAGAAATATTATTACCACATTTTACCACTAAAAGCCACTTTGTTAATAAAATAAGGAATTTTCGACAAATTTCACCTCTAACTTCATCTTTATACCACTAAAATTTAAGTTTTAGCATTAGTCATACAACTACACCGTACACCTCAAAAGACTTTACATTTAGATGTGTTCATTCTATATATTGTATTATATTGCAATTCCTATATTTGCCTAAATACCAGAAGCACTCTGAATGAAAGACGATTTAATTAAAGAAGGAAAATTCAGGTATACAGAAAAAGGAGAAGGGACTCCCATCGTTATTCTACATGGTTTAATGGGAGGTTTGAGCAATTTTCATGGTGTAACCGACTTTTTTCCAGATAAAGGATATAAAATTTTGGTTCCCGAGCTGCCTATATATGATATGCCAATGCTCCAAACCAACGTAAAGAATTTTGCAAAGTATGTTGAGGAATTTATACAGTTTAAGGGCTTAAAAGATGTAATTCTCTTGGGTAATTCTTTAGGCGGACATATAGGCCTATTACATACCAAGATGTATCCTAAACTTATTAAAGCCCTGATAATCACTGGTAGCTCTGGTCTGTACGAAAGTGCCATGGGAGATGGGTATCCTAAAAGAGGAGACTATGAGTTTATTAAGAAAAAAGCACAGGATGTTTTTTACGATCCAGCGGTCGCGACCAAGGAAATAGTAGATGAAGTTTTCGCTACAGTTAACGACAGGGTAAAACTAGTAAAAACCCTGGCCATAGCTAAAAGTGCCATTCGCCATAATATGGCTCAGGACCTGCCTAGCATGACTACCCCAACCTGTATTATATGGGGCGAAAACGATGCTGTTACTCCACCAGATGTGGCTGAACTTTTTCACGAACTATTACCCGACTCCGACTTGCATTGGATTAAGGAATGTGGCCATGCCCCTATGATGGAGCATCCACAACAATTCAATGCTATCTTGAATGCATGGTTACAAAAGAGAAAGTTCTAGGTGTTTTTGACGAGTAGTTAAATTCATCAATCCTACTTTTTTGCCCGTAGCACTATATAGTATTAGAAATCTTGTTTTTATTTTAGGGAACTCGTACATCAAAACATAAATCATCTTGAAAATTAAGTCTGCCGAATTTGTTATGAGCAACACTAATGTTGCCAAATGCCCAAAGGAGCCTATTCCAGAATATGCATTCATTGGCCGTTCAAACGTAGGCAAATCATCCTTGATAAATATGCTTACGGATCGTAAAAGCCTCGCAAAAACATCGGGTAGGCCAGGGAAGACGCAGCTTATAAATCACTTTAAGATAAATGAAAATTGGTTCTTAGTAGATTTACCAGGATACGGGTACGCCAAAGTATCAAAAAGAGACAAGAATATTTTTCAAAAATATATTACTAACTATTTTCAGCAACGCGAGCAACTTGTATGCTCCTTTATTCTCATTGATATACGCCACGAGCCACAAAAAGTGGATATGGAGTTTATGGAGTGGATGGGCGAAAATGGTATACCCTTTGTAATCATCTTCACAAAAGCAGATAAATTAAAACCAAAGGCAATTGAACGCAGTGCTAACGCCTATGTAGACCAAATGCTCCAGGGTATTTGGGCAGAAGCTCCTCAATTCTTTATAACCTCCTCTAGTAAGGCCATTGGTAAAGAAGAAGTTTTGGACTATATCGATACTATTAACAACGATTTTTTGGAGGCTACAAAAAAGAAGGTGTGACGTTAGACGAAAAAACTAATACACAAATCCAACCTCAAACCCGTATACAATTCTGTGTTTCGTAATTTCAGGTTTCACTCCTAGGCCTGCTTTAGTATTTACTTTCCGGCTACTTATTACTGCCTAATACTACCCTAGTACGTCAACTACCTCCAACTAATCAAAAAACACTTAAACCCGTTCCTTAACTAAAATAATAAGGGCTTCGGGTGTCATAAAAGAATTCAACTCGTGGGTATGTATTAGTACCTCCAAGCCATTATCACCTGCTATGAGTACAATAGGGAAGGTAAACTTATGACTGAATTTGGAACGGTATATCTTCCCAAACTCATTTTTGTGCAGGAATTCCAGATTTGTCCCAACTACTTCCAACTCTTTACGAAATTGAGTCCAGATTTTCTTCTCGGAAAGTGCCCCATGGGTAAGTTTACATAAACTACAATTGTACGTAGTCGGACTTAAAATCTTATGAGCACCATCTACAATACTATTTCGTAGTCCGGAGTTAGCATTGTAAATAAACAAAAGTTTTTGAGACATATAGCACTTATGATTGAAATATAGAATGTTTCATCTTCTTTGGAGTCTAAACAGCGTCCAAATGATTTGCTTTAAACAAACTGTTACACTTTACGACTACAACCGCCCAAAAGGATAAACCTCATCACAAGGTATACACCACTCTAAACGTTAAGAATCTAGGTTGAATGAAAGTTTCCGAAGTAAAAACAGATAGGTCATTAGCACTGTTTCTCACTTGGGAGTCAATATCCAAAATATTAGTTGCCTTTATCTCATATTCCCATTTTGAATCCCTATCCTTTCTATAAGCGAGCGAGGCATCCCAATTTTGAAATGACTGTGAATTACCATTACCAATGTCTTGATTAGTATAGGTGTAGTTGGAACGCAACGTAACAGATTTCCAAATGTATGCATCAAAATCGACCGAGGGGGCGTTGGTAACAAAAGTGGTTTCACGACTACCTTGATTGTTATTGGTTACGCTATAGCGATACCTAAAATTAATGTTCGGTGCTACTTTAAAATTGGTGCGTATACCGGGAGTATAGGTCTGTGTAAAGCCTTCATTAAGGGATTGTTCGCCTTGAATGAACTGATTAATTTTACTATAATTAAAATTCGCGTTTATACTTGCCCTAACCTTTCCAAAGGTGCGTTGCACACGCCCTACCACACTCACATTTTCATCGGCAAAATTAGAATTAAAGAAGGTACTGGTTCGAATAACATTCTCGAAATTTGTCAAGCCCCGTACTTGATCAATATTACTTGTATATGCCGCTCTGGCAAACACATTGGTATAGTTAAATAGATTAAAGCTACTGTATAGCAAACTCACATTGTGCGATAATGCATTCTGCAAATCTGGCTCGCCAAATTGGATGCTATTAAAATTGTTGAGCACCAAGCCTTGTGCCAATCGCGTAACGTCCGTAAATTGATTTTGCATGGCATAGTTAACCGTTAAGGATTCACTTTTCTTAAACTGTATCCGTGTTTCAAAATCAGGCAATATCCGGAAAAAACTATCTCCGAAGGTTTCACCAAACTGAATGTTCTTGTTGCCATACGCGTGTACGGAGAATCCTGGGGTAATCGTAAACATACCCGTTTTGAGTCTATAATGTAGACCCAGATAAATATCGCTGAAGTTATACTCCGTATCATTGATTGCCAGACCGTCGTTGATTATTGGGGTAGGATTGAATTTTGATCCATCACTTAGAAATTGGAAAATATTGGAATTAAATTCCTGCCTACTTAAAATAGTTCCAAGGGTTAGGTTAATATTACTCTTGGCATTGAGGATTTTATAATAATCCAATTTCGCATCCAATTGATTAGACTTTATCCGTCTGTTCTGTCCAATATCGTAATTGGTTAATGAAGTATCCAGACCCAAAGCCTCGGCAGTTGTATCAAAAGCATTTTCACCATTGGGATCATTTTCCAAAACGGCGTTGTAAAACGGATCCTCGTTTTTCATTAAATGCTGCGCTTCAAAGGCAAATATATTGGTCTCCCCCAGCGTATAATAATAATTGATATTTTGATTGATGCTGTAGGGGGTCACCTCTTCCAATTGACTGGTATTTCCAAGAACAGACGAAAAACTATTCTGGGTTTGCGAATCATTGGATGTTCGCCCTAGGACATCATAATTCAATTGATTATTAATATTAGGTTGATATGAGGCACTAAGCTTCAACAAAGCCTGATTAGAACGTTCCCTACCCGATTCCTCGATAAGCTCGTCCGGTATTCCTAAATCCGGATTCGTATATTGGACAAAACTTGCTTCTCTAGAAAGGATGCGGCTACTATTATAAATTAAAAAACCACTCAAGTCCAAACCTTTATTTGGAGAATAGCTGAAATTACCTGTTGCCAATTTATTCTCTATCTCTAGGGCATTCTCTTGAGTTGTTAGAAAATTAAGACTGTTGTCCCCCAAATTTATATTTGTTCCACTGCTACTACTAGGTGCCCTAAAACCACCACCAAAACCCCTTATGTCGCGTCGTGTAAGTGCTACCTCGCCTGTGTTGTTTAAATCCCCAATAAAATTGAGACTGTATTTTGGACTGTAATAAAAAAGCTTGGGCTGTAGCAAATACAGTTCATTTTCCGGGGCAATTCCTGCTCCTGCCGTCACATCACCGAACCAAAAGTTCTCTTTCCCTTCTTTGAGCTTAATATTCAAAGCCACATTGTCTTGGTTGTTTCGAACACCGCTCAATTGACCAACTTCTGAATAATTACGCAATACCTGAATCTTATCTACGGCTTTAGATGGTATGTTCTTGGTTGCTAATTTGGTGTCACCGTCAAAAAAATCCTTACCATTTACCATGAGCTTGTTAACTACTTTCCCCTCTACCTCTATTTGGCCATCTTCATTGATTTCTACTCCTGGTAAATTTTCAAGTACGTCTTCTAATTTTCGCTCGGTTCCTGTGTTAAAGGAGTCGGCATTGTAAACCACAGTATCCCCTCGAATACTTACAGGCATTTCATAAATCACTTCTACTTCGTCCAAAGCATTTTCAGGTTGGAGGATATAATCCTTTACTATATCGCTTTCTTTGGTTGAAAGAATCTCCTTAAAGGTAGTCATTCCTACATAGCTGACCTGAATTTCATAGGTACCGTTTATGCCAAGTTCTAGCTTGAATTTTCCTTGTGGATCCGTAATTCCATACGATTCAAGTCCACTTGTTTCTTGATTTATAGCAATAACATTGGCTAGTTCAAAAGCGACTTTTAAGCTATCGGTCACCACACCTTCAAATTTCACCTGACCATAGGAAATACTTACTACCATGAGCAGCACTGCGCAATATAATTTTTTCATTCTAATATCTTAGGTGATGGCTGGTTAGAATTACACAATCAATATAGTATTAATTTCTCCTTCTCCCTCTGTTATTCCGCATTTCTAACATTTTACTCTGAATGGTCTTTTGATACTCGTTTTTTGTGATTTCCTTTCCTTTATCTGGGGCCACGATTTTAATCTCTTCTTTAGGATTCATTACAATCTTGGAGCAAAGCATCGTAGTGCTGCCCGCACTTACCTCTAAAATAAGCCCTGGAAGGCCCCAATATTCAGCAGGACCATGCCCTACAGGTATTTGAGGTGTATACCAAGCTTCGATTTCGGTCATGTTTACCTCAGGTTCTAGTGTCTCAACAGCTGTAGAATCTGTTTTCGCAGCAGCAGATGGTCTTAAGTCGCTCCAAGAAAAATCGTACCAAGCAAGTTCGCTTGTTGGCACCAAAGCGGTAGCCTTAAAACACAAGTATTGGCCAATTTGCTTGGATTCCTTACCCATATTCCAAGAAATCTCTTGTAATTTATCCTTTACCAAAAATCGCTTACCATAAAATTCCTGACTTTGGACGAGCTTATTACTTTTTACATTTTTGTACTGCTCCCCTCGTGCGAAGTTATTCCCCCAAGAATCCGTAGCACCGGAAATGGCATCTAACTTGTCTTCTTCATTAAACACGGATTCTTCCTTATTGAAGCTTAGAACGTAAGTCTTCTCCAGCCTATTCTTCAAACGTGCCTGTACCTGTTTTTTTTGTGCCTCATTCATTCTTGCTCCCCAGCTACCCAACTCCATCTTAGATTTAGAAAAATAAAAAGCTTGCCCTTGAAATTCTGCAACCTTGGGTTTAAAGGAGAATAAAAAAACAAAGGAGATGAAAGCGAACTTAACGGCTAATGATTTCATGATGCGTTGTTAAATTAATTATGTTCAGCGAATATAATTAAAGATTAAACAATACGAAGCTGTTTATAAGAACATTAACATTGATGCCGCTTGTTTTACATGTAGGGATACAATTATTTCCTCGTAGTAAATGAGAGTAATAAATCTATTTTATCAACCAGGGATTTGCTCTAATAAGGTTTTGAAGTAAGTAAGCACCCAAATTTAATCAAGTAAGAACCTGAGAAATTTACTAACGCTATGAGGCAAAAAGCACTACTGCTTTATAGTTCTACTCCTTTAATTCCATTTTTTCGGCAAAATAATCACAAAAGTCCTTCATGGTAGCTGTCATCTTTTCATCTTGTGTCGCTTTCATAAACGTTTCCGATAGCGATACCAATGTCTGATGAAAAAAAGTTTTCATCTCATCTACTGGCATATCTTTTGTCCATAAGTCAATCTTTAAGGACTCTTGGTTTTTGCTATCCCAAACAGAAAGAAGCATGGCCTTAGCCTCCTCGTTATCTATACCACCATCTTGTGCGGACCATGATAGTTTTTCTGGCACACGGTTGTCATCTAACCCTACGCGTAAATTAATTTCTGAAATATGTAATTCTGCCATCTAATTTCTAGGTTTGTAGTTCGATTTTTTAAATATTTCCTCCTCTGGCATCGTCAGCATCTGTTTGAGACCAATAGCGTTATTATCCATAAATGCTTTAATAATTTGCCAACCTATATACCTTCCTAATCTGCCCGGAGATTCATTATCAAGTTCCAATCCAAATTTTGAAAATGGTGCTGGGTCTAGAAAACGAGGATTCAACTCGTTGTCCGTACTGTATAAATGTTCTTGCTCAACAAAATTACGCCAAATAGGCTCTTCGCTGTCTATGGCCCAATCCAGCTCCTCTTTGGTGTACCCTATTTTTTCCATATCGGTAGCCAATGGCATAAGCTTATCTTTTAAATACAGTTCTTTTCCAAAATAGATCATCCGTGCCAAAAAAGTTCGGTCTCTTGGTTTTGGCACTACTTTTTTTGCAAATGCACTGGCCACATCACTTACCATATAAGTACGGTCCAAGGATTTAGCAATATAACGTTGAAAGCCACCGTAATACTTATGCTCAGAACCTAGATAATTATCAAGCCCTATAAACAAAAGGGAATCAGCAAGAATAATACGGTTATTATAATCTACATCATTAGTGACCGTAACAATCCTTGGTATATACTGTTCTGGAAAGTAATACTTTATATGTTTGAACAATTGTGTAAGCCCAGCTTCCTCATCTTTAAAACTATTGAAGGTATTACCTACTTCTTGAAAAAGCTCTATTTGTAGGGAATCGTTCATTTTAGCTATCCAAATACTATCGGGCGCAGGAAAGAGGTAGGGGTATTTAGTACGCAACAAGGGTATCTTATCAGGTGTTGCTGAAGCAAATTCTCTATCAAATCTTGAAACCTGAAGCTCTAAAGGAATTTTCTCTATGTCCTGAGCTACCTTATTACTATCATTACACCCCATAAGAAACAGTGAAATTGATAATACCGTAAAAATCAGTTTTTTCATACCAAGTATTTCGGAATTCATTTTATTATTCTCCAAGGACGACTTATTTTTAAGGCAAAGTTAATCGATTTCTAAATATTGACGCCCTTATGCAAACGGAAAAAGTAATAGATCACATTGTAACCTGGTTAAAGGACTATGCGACCAATGCAAATCAAAAAGGATTTGTGATTGGAATTTCCGGCGGAATAGATTCTGCGGTTACATCTACCCTTTGTGCAAAAACAGGTCTAGACCTACTTTGTTTGGAAATGCCCATACATCAGGCTCCAAACCAATCCGACCGTGCATCCAAACATATCGAATGGCTTCAAGAACATTTTAAAGGCGTAAAAAGACAGCCCGTTGAGCTTACTCCCGTTTTCGATAGTTTGGTCGCGGCTTTCCCCACTGTAGCTAACGAAGAAGAACGCTTTATGTCTTTGGCCAACACCCGTGCCCGCTTGCGCATGACTAGTCTCTACTATTTTGCAGCCCTTAAACGCTATCTAGTAGCCGGAACAGGAAACAAAGTGGAAGATTTTGGCGTAGGATTTTATACTAAATATGGTGATGGTGGCGTGGATTTAAGTCCAATTGCAGATCTTATGAAATCTGAAGTGTATGAAATTGCAAAGGCACTTGGGATAAATGAAGAAATAATAAAAGCTGCGCCTACAGACGGACTTTGGGGAGATGACCGAACAGATGAGGACCAGATTGGGGCTTCCTATCCAGAACTGGAATGGGCAATGAAAATGAAGGATCAAGGAAAAACGATAGACGACTTCTCTGACAGAAAAAAAGAGGTGTTTTCCATCTTTATGCGTTTCAACGGAATAAACCAACACAAGATGGTAGCCATTCCTATTTGCGAAATTCCAGAAATGTTAAAATAAACCACTCACCTAACAATCAAGTAGATAAATCGATTAAATTATATGAAATTGTTACAATTGTTCAAAAATAACAGAACTTTGATTTCGAAATTAGATTTATAAGTCTTACATTGCATGTGCGTATTTATACACAAATAAGCGATTTTAGGCAGTCTAGAAAAACCTACATAATGATCAAAGTTTTAATTGCGGATAATCACCCTATTGTTAGAATGGGTGTACGCCAAGTTCTTGAATCCGCAGCAGGATTTGAAATGGTAGACGATGTTTCCACTACCGACGAACTGTTTAAAAAACTGGAAAATGTTACCCCCGATGTTGTAATGTTAGAAATGGATATTCCGGAAATCAACGGAATAGCAGCACTAAGAAAAATCAAAAAAGAATATCCTGATGTAAAAGTGCTGATGTACAGCGGCCAATCTGAGGACGTTTACGCCCTTAGCGCAATTCGTGCAGGAGCATTTGGATACTTATCCAAATCATCAGATACCGAATACATCATCGCAGCGGTAAAAAAAGTCAGTGAAGGTAGTATGTTTATTACTAATGAGTTAGCCCAAAGGTTAGCTTTTGACGAAGGAACTAAAAAGCCAAGAAGATTCTTCAGAAAATTATCCACTAGAGAGGTAGAGGTTTTGAAACTGTTAGCTAGCGGAAAACGCAATAAAGAGGTAGCCCAAGGGTTAAATCTTAATGAAAAAACAGTAAGCACCTATAAAGCGCGTTTAATGAAAAAATTAAATGTGGATAATATGGTAGATTTGTTGCAACAAGCCAAGGCTCTGGAACTATACTAACATAAAAAAATATTCATTAAAAAAACCCGCTATTGCGGGTTTTTTTGTTTTAAGAAGTATCTCTTTTTAAGATAAGACCCTGTTCAGTTTTTTATTCAACAACTTGTTGAGTTGTATGTAGTTCATGATTTCCTCCAGCACCTCCTTATTGTCCTCCTGCTTATCTTCAGTTTCGTTTTGTAGGGTTAGCATTCGTTTTTTAATCAAAAAACAACGTAAAGTCAAAATAGTTTCACTCACCAATTGAGCTATACTGGTTTCCTTAGCTTTAGGAAAAATATCTTTTCTTTCCCAATCGTGCAATGCATATTTTTCCTCTTCCATTAACAAAGAAGAAATGTCGTTTGCCATTTCTTGCTCAAGACCTGTCATAAACCCTTGAATAGCAAATTCCTCTGCCTGGTTCAATGCTTCTATCAGCAAATAGTAAATATCCCTGAACTGGGGGTTTGTAAATTCGATTTCATCATCCTGTAAGTCTAAAAATATCTTTTCAAATACGGTGCTTTCTATAGATTCAGGCTCCATAACAAGGTCTCCTTCCTCATTTTCCTTCAACACAAGGTCTTCAAATTTTTCCTTTTTACTACCATATACCAATAGGAGCTCAATTATTTTTCGTTCCAGCTCAAACTGCACATCTACTTTCTCCTCTACCTCCTCATTCCGCACCACATTAAATGCTTGTGGTTTCGATTTTTCCTGTTTTTGGGTATCGGTTATATCCTTCTTGTCTATTTGCGCCAAGGTATTGAACAATACAGCCTCGGAGATATTCATAATTTGGGCACACTCCTGAATATAAATTTCCTTTTTTATACGGTCTGGAATCTTAGCAATACTATTAACGATATCTCGCACCGTGTCGGCTCTCTTTATAGGGTCGTTTGAAGCCTCCTTTACCAGTAACGAAGCTTTAAACTGAATAAAATCCTTTGAATTTTCCAGTACGTAAGATTGCACCTCCTCCAGCTCATTGTTCTTCGCAAAACTATCAGGGTCTTCGCCTTCCGGAAAAGTGCATATTTTCACGTTCATGCCCTGTTCTAAAATCAGGTCTATACCCCGCAACGAAGCACGTAATCCTGCCGCATCACCATCGAACAATACTGTAATATTTTTGGTAAGCCTATTTATGAGTCTAATCTGTTCTGGCGTCAACGCCGTTCCACTGGAAGAAACTACATTATGGATTCCTCGTTGATGAAACTGAATAACATCCGTGTAGCCTTCCACCAAGTAACAAGTATCTTCTTTGGCAATCGCCTGTTTCGCATAGTAAATACCGTAAAGCACCTTGCTCTTATGATAAATATCACTTTCAGGAGAGTTTAGGTATTTAGCTGCTTTCTTCTCATTGGTCAGGATTCTACCACCAAAGCCCAAGACCCTGCCACTTAGGGAGTGTATGGGAAACATTACTCTTGCTTTAAAGCGATCAAAAGTTCTTGGATTATTGGGATTATTGGTATCCTCCTTTACAATAGTAAGACCCGTCTTACTTAAATAATCTAGTTTATAGCCTTTGTCCAGTGCTGCTTTTGTAAAACCGTCCCACTGGTCTAAGCAATAGCCCAATTCAAACTTTTTTATGGTCTCCAGGGTAAATCCACGTTCTTTAAAATAGCTAAGACCAATTGCCTTTCCAAGCTCTGTTTCTAATAACATTTTCTGAAAATGGTCACGAGCGAACTCCGAAACCAAGTACATACTTTCACGCTCACTCGCCTGTTCTTTCTGCTCGTTGGACTGCTCCGTTTCCTCTACCTCTATATTGTACTTTTTGGCTAAATATTTTATAGCCTCCGGATAGGTAAAATGTTCGTGTTCCATTAGGAAAGCCACTACGTTCCCACCTTTACCGCTACTAAAGTCCTTCCATATCTGTTTTACGGGTGACACCATAAAACTTGGCGAGCGCTCATCGGTAAACGGACTCAGACCCTTAAAGTTAGAGCCAGATTTTTTAAGCTGTACAAAATCACCAATAACCTCCTCTAAACGGGCGGTTTCATATACTTGGTCTATAGTAGTTTTTCCTATCAATTTTAAATTTTAACAAGTCGATAAAGGTAATCAAAAATGAAAATTCAATATAGTAAACTAAAGCGTTCTAACACGTATGATATGAAAATAAACCCATAAACCAGACCCACTTAGGACCAATTGAGCTAACTGCGGTAGATATATACTATACCTGCAGAAGTAATGGTCGCCCCAACCTAAGATTAGAAGTCACTCCTATTTATTTAGAATCATACGAATACACTTAAAATAGCCAACTTAAATTTTATAGGTCAAAACGTAAGCCCATGGCAACGATTCGCTGCTCAACCGTAGCATCAAGAAAAATAGGATTTAAATCATACTTTGCATACAATTGTATTCCATCAAAACCGATATAAGCACTTAATCCATAAATCAATTCAGATGTATTATATCCTCCTTTTAAAACATCCTTCACCTTTTCCCCCTCACGAATATATTTTAATTTCTGTCTTGAACTCATATTGAACCCAGCATAGCCTCCAATTCCAAATCTAAATTGGTTCCGTAAGGAATAACGTATTCTATCTTCGGATTGGGTAAACTTAGACGGGCCAAATTCAAAGTGCATTGGAAACACTAAGTTATCCATTCGAAATTTAGATTTGTTTAAATCAAATTCAAATTCTTGAAGCTCCGTCTGCCCATTCTCTACAACAAAATACTGGTTCCCTTTAGATTTTAATCCATTGAATTGAAACGAAAAGCCGTAGTTGAATCGTACCGCATTTGAATTCTTAAAAACTCGGGTTCTCCATGACCAACCCATTTCAAAAAAACGACTTCCGCCAACCTTATAAGGGGTGTCACCAAAAGATTCTCCATCAATAATCGCGTTACTAAAGCCTACAGCGATTACCGGATAGGAATAGGTACGCCTATCGTATTTAATATTCCGATGCCAATCATTTGAATTAAATGACCATACACGCTCTCCGTTCACATCAATTTTAACCATCCCGTCGTCATCTTCTATAGATTCAGATAAAACAAGGGTTTCATCTTCGTTACGTTCTAGCAATGAAATTTTATTGTCTATAATTGCAATTCGATTTTCAATGTTTAAAGCTCTTTTTTTTGCTACCTCTTCCTTTAACGTTACTGCTTCTGTTTCACCAATTACGCCACTTTGTAAACGTTCATTTATATTCTCCACTTCCATTTTTAGAGCCTCTTTCTCCTTATTAATAATCTTCTCTTTTGTTTCTTCCAAAACCTTAATAGTTGTCTGATTTTCCTTTTTCACATCTTGCCCGTAGGTGTCCTGCACGAACAAAACCAAGAATACAGCCATAAAATACAATGTAATTTTTCTCATGATAATTTG
>RCND010000109.1_pt1 | contig 44065 bp, 47 predicted proteins | sample 2041351 | NCBI WGS metagenome assembly RCND01 (sample SAMN09708230, study PRJNA481090) | Marine sediment metagenome, whole genome shotgun sequencing project. | biome: marine sediment; feature: ocean; material: sediment; isolation source: Sewage treatment plant 12B marine sediment (STP12B) ... | reverse complement strand
CAGCTTCGGTCAATGCCTTTTCTTTATCAATAGTGGCAAGAGAATCCAATCGTCTCTGCTTGGAAATTCTCTCCAGGACCACGGCCTCTCGTTGTTTGGCTTTACTTATAGAATCTGTTCTAAGCTCTTGCTCTTTTCGTAAATTCGTCACAACAGCTGCTTCTTTCTTGACTAGGGCAAGTGAATCTTTGGTTTTTTTACGTTGTACTTTCTCCAGCTCTTTGGCTGCTTTTGCTATGGCGAATGCCTCAGCCTTTGACAATTCTTCTTTTAACTCTTCAGACTTGGCAATTTCCTCAAGTTTTTCCTCTTCCTCTTCCATATCAAAATCAGACATTTTCTTTCGAGTTATCACATTTCCAAAATCATAAGCCGTAACCAATTCAAAAGTTGGATCATTACCCTTCAAATCGGATTTCGTACCAAATTCAACTAATGCTCCAAAGGACAAACGTTGCATAAAACGACCTCCACCCCCTATTGATATTCCGTAAAAACTGTTATAGCCTGTCTGAGCCCAAAATTTATTCGTCGATAGAAAACCACTCAATCCAATTTGAGTATCGTACCCCGGAATTGACTTGAGGTAAATCATAGGCCTTATTAAAGAGGTGCTTTCTGATTTCAGGATAGAAACTGGAAAATCGTAAGAGGCAGTTCCTAAATAAATCTTATCACTTGACCCAGTATACCGTTCTTTCTCGGTCATATTGTAATCGAACATATTTTCAGAGGCTAAACCTATACTAAAACGATCATACGAGAATTGTATTCCGGGTGCCAACTGCAGAATAAAATCATTTGTAGTACCCAATTGCGGTAAATCTATTTCCGGATCTACAGGAAAAGGGTTCCCCGTGTATTCCTGCTGATAACCAAATAAATTCAACCCAAAAGTTAAGCTGGTACGTTCATTAATATCATACCGATATGCATAATTCAAAACTCCACCGGTATTTAAAAAAACACCAGTATTGTGCTGATAAAACCCAGCACCTATGGATGATGAACTATCAAGTTTGCCCGTGTAATTGAAAAATAAGGTGGTTGGGTCACCATCTATCGTTTGCCACTGCCAGCGACTCCATAAACCAATTGATTGCGAATTTTCATAATTGACCGAAAAAGCCGGATTGAAGATACTAGAATTGCTGTTGTTAAGATTATGCTGTCTTAAATCCAAAGGCAGGCTCACTTCCTGCGCATGCAAAGCACATACAATCATTAATAATAAAAGTGATAGATTGAATTTTTGCATATGCAAAAAAACAAAAAAACCATGGGTTTTACATACTATTTTATGCTATATTTAGTTTGATTAAAGAAAAAGTTTCAACACAAACTAATTACTGATTATGAAGGTTTTAAAAATAGTATTGATTTTTGTTCTCGTATTAGGTGTGTTCAGTTGCCAAGAAGACCCAAAAATTGAAGATACGGTTACAACCTATTATTTTGTAAGACATGCAGAAAAAGATAGGTCTAACCCTGAAAATGTTGACCCAGAGTTGACTCAGGAAGGCTTGGGAAGAGCCATGCACTGGGCAGAAATCATGAATGATGTTGCGATTGATGCCATTTATACTACAGATTATGAAAGAACCCAAATGACCGCAGCTCCTATTGCAGTAAAGAAAAACCTTACTGTTCAAATTTATGACCCCGGCACTATCGATATAGAGCAGTTTAAGGCAGAAAATCTAAATAAAAAAGTGTTTGTTGTTGGCCATAGTAATACCACACCTGATTTTGTGAATAAAATGATTGGTCAGGAAAAATATGGGCAAATTGATGACCATCAGAATGGAAGTGTATTCATTGTAGAAATCGTCAATGGTATAGCTACTGATATGCGATTAAATTTTAATTGTAATTGCTCGGATTAACAGTAATATTTTCCAATTCAATTTTGGATAAGATCTCCAATTCACCTTTCTGGAACAAGCTATCTATCCCATATATGGACTGATTGTCTTTAATGGGCTTAAAATTGATATAATCTACAAATCGTATCCCATTCACGGTTCTTTCATTAAAAGCCTCTCGAAAACGTAATCCACCATCATTGACATGAAATTCATAAGCCAAATAGTCTGGCTTATATGATTTGGTATTGAACCAATAGATATATACATCATCAAAATCATCGCCTCCATTTTCTTGGCTAAAAGTCACTTTGATTTTGTAATACTTTTTATCTTTAATAACAATTTCACCTAAATATTCTTTGTTTACTGCTGGATCATTTAGACCATAAGGCAAATAGGCAAAATAATGGACGGAATTGACGGAGTTGGCATAAGAATTTATCAATGAATCTGGCAATTGAGCTACTTCCCCATTAATATATCGTTCAAAACCAGTGGGTGACTTAATATCAACCAAATCCAGAGTATCGTTCTTCCGAATTCGTTTTAATATTTTCTTACCATCTCCCCGCTCCAGAATATATTTTCTATCCCTGAAATCAAAAGATATGTCACTGGTATTATAAAGATCTCCCCCACTAATTTCAATGCTCTTATCTACAATCTGCTGGGTACTTATTTTAGTTGCGTCATTTTGTTTACAGGAAATCATTCCAACTAACATTACGATAAGCAAGGTCTTATTCATGTTTTTCATTTTAAAGAGTTCGCAAATGTGCCCTAAACTTTACAAAAATCAACTAATAAATCCAATTTAATGAAATTGCATATAGAATTATTGTTGCTACTTTTGTGCTGCTATGCATAACAACATTAACATTAAGAATAAAAAGGCTCGATTTGAATATGAGATTTTGGATAAATATACCGCTGGTATTGTTTTATCTGGGACCGAAATAAAATCTGTTCGACTAAGTAAAGCTTCCATTAGTGAAAGTTTCTGCGAATTTAATGAGCGTGGCGAACTTTTTATTATCAACATGCAGATTGATGAGTATTCGCATGCTTCGCATTATAATCATAAGCCGAAAGCAGAACGCAAGTTGTTATTGAACAAACGGGAATTGAATAAGCTTCAAAAAGAGGTGGCTTCTGGCGGGCTTACAATAATACCCCTGAATTTATTTCTTAATGAGCGTGGTTTGGCCAAAATGAATATTGCTTTGGCCAAGGGGAAAAAGCTTTATGATAAAAGGGAAACCATGAAAGACCGAGATAACAAAAGGGACTTGGACCGAATCAAAAAGAGCTATAATAAATAATTTCTGATTCGATATGAAATAGTATCGTTCTAATTCTTATCCTCAAGTAAAGGAACAAATCGGAAAGCACCCAATTCTTTTTTCTCGAATTCTTTTTCAGATTTTCTAATGAACATTGTCATTGTTTGTTCTTCTGTTCCTACTGGAATAACCAACCTACCCCCTACTTTCAATTGGGACATAAGTGCTTTGGGAACCTCAGGGGCACCTGCTGTGACAATAATACTGTCAAAAGGGGCTAATTCAGGGAGGCCCTTATAACCATCCCCAAAAACCACTTTCTTAGGACGATATCCCATTTTTTTGAAAAACAGGTTGGTTTTCTTGAAAAGTTCCAACTGCCTTTCAATAGTATATACTTTTGCTTTCAACTGCAAAAGAATCGCAGTCTGGTAACCACTTCCTGTGCCAATTTCCAATACCTTATGCCCAGGTTCAATCTCCAGCAATTCCGTTTGAAAGGCAACAGTATATGGCTGTGAAATAGTTTGATCAGCTGCTATGGGGAATGCTTTGTCTTGATAAGCATGTCCTTCAAAACTACTATCCATAAAAAGATGCCTAGGCACATTTCTTATAGCATCTAATACTCTAGTATCAACTATTCCTTTGGCTATTAATACATCAGCCAATTTATTCCGCATTCCGCGATGTTTAAGCGTATCTTTCAAGGACTATTGCAAAAGTTTGGTTCGAAAAAGCGAAGTTAATAAAGTTTGCCATAAGAAATCTAAATCCCGTCTTAGGATCCCCAAAACTTTTAAAGTTCTAACTATATTAACTACCAAAGTATGTTTATTTTTGAACAAAATACTATTTATGCTTAGAGTTGGAGTTTTAGGAGCGGGACATTTGGGGAAAATTCATCTTCGGCTACTCAATGAATCCCCAAAATATGATTTAATTGGTTTTTACGACCCCGATGAGATTAACGGGCAAAAGGTTGCTGCGGAATTTGGTTACACTTGTTTTGAAAATATTAATGAACTCATTGATGCTGTGGACGTTGTTGACATTGTTACCCCCACGCTTTCACATTACGACTGTGCCAAAAAATCCATGGAAAAGGGCAAGCATGTATTCATTGAAAAGCCTATTACCAATACACTTGAAGAAGCTGAGCAATTATTGGAGCTTGAAACCAAGCACTCAGTCAAAGGTCAGGTCGGTCACGTGGAAAGATTCAATCCTGCATTCATAGCGGTGAAGGACAAAATCCAGAATCCCATGTTCATTGAGACCCATAGATTAGCAGAGTTCAATCCAAGAGGTACGGATGTTCCTGTGGTTTTGGATTTAATGATACATGATATTGATGCCATACTGAGCGTAGTGAATTCTGAAGTGAAACAAGTCAATGCAAGTGGCGTATCGGTTGTTAGCAATTCGCCTGATATTGCCAATGCACGTATAGAATTTGAAAATGGATGTGTTGCCAACCTTACTGCTAGTAGGATTTCATTGAAGAATATGAGAAAATCACGATTCTTTCAACGTGATGCATATATTTCAGTAGACTTTTTGGAAAAAAAGGTTGAAGTAGTGAAAATGAAAGATGCCTCGGAAATCCCTGGTGATTTTGACATGATTTTACAGAATGCAGAGGGAGTTAAAAAGCAGATTTATTTCGAAAATCCTAATATTGAAACAAATAATGCTATACTTGAAGAACTGGAGACCTTTGCAGATGCTATTAATAAAGATACTATTCCTGTAGTTAGTTTGCGTCAAGGAACACAGGCCTTAAGGGTTGCTTTACAGGTTATAGAATCATTCTAGAAAATAATTTCAAATGAAAAATATCGCAGTAATTGGTGCAGGAACAATGGGTAATGGAATTGCCCATGTTTTTGCACAAAATGGCTACAAAGTAAATCTCATCGATATTTCAGAGGAATCCTTGGAACGTGGTCGTAACACGATTATAAGGAATTTAGATAGGATGATTGCTAAGGAAAAAATAAATGAAGTGGACAAGTCCAATACCTTGGCAAATATCGAAACTTTCAGTGATTTATCAATAGGTGTATCAAATGTTGATTTGGTCGTCGAAGCGGCCACAGAACGTTTGGATCTTAAACTGGGCATTTTCAAAGAATTGGATGCCCTATGTGCTGCGAATACTATTTTGGCTACCAATACCTCTTCAATCTCTATTACCCAGATCGCAGCAGTAACCAAAAGGCCCGAAAAGGTAATCGGTATGCATTTTATGAATCCTGTTCCTATTATGAAGCTTGTTGAAATTATTCGAGGTTATAGTACTTCGGATGAGACTACAAACACAACGATGGAACTATCCAAAAAATTAGGAAAAACACCTACAGAGGTCAAAGATTACCCTGGTTTTGTCGCTAATAGAATATTAATGCCGATGATAAACGAAGCCATTGAAACCTTATACAATGGCGTTGCAGGTGTTGAAGAAATTGATACCGTGATGAGATTAGGTATGGCCCACCCAATGGGGCCTTTGCAGTTGGCAGACTTTATCGGATTGGATGTTTGTCTTTCTATTCTCAATGTGATGTATGACGGATTCAAAAACCCAAAATATGCGCCATGCCCCCTGCTTGTCAATATGGTTATGGCCAAAAAACTTGGTGTTAAATCTGGTGAGGGATTTTATGATTACTCAGAATCCAAGAAAGCTGAAAAGGTTTCTCTACAATTCAAAAAGAATAAATGGCTGAAATAAAACCTTTTAAGGCAGTTAGGCCGACAAAAGACAAAGTTGCTTTTGTTTCATCTAGATCATATCAAGAATACTCAATTAAAGAGTTGGAAGCTGCCCTTAGCTTTAACCCATTTTCATTTTTGCACATCATAAATCCTGGATTTAAATTCGACAAAGAAGTTTCTGGTGAAGAACGATTCAAAATGGTACGTAATCGCTATTTGGAGTTTTTAGAGGATAACATTTTCCTAAAAGACAGTAGGGATAGCTTTTATATTTATCAAATTGAAAAAGACAAATTCAAATGTTGTGGCATATTTTGCGCTACAAGCATAGAGGACTATAGAAATGACGTTATTAAAAAACATGAGGATACACTTAGCCAGCGTGAACAATTGTTTGCGAAATACCTAAAGACAGTTGAATTTAATGCAGAACCTGTATTAATTACCTATTCAGATAAGCGTTCTATTGAAGCAATTATCGCCAAAGAGAAACTAAATGAACCAGAGTACTTTTTCACCTCTCCAGACAAAATAAAACATACGTTATGGACCGTTTCAAATAGTGAAACTACGAAAGCACTACAAAAAGAATTCGAAAGTATCAATACATTATATATCGCAGATGGCCATCATCGAAGTGCTTCATCTAATTTGTTGGCAAGTATTTTGGAAAAAGGAAATCCGAACCATACAGGTGAGGAACCCTATAACTATTTTATGAGTTATTTAATACCGGAGTCCGAAATTCGCATTTTTGAATTCAATCGCATGGTCCAAGACCTTAACGGACATACAAAAGAAGAATTTCTTATAAAATTAGATACCTATTTCAGAATTGAGAAGAAAGGAAATGTATTATACAAACCCACAAAGAAACATCATTTCAGCATGTATCTTGAAGGGGAGTTTTATTCACTATTCCTTCGAAAAAAAGTATACCACTTTACAGATGCATTAAGTGAATTAGACACACAAATTCTCTATAAAACTGTCCTAGAACCCATATTGGGAATAACAAATTTAAGAACTGATAAGCGCATACAATATGGTTATGGCAAGCATAATGTCATTCGAATGAAAGATGAAATCGACCAAGGAAAATTTACCGTTGGGTTTAGTCTTGTACCTCTGAACATTAATGAAATAAAAGCCATTGCCGATGCCGGATTGGTAATGCCCCCGAAAAGCACCTATATTGAGCCTAAACTAAGAAGTGGTATGACCATTTATGAGTTTTAAATCTATCCCAACATGTCTATAGCAACAAATCTTCTCACCATAAAAGAAATATTACCTGATCATGTTACGCTCGTAGCCGTATCAAAAACAAAGTCAAATGAAGAAATATTAGAGGCTTATGAAAGTGAACAAAGAGTTTTTGGGGAGAACAAAATTCAGGAAATGGCCCTGAAATGGGAGAGCTTGCCAAAAGATATTCAATGGCACATGATTGGCCATGTACAACGAAATAAGGTCAAATATATGGCTGAATTTGTTTCCCTAATCCACGGTGTTGATAGTCTTAGGTTATTAATGGAAATAAATAAGCAGGCTAAAAAATATAATCGAAAAATAAGCTGCTTGCTGCAGATGCATATTGCTGAAGAAGACTCTAAATTTGGTTTAGATATGTCTGAATTGGATGCCATCATAAAATCTGAAGAATTTAAACAACTTGAGAACATCAAGCTTGTTGGTCTAATGGGAATGGCCACTTTTACAAGTGATAAAACCCAAATCAGAAAAGAATTCAAACATTTAAAGTGCATATTCGACGACTTAAAGAATGTATTACCAGATCTTTCAATATTGTCTATGGGCATGAGCGGTGACTATACAATCGCTATAGAAGAAGGCAGTAACATGGTACGTATAGGAAGTAGTATCTTTGGGTCGAGGAATTATTCCAATTAACAACAAATTATTGCAGGAGATTGATGTATACGATACTAGATATAGAAACTACGGGAGGAAAATATAATGAGGAGGGTATAACAGAAATTGCTATTCATAAGTTCGATGGCCACAAAGTGGTCGATAAATTCATAAGCCTTGTCAATCCTGAGAAAGATATTCAGCCATTCGTGGTTAATCTCACCGGCATCAATAATAATATGCTGCGTACCGCTCCTAAATTCCATGAGGTAGCTAAGCGTATCGTTGAAATAACCCAAGATTCCGTTCTCGTTGCCCATAATGCCCAGTTTGATTACAGAATACTTCGCACTGAATTTAGGCGATTGGGTTATAACTATGAACGTAAAACACTTTGTACTGTTGACCTGTCTAAAAATCTATTACCTGATGCCGAATCCTATAGTTTAGGTAAATTGGTAAGGGCTTTGGGAATTCCCATGAGCGACCGTCATAGAGCTAATGGCGATGCGATAGCCACGCTAAAGCTATTTAAACTGTTACTTGCCAAGGACTCGGATAAAACCATCATCAAAGATGTAGTTCGTGAAGAAACACATGGTGAACTATCGCAAAGACAATTGGACATCGTGGAACAAATGCCCTCTGAAACCGGCTTGTATTACATGCATGATAAAAAAGGTGATATTCTTTTCCTCAGTAAAAGTACGAACATCAAAAAACGGGTGAATCAGCACTTTACTAAAAATGGTGACAAGGCGAGGCAGCTGCAAAAAGAAACTAAAAAGATAACTTTTGAAAAGACAGGCAACGAACTAGTTGCTTTATTAAAGGAAAACGAGGAGTTATCCCGAAATTCGCCAAAATATAATGCCAACATTCGGAAAAAGCATTTGCATGCCCTTTATTTAAGCACCAATAGTGATGGGTATCATACGCTGGAGATTGGTGTAAAAAAGAAAGACCAGAAAAGTATAACAACCTTCAATAGTAATCATTCTGCAAAGAATTTCCTTTATAGAATCACTGAGGAATTTCAACTTTGTGATAAACTAAATGGCCTATCGGAACCAAAAACCAATTGCTCAAAAGTAGCCGAAGGTAAGTGTCTGGGGGCCTGTTCAAAAATGGAGACTTCAGCTGATTATAATCAAAGAGTCCTTAAGGCTATTAAAAAATATAGTACAGCGAATAAAAACATACTAATTGTAGACAAAGGGCGTGAGGTTGGAGAATATAGTGCCATCCTCATAAAAAATGGTATTTTTAAGGGGTTGGGGTATTATGATTTAAACCATCAAATAAATAATATTCATATCTTGGAATCTTTAATAACACCAATGACAGGTGACGCCACTTCCACCCATATCATTGAATCCTACCTAAGAAAAAAAAAGGTAAAAAAAATAGTGGAACTAAACATTTAAGTTTTGAATACCAATAAAAAAAAGTTAGGCTGGCGAAACAAAGTTCATGAGATTATTTATGAAGCCGATACCCCTTTGGGAAAATGGTTTGACATTATCCTTTTCTTTCTAATTATAGTCAGTGTTATTTTGGTAATGCTGGAAAGCGTTAAGGAAATAGATCTTAAATATCATAGCACTTTGTTCATTCTTGAATGGATCATTACAATATTCTTTACTATAGAATATATTGCTAGGGTTATTAGTATAAAAAAGCCATTCAAGTATATTTTTAGTTTCTATGGAGTCATTGATTTCATATCTACTATTCCTCTTTACCTATCCTATATTTTTGTCGGTTCACAGGTTTTCTTGGCAGTTAGGGCCTTAAGATTGCTACGAGTTTTCAGGATATTGAAACTGGTCCAGTTTTTAGGGGAAGCTTCACAACTCAGTAAGGCCATAAAAGCCAGTAGAGCCAAAATCGCTGTTTTTATTTACGTGGTATTGATACTTTCTATTATCATGGGAACAATTATGTACATGGTTGAAAGTGATGAAGCAGGTTTCACAAGTATTCCAAGGAGCATTTATTGGGCCATCGTAACCCTTACCACTGTGGGGTATGGCGATATTGCTCCTCAGACCAGTTTAGGTCAGCTGATTGCAACCATGGTAATGATTCTGGGTTATGGAATCATTGCCGTACCTACCGGAATCGTCACTGCCGAATTTACAAGACAAGGGAAGGATAAAGTACACGTTAATACAACAGCATGTACCACATGTTCTGCAGAAGATCATCGTGACAACGCCAGTCATTGTTATAATTGTGGGGCTGAATTATAATGGACAAATTTTTAATTTCAGTCGTAGGTCCAACGGCTATTGGTAAGACCAGTTTGGCTATATCTTTAGCAAAACATTATAAAACTGAGATTGTTTCTGCGGATTCCCGACAATTTTTTAAAGAAATGCAGATTGGTACCGCAGTACCAAGTAAAAAGGAATTAGCTACCGTTCCACACCATTTTATTCAACATAAGAGTATTTTAGAAAATTATTCGGTTGGTGATTTTGAGAAAGAAGCCATTGCGCTCTTAAGTCATTTGTACAAAAAGCATGATTTTGTAATTATGGTTGGCGGAAGCGGTTTATACGTTGATGCAGTAACAAAAGGTCTTGATGAATTCCCAGATGTAGACCCGGGGATTCGTAAAGATTTGAACAAAAAATTAAAAGAAAAAGGCATTGTTGAACTTCAAAACCAATTAAAATTATTGGATGAATCCCAATATGCCAAAATTGATATTGAAAATCCCCATAGATTAATTCGCGCTCTGGAAATATGTATCGGTAGCGGTCAGCCTTACTCTTCTTTTCTCAATAAAAAGAAAACAAATCGCCCGTTTAAAACCATTACCATTAGCCTGAAAGCCGACCGTCAAGTTATATATGACCGTATAAACCAAAGAGTCGATCAAATGATTGAAGAGGGGCTTCTGAAGGAAGCACGAAAAATGCATCCCCATAGCGCGTTAAATGCATTGCAAACCGTAGGCTACAAAGAACTTTTCAAGTATTTTGATGGCGAATGGGATTTGGATTTTGCCATTTCCGAAATAAAGAAGAATACAAGACGATTTGCAAAAAGGCAATTAACATGGTATAGAAAAAATGAAAAACTTATTTGGTTTGATTATGATGAGGATAACGCAAATATATTTAAAACGATTGATGAAGAAATAACCACTTTACAAGATGGATAAATCTCTGATTTACATTATTATGGGAGTTTCCGGATGCGGAAAATCAACCATTGGAAAGTTGTTGGCCAATCGATTGAAGATTCCCTTTTTTGACGGCGATGATTTTCATCCTGAAGCGAATGTTCTAAAAATGGCTAATGGACTTCCCCTAAATGATAAGGACCGCAAAGGCTGGTTACAAAAATTGAATAAACTAGCCATTGAACATAAGCCAACTGGTGCCATAATCGCTTGTTCCGCTCTAAAAGAGACCTATAGGAGCCAATTAAAACAAAACTTGGGAAAACAAATGGTCTTTGTTTACCTCAAAGGAACGTTTGAAGAAATACACGCTAGACTTAAAGAACGACAAGGCCACTATATGCCGATTGAATTATTAAAATCCCAATTCGAAACATTAGAGGCTCCTGATGACGCAATTCAAGTTTCTATTAATCATTCCCCTAATGAAATAGTTTCAGGAATTTTGGATAAAACCCAATAAAAAAGCCCTGACAATAGTGTCAAGGCTTTGTAAATAATATCAAGTTATCTTATTCAGATTCTGTTTTAATGACCAATCTGAAACCCTCGCCATGAATGTTCAAAATCTCACAGGTATCATCGCGTTTCAGATACTTACGCAATTTAGCAATATAAACATCCATACTACGGGAAGTAAAATAATTATCATCTCTCCAAATCTTGGTCAGTGCCAATTCGCGTGGCATTAAATCATTTTCATGCAAAGCCAAAAGACGTAATAATTCATTCTCTTTAGGTGAGAGTTTAATGGACTCCTCATCTTTATATTTCAAGAACCTTAATTTTGAATTCAGATGAAACCCTCCTATTTGAAATTCAAATACCTTGCTATCAGCTAACGTATTAGATGATTTTCTTTGAAGTATTGCTTTAAGTTTCATCAATAGTACTTCAGAATCAAAAGGCTTGTTTAAATAATCATCCGCACCTGCTTTGTATCCTTTAAGAACATCTTCTTTCATTGTTTTTGCAGTTAGAAAAACAATAGGGACATTTTCGTTTTTTTCCCGAATCTCACGGGCAAGGGTAAAGCCATCTTTATAGGGCATCATGACATCCAAAATACAAACGTCATAGTTGTCCTTTTTAAACTTTTCAAACCCTTCCATACCATTCTTGGCCAATGTTACATCAAAATTGTTCATTGACAAATAGTCTTTTAAAACAATCCCAAAATTGGGATCGTCTTCCACTAAAAGTATTTTCTTATTAATTGTTTCCATAATTCATTAAATTAAAGGCAGTTTTATATAGAAAGTGCTTCCCTTGTCTTTTTCGCTCTCAGCATAAACCTCTCCTTGATGATCATCTATTATTTTTTTTACGTAAGCTAGGCCCAAACCATGACCCTTAACATTATGTATATCCCCTGTATGTTCCCTATAAAATTTTTCAAAAACTTTTTTCAACACTGCTTTACTCATTCCTGCTCCTTGATCCCTTATTTCAATAATTATATTATTATTCACCTCTTCAGTATATATATCAATTTTAGGGGCTTCTGGTGAATATTTAATAGCATTGTCAAGTATATTCACAATTACATTGATAAAATGCATCTCATTGGCTAAAACGTCTTTTCTATTGGCTTTTAAATGTGTTTCAATATAACCTCCACTATCTGCAACAATAAGTTCAACATGGGCAATAGCATCTTCTATTATGTCGTGAACATCAACTCTATCCTTACTTATATCTAACTGGTTCTTTTCCAACTTGGAAATTCGCAATACATTCTCTACTTGGGCATGCATTCGCTTATTCTCATCCCTAATCATCTGAAGATATCTCAAAACTTTTTCCTTATCGTCTATTACTTGAGGATTCTTTATCGCTTCCACGGCCAAATTAATAGTCGCAATAGGCGTTTTGAATTCGTGGGTCATATTATTGATGAAATCAGATTTAATCTCAGAAATCTGTTTTTGCCGAATCAATTGATAAATAGCACTTGAGTAAGCCACAATTATTACAATGGTAAACAAAAGTGATAAGGCTGCCATTCCCAAAATTGAACGAATCAAAAATGTTTTCTTCTTCGGGAAAGTAATCATCAACGTATAATTTGAATTTTCTTCCGCATCCTTGAAAATTGCTGATTTATAAGGTGTTGATTTACGAAAACTGTATTTTCTTGATTTTACCGTGGTCGGCAGTCCCTTGCTAGCTATGCCGTATTCATAGTCTGTATTGATATTGCGATTGTTCAACTCCCGCTCCAATAGCAATTCAATTTCCTGTTTTGAGACCCTATCATGTAAGGGAACACGCTTGGCAAATTCACCAAACATATCTTCAAATGCCGAAATCTCCATCGAAGATAAACCTCCAATTTTTTCAACTTTTTCAATAGGTGTGAATCTGCTCTGGCGACCATCAAAACCTAAATCTTCTTTGTAAGTTGCCTTAAATCGCTTACTAGTATAATTTTTTATGGTCGTGGTGTCATCACCATTACCATTGTCAAAGAACGTCGATGCTATATTATATTCCTCCTCTAAAATACCATGGGAATAAAAATGTATTTCATCAGAGTTGATATCTTGATCAATGAAAAAGAAGTTTTTGAAATTTGAACTCTTTAAATCTCCAACACTATCCTTGATATTTACATATCGATCAAAATAATCGTTTCTCTCACGTCTGGTTATCTTATCGGTAACCTTATTAAGCACCATCGAGACACTATTTGAAAATTGCTCTTCTTTATCTTCTACAGATTTTTTTATCCAATAACCTTGAACAAAGATTATCCCAATAAGTGAGAGGCTCATTAGAATGACCAAAAGAATAAACAACCTCTTATTCATCTACACGTAAAATTAAAGATTTAACAACTACAATTTGTACGTTTAACCTAACCTTAACAAAAATGTTAAAATGGCTCAACCCTCGCTATAAGTAAGGAGAAGCTTGTGAACCTTCTTTACTTTTAAGATAGTATCTTCCAAGGCCAGATTTTCTATTACATGGTCTGATAATTTAATTTTTCTTGTATCGTGCCATTGGTTGCCCATACGTGCCAAAATATCGGATTTTGAAGCCCCATCGCGTTCCAGTACTCTTTTTAAACGTAGTTTCTCCGGTGCTGTTACCAAAATAATTTTATCGTAGAATTCGTGCAGGCCATTTTCAAATATTATGGCCGCTTCTTGGATTACATAGGCGGCTTCTTGTTTTTTGGCCCAAGCAATAAAATCTTTCCTAACCGCAGGATGAACAATACCATTCAATTTATTCAATAAAGATTTATCCTGAAATATTTTGTCAGCAATATATGCTTTGTTCAATTTCTTACCGTCATAAGCATTGTCACCTAAGAGGGCTTTAATTGATGCTCTTAATTTCTTAGAGGATTTCATTAAATTCTTGGCTTTCTTGTCGGAATTATATACAGGGACACCAAGGTTCTTGAACATTTTCGCAACAGTACTTTTTCCGCTTCCTATACCACCTGTTAATCCAACAATCATCATTGTCGCTTTAATATGAATTCGACTTGATCTTCATTCAATTCTGCACTATGAAGGCTTTCAGGTATTTTAAGTAATTCTAGAGAAATGATTTTAGAGGTATTATCTGAGATAGAATTGTAATCTGCCACAACTTCAAAATCCGTACTGTCCAAGTTTTTTAAGTTATCCAATTTTGCCCTACAGAGCACAGAGACAGCATCAGGAAAAGTTCTTATCTCATAACCAGCAGGAAGGTTAATTACTTTTATTGGAACATCAACTAATTTCTCAGAATAACGAGCCACTTTCCCGTAAACGAACACGGTATTATTAGAATAGGTAGTATTTATTAATTCAGGGTTCTTAAACAATTCAACCTTATGCGTGAAATTAGATGTTTCTTCAGGAAAGTTCATTTTAAGGGTTTGCACACTATTTATGCTGTCAATGCTTGTTTTAGGCCCCTTGATAGTAACCATGTTCGGTTCAATTTTTAACGGACCATCTAAAATAAAATTCTGTGAAAGATTAATGCTCACTCTAGACTTAACGGGTACCTTTTTGGTTCCTACTTGGGTGAATTCCAAAAACAAGGTGTCTCTATCAATTTCAAGCAAGGTCATTGACCGTAATTGTTTATCTATTTGCTTTCGATATACACTTTGTACGATATAATATTTTCCGCCTTTTTGACTGGCAGAAGACAAATCTATCTTTACCTCCTTGTTCTTCACATTAAATCCCAAGAACTGAAATCCGGTTGCCTGAACTTTTACATCCACTTCTTTTTTGGAAGCTTCGATAAGTAGTAAACTGTCTGGAACATTTACAAATTTGAAATCAAAAGTGGCATTGTTGATATATGATTCTCTAAGATTACTAATGAACCATATTAAACCTGAGCATACTAAGAACATCAAAAACATTTTAGCCTTTCTTCTTTTTAATATGTTCTTGATTTTTATTATCACTTTTTAAATATTCTAATTGAAAAATAATTTAGGAAATAACTCCTTAGGTTTCTTACTGCTAAAATTAATCCAAAAGGTTGATTTTAGAAAACCAAAACCATATCCTATAAACTGAATACAAATAGCAATAATTGAAAGAAAGGCAACCGACAGATTTTTGTTTTTTACCAATGAATCAAAGAATACCACCACAAAATAAATCACATAAAAGATTAAAGGTAAGATTATTTTGAAGGCCAATAATAGCAATGCCACCATAAAACCAAGGCAGAATAAGGCCGGAAACCAGTAGGTGATCTTTGCGGTCCCAGGGTGCCATTTATTTAATATAGGTCTCACCATCCCAAATTTATTCACTTGTATAAAGAATTTATTCCAATCTATACGGCGCTTATGATACACGAATGCCTCAGGAATCAATTTAGTTTCATATCCTTTGTTCCATATGCGAATAGTCAAATCAGGGTCCTCTCCAGGATGAATCTTACCGTATCCTCCCACATTTTCAAAAGCCTCTTTGGAAATGCCCATGTTAAAACTACGAGGTTGAAATTTATTAACTGAAGACTTACTACCACGAATTCCCCCTGTAGAAAATATGGAGGTCATCGCATAATTAATCGCTTTTTGCACATTGCTAAAAGATTCATGCGCTGCATCTGGTCCACCAAAACAGTGCACGAATTGTTCTGTCAAGGATATATCAGCTTCTCTTAAATATTGTGGCGGCAAAATACAATCGGAATCCAATACAATAAAGTAATTACCCTTTGCCCTTTCCATACCATAATTACGTGAATCCCCAGGGCCTGAGTTTTCCTTTTGCAAATATGTGATATTCAATCTATCACGAAATGCCATAACTTCTTCTTTGGAACTTATTGTAGACCCATCCTCAATAATTACAATTTCAAATGGTTTAGGGTATGTTTGTTGTGAAAGACTTGCCAACAGCTCCTTTATTTCATTGGGCCTATTGTAAACAGGGATTATAAATGAAAAAGAAAGATTCATTGGCATTCAGCTAAACGTTTTGGCAAAATACAATCTGAATCAAGAATAATAAAATAATTGCCTCTAGCATTAAGCATTCCAAAATTTCTTGAATCTCCAGGGCCTGAATTAGGTTTATAGAAATAAGAAACACGAAGCGTTTTATCATTTTGTGTCACCACATCTTTAGATGAAATTTGAGAACCATCTTCAATAATATCAATCTCAAAATCTTTATCACCATCTAACTTTAAAAAACTATCTAAGCGTTCTTTAACCTCGTCGGGTCTGTTATAAACAGGAATTATAAAAGAAATATCTTTTGTTTTCATTAGTCTAAACAAAAGTAATTAATCCATATTATATTTAATACCATTTCCACATTGAAAATACTGTAAAAGAAAATGATGCTTTTTTTTCTTTTTACTTCAATGTGGAAATGGTATAAGAATTCTAAAACAATTTAAAACCAAAAAACCTCGCTACTTTCAAGCAAGGTTAATTTTGTAACATAACATAGACTCATATTATATTTAAGAAACTTCTTCTAAAACCTCTTCAGGTTTTAAGACTCTATATAATTCTAACTCAGAAACTTCGAAATTTTCGATAAAATTATAACTCTTAAAATTTTCAGACCTTACAAGATTTACAAACAATCTTGCCGATTTTGAGAAGGCTTCATTTTTTTGACTATTTAAGACCAAAAGATAACCCATAATTATATTTCCCGCCATTTCTACTAATCGTCTTGAATGAAAATCTAATAATTCATTATTATCAATTTCTATTACTCTATTAGTAATGGATTCGTAGGCTTCAGTCATTTTATGAAGTTTTGTTCTAATTTCACAGTTTTTATCAGAAACTTGAGCATCATAATACTTAATTTGTTCTAGATAAACTTCAGTCGTTACTCCTTTAATAGCAGCTACAGCTTGCAATTGAGTAGTCCCTTCATAAATTGTTGTAATTCTTGCATCTCTATAAATACGTTCTATTGGAAAATCTTTCATAAATCCAGTTCCTCCATGAATTTGAAGTGAGTCATAAGCCATAGCATTGCATGCTTCACTTGAAGTAAGTTTAATTAAAGGTGTAAACACATTAGCCAACTTCATGTAATGTTTCATTTCCATACGCTCTTCTTTTTCTAAGCGTCTTTCTTTCATTACTTCTTCATAAGCTTTTATTAAATCTACAAACAAGGTAGTTTCATACAATAATGAACGTAAGGCATCTATCTTAACTTTCATATTTGTAATCATTTCATATACAGCGGGAAACTTTAGAATTATCTTTCCAAATTGTGCCCTATCTACTGCATATTTCAAAGCTTCACGATAAGCAGCATCGGCAATACCAACAGATTGTGCTCCTACGCCTAAACGTGCAGAATTCATTAAAGCCATTACGTATTTTATTAACCCAAAACGTTCTTTCCCTACTAATTCTACTGGTGCATCTTTAAATACTAATTCGCAAGTTGGTGACCCCTTGATACCCAATTTTTTCTCTAAGTGTCTTACTTGAACTGCATGGTCGTTTCTATCGTAAATAAACATTGATAATCCACGTGCATCAGATGTATTAGCTTCTGATCTGGCAAGAACTAAAGAAATATCTGCATCGCCATTTGTGATAAACCGTTTTACACCATTTAACTTCCAAATATTTTCTTTTTCATGGAAAGTAGCTTTCATTTTTACAGATTGTAAATCTGATCCCGCATCTGGCTCTGTTAAGACCATTGCTGCAGTTGCTCCATCTCTATTAAATCGCGGTAAATATTTATCTTTTTGTTCTTCTGAACCAAATTCATAAATAGTTTCAGCACAATCTTGTAATCCCCAAATGTTTGCAAAGCCTGCATCAGCTCTAGCTACCATTTCAGCTGCCATAACATAAGGTAACATGGGGAAGTTTAAACCATCATATTTTCTAGGCAAAGCCATTCCAATTAATCCTGCATTATAAAGTGCTTCGTAATCTTCCGTTGTTCCTTTTGCGTAAATTACTTCATTGTTTTCAATATGAGGTCCTTCTAAATCTACAGATTCTGCATTTAAGGCAATTGTATTCGCACAAATCTCACCAACAATATCTAATACTTTCTCATAATTATCTAGAGCATCTTCATGGTTTAATGGTGCATAATCATAAGTTTCAGATTCTGTAAAATTCTTTTCTTTAAGTGCTACAATTTTTTGAAAAAGAGGATGCTTTAAATAAAATTTAAAATCGGGTGTATCGTTAAAAAAATTATCCATTTTCTGCTTTTTTAAGTTTTGAGTTATTGAATAACTCTATTTTTTAAACGCTTACTTAGCATTTGCTTTATAAAATTTAATCATCTTAGGAATTACAACTCCTAAATCTCCTTGAATTACAAAATCTGCAAGACTATTAATTGGTGCTTCAGGATCGCTATTAATAGAAATAATCATTGAAGCATCTTGCATTCCTGCTGTATGTTGAATTGCTCCAGAAATACCGGCAGCTATGTATAGTTTTGGTCTTACGGTTGTTCCTGTTTGACCAATCTGACGATTATGATCTATAAACCCTGCATCTACAGCAGCTCTAGACCCTCCAACTTCACCACCTAATAAATTAGCTAATTCTTCAAGATGTTCAAAATTTTCTTTAGAACCAACACCATAACCACCTGCTACAATTATTGGAGCTTCTTTAAGATTTACATCTGATTCTTCGATATGTCGTTCTATAATTTTGACAACAAAATCTTCATCGTTTACAATTGAGTTTACATCTACTTCAACAATTTCTGATTTATAATTTTCATCAAAAATCTCTTTTTTCATTACACCTTCTCTTACAGTAGCCATTTGCGGATGTTGATCCCAGTTAATAATATTTGCCATAATACTACCCCCAAAAGCTGGTCTTATCGCATAGAGTAAATTTTTATATTCTTTCTTTTCTTTTTTCACAAAATGATCTCCAATATCTAATTTAGTAGTATCGGCAGTTAAACCACAATTTAAAGCTGAAGCTAATCGTGGAGCTAAATCCCTACCTACAGATGTTGCACCAAATAGTACTATTTGAGGTTCTTCCTGTTTTAAAACATGAGTTGCAATAGCTGAATGTGGTAAAGTTCTATACGGCTCTAATCTTTTATCGTCTGCCACAAATATTCTATCTACACCATATAGAGAAATCTGACCTTCAATTCCATCTAACTGACTGCCAAAAACCATTGCTTCAAGAGGAGAACCTAATTTTGTAGCTAGTTTTTTTCCAGTTGATAATAACTCCTGACTTATTTCTGCAACTTTCTGATTTTCAACTTCGCAATAAACAAATACGCTTTTCATTTTAACTCAATTTATTTGTAATTATCCAATTATATGGTGATCAATTAACTCCTTAATCATATTTTCTATATCCAAATCTGATTCTGATAATACTTTTGCTTCACTTGCCGTTAAAACTATACTTTCTACACTCTTAACTTTTGTTGGTGAACCTGATAGTCCAATTTTAGTCACATCTGCATCTATATCTTCAACGCCCCATTCTGGAATAGTTAGATAAGGTCTTTTAGTATGCAATGCCTGCATGAATTCATCATTTTTTTTGATTTCAGAATTTGTTCTCGCATATTTATATTTCATGACGCGTTTAGCTTCTTTAGATCTACACGCAGGTGAAGCACCATGAACTGTCATTAAACATGGTAATGGAGAAGATACTGTCTCTACTCCTTTTGATAAGCGACGCTTTGCAACTACCTCATCATTTGTAATAGAAATAACTTCTTCTACATAAGTTACTTGAGGGATCCCTAACTTCTCAGCACATTGCGGCCCAACTTGAGCAGTATCACCATCTATGGCTTGTCTTCCCCCCATTATTATATCATAAGAAGGTAGTTTTTGAATTGCTTTTACTAGCGTATAACTTGTTGCCAAAGTATCTGCGCCTCCAAAACGTTTATCTGAAATCATTATTCCATTATCTGCACCTCTGTAAAAACTATCTCTAATAATATCTGCTGCTCGTCTTGGACCCATAGTCATTACCGTAACCTCGGTTTCAGGAACACGATCCTTTAAATTTAGTGCCAATTCCAAGGCATGTAAATCATCAGGGTTAAATACGGTATCTAACTTTCCTCTATTTACAGTACCATCTGGTTTCATTGCATCTGGACCGACGTGTCTAGTATCTGGCACTTGCTTAATAAGCACAACTATTTTGAGTGGTCTCATAAGTGTTATTTGAATTGTTTGTTAAATCTTACCAAAAATAACACATCTTATTTGTCAAAAAGGTGACATAACTCATACTTGGGGAAAAATGATACAAAAAAAAAGGAGATCTTAAAAAGACCTCCTTTATATAGTTAAAAGTTAATTTCTATTTTTTACGCTCTTTCTTTACAGTCTCTGCTACTGTTTCTTCTGGAGCATTGTTTTTCATGAAATCATCCATTAGAGCAGTACTTACTCCCATATTAGAGAAGCCTCCATCATGGAATAAATTTTGTAATGTTACTTTTTTAGTAAGGTCGGAGAACATGGTCACAACATAATCTGCACATTCTAATGCCGTTGCATTACCAAGTGGAGACATTTTTTCGGCAAAAGCCAAGAAACCATCAAAACCTTTAACACCACTACCTGCTGTTGTAGGTGTTGGCGACTGAGAAATCGTGTTAACTCTAACTTTTTTATCTCTACCAAAGTAATACCCAAAACTACGTGCTACAGACTCCAAATAAGCTTTATTATCAGCCATATCATTATAATCTGGAAATACACGTTGCGCTGCCATATAAGTTAATCCTACTATACTTCCCCATTCACTAACGGCATCTTTATTATAAAGTACACTCATAGTTCTATGAAATGATAATGCAGAAACATCCCAGCCCGTTTTTGTAAAATTATAATCTTGATGTGTATATGGATTACCTCTTCTGACATTTACAGACATTCCTATAGAATGCAAAACAAAATCTATTTTACCTCCTAAAATCTCAACAGATTTATCAACCAAGTTTTCAAGATCCATCATAGACGTTGCATCAGCAGGAACTATTTCAGAATTGGTTTTTTCGGCAAGTTCAGAAATTGTCCCCATTCTTAATGCAATTGGTGCATTAGTAAGAACAAACTTACCACCTTCTTCGTGAATACGTTCGGCAGTTTTCCATGCTATTGAGTTAGCATCTAATGCCCCAAAAATAATTCCTCTTTTTCCTTTTAATAAGTTATAAGCCATGCTCTAGTTTTCTTAGATTGATTATGAGGTCAAAGATATTTAAATAAGTTGAATAAAATAGACTGCTCAAATAGAAGTGAAAAAGACCTTAGTTTAGCAATTGTCTTGCATGCGCCATAGCTGAATCTGATAATTCTTTGCCCCCTAACATTTCGGCCAACTCCACTACCCTTTCGTCTTGTGATAGTTCTTTCATATTGGTGTGCGTAACATTGTTTAAATCCTCTTTAAACACTTTAAAATGATGATCACCTTTTGAAGCAACCTGCGGTAAATGTGTAATTGAAAAAATCTGCATGGATTTGCTCATTGCCAGCATAATATCACCCATACGATTTGAAATCTCCCCGGAAACTCCAGAATCAATTTCATCGAACATCATAGTTGGTAGGCTTTCGTACTTTGCCAATATTGATTTGATGGTCAGCATTATACGGGAAAGTTCCCCACCTGAAGCCACTTTTTTGAGGTCACCAAAATTTGTTCCTTTGTTTGCGGAAAACAAGAAAGACAATTCGTCTTTACCATTTGCTTTAAACTCTTTTGACGGATTTAAATCGATTTTAAACTGAGCACTCGGCATACCCAATAAACTCAATTGCTCTTCCAATTGTGATTTTAATCTTGGGATGACTTTCTCCCTTTCTTTTGAAATTGAGGTTGCCAATTTGTTCAGCTCCAGTTCACACCGTGCCAATTCCCCTTGTTTATCAGCAATGTTCGCTTCTATGTTCTCGGTAGCATCAACTTTCGCTGCCAGTTCTTCTTTTATTTGAAGCAATGCTGGAATTTCTTTGACCCCATGCTTTTTTTGTAAGTCATAAAGCAATTGTAATTTGGTATTGACTTCGTCCAATAATTGTGGATTCATATCCACATTTTCCAGAAGGGCCTGCAATTCTGAACCAACATCATCCATTTCAATAAATATGGATTGAATTCTTTTATCCAATGAGTCATAGGCGGTACCAAAACTTGAAAGTTTATTAGATACCTGTTTTAATTCGGAAAGCGAATGGAAGATTCCCACATGATCCTCGTTTAGTAATTGATACCCTTTGGAAAGTTGTTCAACAATAGTTTCAACATTGCTCAATTGTTGGTATTGCTCCTCTAATTGCTCAAGAATCCCATCCTGTAAATGAGCCCCTTCCAATTCATTTAACAAAAAACTATTATACTCGTGTTCCTTAATGGCATTGCTTTGAAAGTCTATCAACTGCTGTAATTCCTTTGACGTATTCTGATGCGTTTTAAGGTGATTGGAATAATCAATCAACGGTTCTTTGATATTGGCTAGAGAATCAATTACTTTAAATTGAAATTCATTTTCTGCAAGTTGTAATGTTTGGTGTTGGGAATGTATATCAATCAATCTACCCCCTAATCTTGATAAGACATCTAAATTAACTGGAGTATCATTAATAAATGCCCTGGATTTTCCACTTGGTAAAATTTCACGCCTAATGATAGTAGTGTCCTCATAGTCAAGCTCATTTTCAGTAAAAAACATGGAAAGATGATAATTGCTTATTTCAAACTCACCTTCGATTATGCATTTCTCATCCTTGTTGCGAAGCGTTGATAAGTCGGCTCGTTTACCTAGAACCAAGGAAAGTCCACCCAACAATATTGATTTACCCGCACCTGTCTCACCTGTGATACAGGTGAACCCATTGGCAAATGAGACATCCAGTCTATCAATGAGTGCATAATTCTTTATGGAAAGTCTACTCAGCAAAACTAAAATTTAGGAATGCTGTAAAGATAATTTTTATTTCAGTTGAAAAAAATGGAGACTAATATTTTATCTCATTCCAAGTACTGGAATATAAAGGCGCTATTCGGTTTAGGGTTTCCTTTAGCTTCACAACATCGACCTTTGGCCCATCTGAGAAAACGTTTTGTATTTCATCGGATTTGGCATCAAAGAAAGTCTGAATTAAAATTGCATTGGGCCTTCGACTTATCATCGTTTCAAACAATTTCATCGTCCCAGCTATCACTTGTTTGCCCGTACTATTATTATCGGCAAGAATATCAATTCCCTTTCTATGATAATTGTACATAGCCACACGATATTCCCTAAAAGTATTGGACATAAGGTTATCAACAAGTTCAAATCTATTTCGATCAGTAGATTGACTCCAGCCAGCTGTATTACTACTTTGAGCTTGGGCAACAATATTCTGGGCTATCCTAAAATAGTCGTTACCACCCTCTAATGAAAAAGTATCAGCGTCTAAACCCAAAATAACATACACATAATAAGAAATAACACTCACTAAGTTAGACTCGAATATATTCTCATTAAAAATCAAAGGTTGAAATTCAATATACTCAAAATTGAATTGATTATCCTTATAATTAAACACAGGCGTTTGGTAGGATGCATTGAATACCGGTCTTGAGGACTGAATTTGAATATTACCCTTAAACCTGTTAGACTCGTATTCGGTAATGGTAATGAACATTTGTGCGTTAACCCGCTCATTTTCATTATACACACGATTAGACCATTTGTTCTTGTTCACAAAATCATTCAACGAGCGTTCCAATGTTTTGAAAACCTGCTGATTGGTCTGTGCTACTTGGTCAGAATTCACTGTCACTGTACAGTTCAACTCCTGCGCTGAAAGAGGTACAAACGAAATAATAAATAGTAAGAGAAAAAGGAAACTACGCATTTAACCGAATTAAGATTTCGTTCAAAATATCCACGGCTACTTCTGCCTTGGTTTTTAATTCAAACGCTTTTATCTGCGAATTCTTATCTATAAAAGTTATTTTATTAGTGTTACTGCCGAATCCAGCACCTTTATCATTTAAAGAATTAAGTATAATGGCATCTAGATTCTTCTTTTTCAGCTTGCCTTTGGCATTCTCTAATTCATTCTCAGTTTCGAGTGCAAACCCTACCAAAAATTGATTTTTCTTGATTTTACCCAAGGATAGTAATATATCCTTATTCCTAATTAAATCAATTACGAAACTATCCTCGTTTTTTTTGATTTTTTGGTCAGCAATGGTTTTAGGTCTGTAGTCCGCTACAGCCGCAGCACAAATTACAATATCACTATTCCCATAATAAATATGTGCCTGCTTATACATTTCATCTCCTGAAACCACTTTAACTAATGTTATGGCTGCATTATCGATGGTCAAACTTGATGGTCCTGAAATCAAAATTACCTCAGCACCAAGATTGGCCGCTGCATTGGCCAATTCATAACCCATTAAACCTGATGAGTGGTTGCCGATATACCTAACTGGGTCAATTGCCTCATAGGTGGGTCCTGCTGTAATCACGACTTTTTTGTCCTTCAGAGGTAAGCCTTGTGACAAATAATCCTTGATGAATTCCACAATATTCTCAGGTTCAGCCATTCTACCTTCACCATATAGTCCACTCGCTAGTTCCCCCGATGTGGCCGGAATCATAATATTTCCGAAGGACTTTAATTTGTCAATAGAATTCTTGGTAGATTCATGTTTGTACATGTCCAAATCCATTGCAGGAGCAAAAAAAACAGGACATTTTGCAGATAAATATGTAGCCAATAATAAATTATCACAAGTTCCAATGGCCATTTTAGACATAGTATTGGCCGTTGCTGGGGCAATGACCATAAGGTCGGCCCAAAGTCCTAGATCTACATGATTGTTCCAATCTGTTTCATTACCCTCTTCCTTAACGAAAGAAGTCACAGCTGGATTTTTTGAAAGTGTAGCTAAGGTAAGCGGAGAAACAAAAGAGCTGGCACTTTCTGTCAAAATAACTTTGACATTTGCACCAGCTTTAATCAATAAACGTACAAGAAATGTAGTCTTGTATGCAGCAATTCCTCCGGTAATGCCTAAAAGGATATTCTTACTGCCTAACATACTACTCTGTATCTTTCTCTGTATTTCTATGGTATATCCTATCCATCAACCACTCCTCTACCGCCATAGCGTGCGGTTTAGGAAGCTTCTCGTAGAATTTGGACACCTCAATCTGTTCCTTGTTTTCAAAAACCTCTTCAAGACTATCGCTATAAGTAGCAAATTCCTCTAACTTTTCCAAGAGTTCTTTTTTGATTTCAGAATTGATCTGAACTGCTCTTTTGGCGGTAATTGAGATAGCTTCGTATATATTATCTGTCCTTTTATCGAACTCATTTTTATTGATTGTCACCGTTGAAACGGCTGCTTTTGAGTTCTTTAGATCATTCATGTTCATAATTACAGCTATTTTATTTTGTTTCTTTTACTTTGTTGGTATTGGTTCTGCCTAAATCTTTTTCAATTTTCTCAATCAATTTAGCAGCATCATCAGCATATTTAGTTTCAGGAAACTGCTTTTTGAGTGCATTATATGCCGTTTTTGCATTTGCCATGCGTTCCTGTTTCAATCTCGTAAAACTGTTCAAACCAAATTCAGTAGCAGATTCAAATTTTAAATACAGGGCTTCTTCCCTAAAAATTGAACCAGGATAATCCGAAATGAAGTTATCAAACGCAGCAATAGCTGGTGTTAAGAAAGTATAATCAAAATGCCCAAGCTTATTGAATTGTTTGCCTATCTCAAAGGCCTTTCTTTCCTTTTTTGTCGTTAACTCCTTTGCCATTATGTTGGCTTCAGCAAAGTATTCCGATTCAGTATATGTATTTATAAAGCTTTGCAGTTTAATTAAGGCTTTGTCAGTATCTGTTTGGTCCAGGGAATGCGCAGGTGAGAGTTTAAAATAACTCTTAGCGCCTAAAAATGCAGCTTCAGGAACTTTTTCACTTTTAGAATAAGATTTAATAAAACGTTCAAACTGATAGCCCGCCATATTATAATCTTTCCTTTTAAAATATGTATTGGCAAAAAAGAACATTACCCTTTCGCCCTGTGGCTTACCCACATACTTTGGCGCAATCTGCTCGAACAAACGATTTGCACGTTTGTAATCTTCTTCTTCATAATATTTTTGGGCAAGGTCATATTTGGCCTTTACATCTGTATTTTTAAGCACCTTTTGATACTCGTTACATGATGACAAGACTAAAATCAAGACAAGAAAAGATAAAAGCTTCCTCATTTTAAAAAACATTTTGCAAAATTACGGATTCTGAATGGATATAAAAAACAAAATTTATGGTACTAAAATAGTATGGACAAATCACTCTTTGTCTCTATTTGGCTTAGATTTAACGTTCTTTAGGGAATATCTTAAACGCGGAGACCTGCGTAAAGTTTAATGAATTCCTGAATTCTACTTTTAAGGTTATTTGTAGCTTCAACCAAAGGCAACCTAACTACAGCTGTGGAAAGACCAAGTGCCTCAAAGACTGACTTGATACCAGCAGGATTTCCCTCTTCAAAAATAAGGCCAATACCCTCTTGTAAAGAATATTGTATTTTAAATGCTGATTTCACCCCTGAGTTGAGTCCAAATTGAATCATATTGGAAAATTCTGTTGGTAATCCTTGTCCTAATACAGAAATAACCCCAGAACCACCGGCCAATACAGTGGGTAGTGCCGTCATATCATCCCCTGAAATCACCATGAACTCCTTCGGTTTCTCCTTGATTAACTGCATTATTTGGGCCATATTCCCTGAGGCCTCTTTAACAGCGATGATATTCTTGGCGTCTTTAGCCAGGCGAACAACTGTTTCCGGTAAGACATTACTTCCGGTTCTTCCCGGTACATTATAAATGATAATAGGCAATGGAGAATTCTCGGCAATCGCCATAAAATGCCGATATATACCCTCTTGGGTTGGCTTATTATAATATGGAGAAACTGAAAGAATGGCATCGAAGTCAGTTAAATCTTGATTTTTTATCATTTGGATTACGGCCGCAGTATTATTGCCTCCAATTCCTAATACAAGCGGCAAACGTCCAGCATTTGCCCCAACAACGGTGGAAATCACTAATTTTTTTTCAACTTCGGTTAGCGTGGCAGTTTCCGCAGTTGTACCTAATACAACCAAATAATTAACCCCACCGTCTATACAATGATTCACAATATTGGTCAAAGCCATTGTATCTATAGAAAAATCACGTTTAAATGGAGTAATCAATGCAACTCCCGTACCAACCAATTTATCCATTATTTAATTTCATTTAGAACCCTCAAGTATTTTTTAAGTTCCAGTTTAAATGTTTTAAAATCTTTTATTGGCATTTCCAATATCAAATCATTCAATTTTTGATCTACTTCCTTAAAACCCACTTTCACACGGGCCTGGGTTTTTACCGTCATCAATTGAAGCATTAAATTGTCCTCGTTGTAGTAGTTGACCAATAAATCGTAGTCTCTACTTAAAAACTCTAACGCGTAACTATTTTCAATCGCGCCTTTCCATCCTAAATCCTTATCTGAAAAAACAGGGGTTGAGTATGGTGAGTTCTTGTCATAATAGTTTTTATACCCAATAATCTTTACCGCATTGGGCCTTAATTTATATTCATCTACAAACTCATAAAAAAGTTCCGGTTTATCAAAATTATCCAAATCCACAATACAACCAATAGATGTTATTCCACTACTTCTTTCAATCGTAGCAGCAGGTTTCAACAATTCTTCTTTTAAAAATTTAACACCAGATTTGTGTTTGAATTTATCCTTTAATCCTTTGAAAAACATGTAATTTTACATTTACACAAATGTAAATAATAAACACTCATCTTTATGAGGCTAATGTAAAAACTATAATGCGTTTAAAAATTAAACATTTTGTTGTATTTGTAACATTTATTGGTTTAACATCCTGCATTCAAGATTATAAAAACCTTAGGAAAATTGAGGGAAAACAGATTTCGATAGATAGTACCCATATCCAGAAAGCATCAATTGAAGAATTTGTATCCCCCTATAGAAGAAGAATAAATGAGGTTCTAGACAGTACTTTGGCTTATGCGCCCAAAGCCATTACAAAGACCGATGGCGAATTCAATACCTCGGCAGGTAACTTAATGGCTGACATTGTACTTTCTGAGGCAAATCCAATTTTTAAATCCCGTACGGGTAAAGAAATCGATTTTGTCTTACTTAACCACGGGGGAATACGCTCTATTATATCAGCAGGTAATGTGAGTGCAAGAAATGCTTTTGAAGTCATGCCTTTTGAGAATAATATAGTCGTTGCCGAAATCAAGGGAAGTGATGTTCAAGAAATGGTATCATTTATACTAAAATCAGGTAGGGCCCACCCAATCGCGGGAATTCAAATTGCACTTGACAAAAATAAAAAACTACGATATACAAAAATAAATGGGCAGTTTTTGAATCCAGAAAGCACCTATTATGTGGCAACTTCGGATTATTTGGTGTCTGGGGGAGATAATATGGGATTTTTTAAAAATAACACCTCGGTTACGAATACTGATTATTTGATTCGTAATGCCATGATCGACTATTTCAAGAAAGTAGACACGCTCGCTCCAAAAGTTGACAATAGATTTTATATGGAATAATATGGATAGAAGAAAATTTATAAGCAAAACTACCGCTACGGGGGCATTTGTTGGTTTAGGAGGATTATCATTAAATTCCTGTTTGGGTGAAACAAATAAACACCTCACCATTTTACATACTAATGACGTTCATAGCCATATTGATACCTTTCCAAAAAATCATTCGAGTTTTCCAAATTTAGGGGGACTGGCGAGAAGAGCCACTTTGGTTGATGCAGTTCGAAAGGAAAACCCAAACACCTTATTGTTCGATGCTGGTGATATATTCCAAGGAACCCCCTACTTCAATTTCTATGGTGGTGAATTGGAATTCAAACTTATGAGCATGCTCAAGTACGATGCCGCAACTATTGGAAACCATGATTTTGACAATGGCATTGATGGCCTCTATGCCCAATTACCACATGCTTCATTCGAATTGCTATCAGCCAATTACGATTTTAGCAATACCGTCATGAACGGACATGTAAAACCATATAAAACCTATTTGGTGAATGGTTTAAAAATCGGTGTATATGGTTTGGGTATTGAGCTTGCTGGGTTGGTCACAAAAAAACTATACAAAGAGACCCAATATTTGGACCCCTATGAAATTGCCTCTGAAATTGAAACTAAATTAAAAGAAGAGGAAAAATGCGATTTGGTCATTTGCCTTTCGCATTTGGGATATCACTATAAAATCGAAGAAAAAGCAGATGATTTAAAGCTGGCGACCAAAACCAAATATACCGACTTGATCATTGGAGGCCATACCCATACTTTTTTAGATAAGCCAACCGTAACAAAAAATGCAAAAGGGAATAACATTTTAGTCAATCAAGTTGGATGTTATGGTATTAATCTAGGCCGAATAGACTTTTATTTTGATAGCGAGAAAAACGTTCAGGCTGATGGAATCAGTATTATCGTTTAAATTGAATATCCAAAATTGCGAACTCCACCATTTGTTTTAGCTCTTCATCCAAAGTAATAGTAGGAATGGGTCGTTTTGCACTGCGATACCAATATCCGGCATTGAATTCATCACCCTCTTTTCTATGCAAATAGGCATGGATCCAACTTCCTAATTTATTGTGCATATCCTGTGCAATGTCATGGGAAGCTTTCCAATTTCCCTTGGCATCAAACCATAGTGCTTTTAGAACCAATGGCCATTCCTTAGGAGGGTTATCACTACTCAAAGATTCAAGAAAATGATTGAAGTCTTTTGGAATCATCAAGATAGTTTTTTAACCAATTTTCCCACCGTTAAGCCCTGTACTATTATTGAGAATACAACAACAACATAGGTAATCACTAAGAACAGATCGCGATGCATTTCTTGGGTAAGCCCCAAGGCGAGTGCAATCGAAATACCACCTCTAAGGCCACCCCAGGTCATTATCAAATCAGTGCTTGGAACAAAATCTAACTTTTCCTTAAAAAAGTTAATAGGAATAAGCAATGACAGGTATCTGCAAATCAGGATTATAGGAATGGCCAACAAGCCTGCGAGAACATAATTCAATTCAAAAGTCAATACTAGGATTTCCATCCCTATTAACACAAATAAAAGTGTGTTAAGAAGTATGTCAATTAATTCCCAGAATTTATCTACATAGGTCTCGGTGATTTCAGACATGGCACTATCCCGCAACGTATCATTACCTACTACCAAACCTGCAGTCACCATAGCCAATGGCGCCGATAAATGGAATTTTTGGGCTATTACAGTCCCAACCATGACAGTAGCTAGAGTGATAATAACTTCAATATCGTAATCATCTATTGCTCTCATAAGTCTATAAGTGATCCAACCCAAAAGCAATCCTAAAATAATTCCCCCTATTACTTCAACACCGAAAAGCTCCAAAACATCGAGTGCTGTAATCGTTTTACCACTGGAAGATGCAAATTGAAAAATGGTCAAAAAAACCACAACCCCTACTCCGTCATTGAATAGTGATTCCCCAACAATCTTTGTTTCCAATTTTTTAGGTACACCTGCCTTTTTTAAAATACCAAGTACGGCAATTGGGTCAGTAGGTGAAATCAATGCCCCAAAAAGAATACAATAAATGTAGTCGACATCCATTTCGAAAACCATCAATAAGTAAAAAATCGAAGTACCTACCAAAAACGTTGAAACCAATACACCTAATGTTGAAAACGCCAAAATCGGCCAACGTTGAACATGCAATTGTTTAAAATTAGTGTGCAAGGCACCAGCAAAGAGCAAAAAGCTCAACATAATATCCAGCAGGAGTGTTTTAAAATCTATTTGGGTGATGATGTATTTTTCAGCATTTAAAAGCGTGTCATCAAAATAACTCAAAACAAAAACGCCCAGCGTGAACAATATGGTAATGACCATAAGACCTATGGTATTAGGCAATTTAAGAAAACGCACATTGATAAAGCCAAAGGCGGCCGAAAGAGAAACTAGAATGGTGGCTATTAAAAAGTAATTCATCTGATTCTATCTAAATAAATATTAAGTCTTCAAAATTAAACGCTATTTTCTTAGCGCAACCAAGTATCTGGGCTTAAATGAAACATTTTTTTCGATCCTTGAACAGATTCTGAATCATATAGCTGCGGAAAAGGAGTGGTTATACAACACAATGTGTAAACCTAATTATTGTATCATGTAAATCTTCCCCTATATGATTGCCATTAATTTCTAAGGAGTTTTCCAAATCGGCAATAGTACGGGCAACTTTTAGAATACGGTCATAGGCACGGGCAGAAATATTTAAACGCTCCATGGCATTTTTAAGCATGGTGTTCGAAAGTTCGTCCAGCTTGCAATAGGCACGGATCTGTTTCGTATTAATCTGGGTTTTGTGATGTACCCCCCCGCTCCCGCCAGTTTGCAACTGGTGGCTACATGAGTAAGAAATACTTTTATCCCAACCAAATGATGATGTCATCTTCGCATTGGTAATATATTATATTTCATTCCGATTCAATCATTCAAGTACCGTACAGCGTAGCATCGTCTATTATAGCAGCGAATCCGAACTCGTTCGCTGAAAAGACTACAACATTTTCAACTTTGGTTATTCGCTTGGTTGCTCACTCCTATTGCTACCAGTTGCAAACTGTTGGTAGCTGGGGAATCAATTGACATCATTACTAATTATGGTATTTATCATATCCCTTACTACCGCCGCCGAGGTCGTAATAGGGTCTTCCTCATATATCTTCATATATAGGGCTTCGTAATAATCTGTTTGTAATTGAATACCCATTTCCCACCCGTCACAGGTGCCTAAAAAAGAGTTCTTGTCTATTTCTATAGGTTGAACGGATAACTTCCAGTTTTCTCGATTTCTCTTTGCTTCTGCCAAAAGTTTTATTCTCTTGCCACGGCTTGAAGCTTCCTTAATGGTTTCCGAAGTAATAGTTCTAATCCCTTTTATGGCAATATCCCCTAAACTCCCCGAGAAATCTGTAAAAGACTTCATAATGATATAGAGCTTGTTGGCCGTATCATACCCATCAATATCCAAAGAAGGGTCCGCCTCGGCAGCTCCTATTCGCTGCGCTTCTTCTACGGCAGCTCCAAAATCCCTGTCATTTTCAAGTTCCTCCAGAATGAAATTGCTTGTAGCATTAAAAATTCCTTTAAGACCGATAAGATCGGTCGCCAACAAATCTCGCTGCAACACATTGATGACGGGAAGTCCTCCACAAACGGTAGCACTATATGCTAGTTGGCCTCCATGCTTTTTTGACAATGCATGTAATTGGTCAAAGCCGAGAACCAAAGGGGATTTATTGGCACTTACCGCAGACCACCCCTTGCAAAGTGCCTTTTGAATGGCTTGGAAACCAGGTTTGCCTGTTTCTAAATTGACGGGGGAACCCTCTACAAGCAAATCTCCGTCTACATGCTCCGAAATATCTTCAACTGCTATTTGTGGAAGATACCCTTCTAAACTCGATACTTTATGGTGAGCTTCTTTTAAACTAATTATTTGTTCATAGGCGTAACCCTTTTCATTGATCGCCACACCGGAAGAGTCGGCAACACCTACTATAATAAACTCAACCTTATGGCTGTTTAGCATACTTTCCTTTTTCTCTGAAAGTATTTTTAGTACCCCAATGTTTACTGTACCCAAGCCAACAAAAACTGTTCTTATTTTTCTTAAAGATGGATTAGCTTTCATTTAATATTTGGTTGTTTGGAATTGAAAAGATTTGGTCGGCTATGTTCTTCATTTCTATATTACTATCCGCTAATTCTGCTGACGGGAAAAGAATATTGAACTGCCTAAACCTCCAAAAAGCAGTAGCTACCGCACCGTAAACCATAAAAGCTTTTATGTGTTCTCTTTCCATGGTTGATAAATCATTAACTTGGCGGTATCCTTGAATGAATGCCCGTGTTTTTGCAAGGTTTATTTGGCCATTCTCACAACACAGACCTACCGCTGCCATCCCTAAATCAAAAATCCGATAGTAATAACAGGCTTCTTCATAGTCTATTATAACAGGCTCTTGATTTTCATTTATCACAACGTTACTATAAAACAAATCGCCGTGAATTAGACTCTTGGGTAAATCAGGCAGAAGGCTTTTTTTTATATACTCATGTTTCTCTTCAAGCCATTTTATAAATGGGTGTGAACTATAACGTTCATCAATACTTTTAAAAGCATGCTCTCCATAAGGAAAACTTTTGGGCAGATAATCCGGTGCCGGTATTCTATGTAAGGTTGCCAGCTCCCTGCCTAATTTGACCAAGACATCGTTCGTAAAGTTTGCACTTACAGTACCGGAAATAAAAGGTTTTAATATGACGGGCTTATTATTGAACCGCGTTACATAAGTCCCTTCGTTATTGGGTACAACCTGTGATGTTCTAAATTGATTATCTTTAAGATAACTGAGAACATCAGTCAACATTTGAGTCTCCTCAAAAGATTTATTGTCGCTTATTGTTAAGACGTAATACCCCTCATTTGTTTTCACTAGATAATTAGTGTTTGCTGCCCCACCACTCAGCGGCTTGTACGATATTAGATTCCCTATTTCATACAGTTGTAAAATAGCTTTAAAGTCTCCGGGTTCTAGGTTGGTATATAAGTCCATTTATTTGAATACGATTATCTATTAAGCCTTTGTTCGATATGCCGTGTTCGCCTGCATTGTTGCAGACAAAGTGGTGTGCATATCATTGAAGCTGCATTCATATATCTTTTGGCAATAACTCTTGGCCTTTTCAAGTGAAGCATGGGTAGCTTGTTTAGGCAAATCTTTAGTTTCCAAGGCCTTTTTAATCACATCAGGGAATTTAGATGGATGTGCCGTGGCCAAACAAAGTGTTTTTGTATTCCCTGATAAATCATCACTAACATGCTGTGTAGCCGCTACTGCTACGGCAGCGTGAGGATCCAAAAGATAGCCTTCTGTCGCATACACCTTTTGTATGGTACTTAAGGTTAATTCATCTGAAATAGAAGCGGTCAAAAACCCCTCGCTAAACTGCTGATGGGTCTTTTCGTCAAAAGCTATTTTAGTGCCCTTCTCGGCTTCCTCCATCCATTGTTTTATCTTTTCTGGCTTTTGACCGATGACAAAATAAAGGTATCTCCAAAAGTTGATAGGCAAAGAAATGTCTATTGCAGAAGAAGCACAGTTGATGACTTTTTCCCTAGAATAAACACCGTTCGAAAAAATCCGTTGTAGACAGTTGTTCTCATTATTCGATAAAATAAATTTCCCCACAGGCAATCCCATTTCTCTAGCTAAAGCACCCGCACACAAATTACCAAAAGCCCCAGATGGAACGGCAAAATTCAAAGGCTCACCCACCATATCTACATTTTGCAAATAGCCATAGAAATAATGAACGGTTTGCATCATGACCCTACCCCAATTGATAGAGTTAACACTTGAAAGTTTCATTTTTTTTTGAAACGATTCATCGGCGAACAAATCTGCAATCAAAATATCCAAATCGTCTGAACCATTTGTACAGTTAGTTACTCGTACCGCGTGGACATTGGGAGCAACTATTGTTGTCATTTGACGCTCTTGCTCTTCTGTAATGTAGCCTTCAGGATACAATGCCCAAGTATCGATGGTTTCTTTTCCAATTGACGCATAGGCTGCCGCTGGGCCGGTGTCGCCTGAAGTGGCCACCATAATAGACATTTTTTCTCCTCTCCTTTTTAGGAAAAAATTGAACAGGTTCACAACAAAGCCCATGGCCACATCTTTGAACGAGAGTGTTGGGCCATGAAAAAGTTCTTGAATGATTATATCTTTCTTGGAGGTCAGGGTATAAAATGGAATTCGTTCGGGATGATAGAAAGTAGCAAAACCATCATCAACAAGTTTGCGCAATTCAGTAGACGAAATTGTTGCCCTATCAATAAATAACGATAGTATTTCAAATGCTAGGTCCGTATAGTTTAAACTTTTCCATGATTTTAGTTGTTCCTTGGATATTTTTGGTAACGAGGTTGGCACATACAACCCTCCGTCAGGGGCCTTTCCAGTTAATATGGCAGTTTCAAAATCTACGGGAGTACCCCCTCCTTTATTACTTACGTATCGAATCATTTTAAACTATTCATGTATTTGGAATATACCGCTTTGGCAATCATAATATCCTGCACGGCAACACCGGTAAGATCTGTAACACTAATTTGATTTTCATTGGTTCGCTGCAATCTCTTGTCTAGAATGGCATGCCCCAGTTCAATGACCTTCTCTGCTTTTATGGCTCCGCTTTTTGCGGCCTGAAAGATTTCTCCCCTGCTTTTACTTTGGGGTATGCTGTCTGAAATTATAATATCTGCCATCCTCAAAATTTCGGAATCCAGTTCCTGTTTATCCGCCGTATCGGAGCCCACAGCGGTAATGTGTGTCCCTTTTTTAATGTTGGAAGCAAATAATACAGGTATTTCAGATGGAGTGGTCGTAACAATCAAGTTGCAATTTTCCCCAATATCCAAAGAGCTGCTTGCAATGTACATATCAGGATTTTCACCAAATTTCGATTTAAATAAATAGGCCTTTTCTTTGTTTTTTCCCAATACCCAAATTGGCACATCAGAATAATTTTCTTTGAGATATTGCAATTGTAATCGAGCTTGACCTCCTGTGCCTATAACACCTATTCCAGTCACTTTTTTTGGAGCAAAGTACTTCGCAACAAGAGCACCTGCCGCTGCGGTTCGGATATCGGTTAAAATACCTTCATCCAATAGGATTGCTTGGTTTTCTCCAGTCTCTTGATTGAATAACAGCATCATGCCTTGGCTAACAGGAATACCCAATTTTGAATTCCTGGAGAATCCTGAAGCTATTTTAATGCAATAGGAGCCATCACCTTTAATATATCCATATTTGATATGAGCTTCTCCTTTAGGGTTTTCGAACAACAGCTCGCCCACTGGAGGAACTACTACCTTTCCTTGGGAGTAAGCTTTAAACCCCTCCTCCATATATCCTATTATCTCATTGACTGAGATATTAGCCATAATTTTTTCTATGCTTGATTTGTCAATTACTAAACTCATCTTATCTTTCTGGTTATTTAATATTTACTTACCCGTAGGGATTATATCTTTTGTTTTTACCATAAGCATAACTACTCTTTTGGGAGCACGTGTTCTATGGATCCCAGCTCCCGCCAGTTTGCAACTGGTGACCGCAAAAGTAAGAAATACGTTACCGAAACTACCACTCACGATCCAAACCACGGTACTGAATCGCTGTCTATATGTATTGGCTTATTGAAATAGAATTTAGGTCTGTCTCTTAAGAGATGAGTGTAAGATGTATTGTTAGAACCAAACTCAAAATAACCATTATCATTTTGCAGCCTTACCATATCAATCCTCAATCCATATAACTTTTGGTATATTATGTTTTTTAGTTATCTCTTTGTCTTGCGAACAAAGATTCAACAATAATATTTGCTGCTACTTGGCTGCCCAATAGTGAAGGATGAAAATTGTCTGGGCCGTAATAATCAAAATTGTTCGTTAAATCGAAATGTGCTTTCCATTTCTCTCCAACCGGACATAAGATGGCTTCATTAATTGCTGCTGCATCCCGATGGTTTCGTATAACATCATCAAAGGTATGGTACCAACCAATAGAGGGCCAAACCATGTAGTAGGCAAGTTTTACATCGTTTTCGTTGCATAGATCGGCATATTTTTTTCCATAATCAATGAGTACTTCCCTTCCGTATGCTTGGGACGAAGGTCCTTGTTGAATAACCACAAAGTCGAACTGTTTACTTGCAATTTCTACTTGGACCTTGCCACCGATCCAATGGTCTATGATGGCAGTATTGGGTTCGGCTATCATTTTTGTCCCCACAATAATTCCTTTTAGTAGGGCGTTTTGCTTTACAAGTTCTGGAAGATCGTTGGTATAGGTGAGACTATTTCCAACAAACAAAATATTAAAATCAGTATCTGAAAGATCATCTGTATTGACAGGATTGTTGTTTGTTGATCCAGGATTTACCGAACTGGCACCAGGATTCGTGTCATTTATAATTGCAATGTCATTATCTTCATTGGTTTGGCTGTCCGAACAATAATAGCAGCAACTAACGACAAAAAAAAGGAAGACTAATTTAAATTTATTCAAGGCCTATTATTTAATTGGCATTATAAAGTCAAAATCCAGGATTTGATGCACCTTTAAAAATAGCAAAAAATATCGGATCCCCATATTTAACCTAAATGATATATTCAAGATCGGGATAACCATTTAAAGGTACAGTAAAAGAGGATGGCACTGAGTTTATTTATTGACCGTGATCAACATAGCTTCGCAACTTTTAAGATGGGAGTTCAGGATAATATTTTCGGAGTTGGTTCCGTGCAATATATAGTAGTTTTAAAGCATCCAATACATACCTAGGCCATAATTATTAACTATAAAGTGTGTTAGACATGTATTTGACAGGCTTTATATGGGAACAAACTATGTTAAAAATTGCATCTATCAGGCTAATAACACAAGGGTCTAACACAAAAACACATCACTATATGATAAGAGATAGATTTAGTAGATAATATACCAGATTTTTAAAATACCTGTAACGCACTAAAAACGCTATTGAGGATAATAGTGCATACCAAAAACGTCTTGTTGTATTGGTTATCATAAACGAATACTTAATTCACCATGTCAATAAAAGCCTGTTCAGATATTATCGACACTCCTAAACTTTCAGCTTTTGTTCTTTTACTTGGCCCCATTTTATCGCCAGCTACCAAATATGATGTTTTAGAAGAAATGGATGAGCCTACTTTCCCCCCATTATCTTCAATTAATTTTTTGAGATCATCCCTGCTTAGCGTTTCAAAAACTCCGGAAACGACAAAAGTCTTTCCCTTGAGTATTTCGGTTTGGTTTAGAAGTTTATCCGCCGATAATTCAAATTGTAATCCATAACTTTTCAAGCGGGTAATGTTCTCCAAATTTCTTTCATTTTGAAAGAACTCAACTACACTTTGGGCGATGCGTTCTCCAATTTCGTCAACAGCCTTTAAATCATCAATAGATGCAGTCATTAAAGCCTCAATATTCTTATAGGCTTTTGCCAATTTCTTGGCCACCGTCTCACCAACAAATCGTATTCCCAAAGCAAATAAAACCCGTTCAAAAGGAATATTGACCGACTCAGCCACCCCATGAACCAGATTTTCAGCTGATTTTTCGGCCATACGTTCCAAGGGCATTATCTGTTCTTTGGTCAAGATGTACAAATCGGCGTAGTTACGTATGAGCCCTTGCTTAAAAAGGAGTTCAACAGTTTCCCCTCCCAATCCTTCTATATCCATTGCCTTACGCGAAATAAAGTGCTGTATCCGTCCTGTTATCTGGGTAGGACAACCATAAAAATTCGTACAATAGTGCTTGGCATCGCCTTCAGTACGTACTAATTCTGTACCACATTCTGGGCAATGATTGATATATTTTGTTGGTTGGGAATCAACGCCACGTTTTGAAAAATCGACGGCAATAATTTTCGGGATTATCTCACCGCCCTTTTCCACAAAAACCGTGTCACCTTCCCGAATATCGAGCTTTTCAATCTGGTCCGCATTGTGCAAAGATGCTCTTTTCACTGAAGTGCCAGCCAGTAACACAGCCTCTAAATTGGCTACTGGGGTTATTGCTCCTGTACGCCCCACTTGATAGGTGATTTCATTTAAAACAGTTGACGCCTGTTCTGCCTTGAATTTATATGCCATTGCCCATCGGGGTGATTTGGCGGTATAACCCAACTCATCTTGATGCTGAATACTGTTCACTTTAATTACCACCCCGTCAGTCTCATACGGTAAATCATGCCGATGTACATCCCAATGGTCAATAAATGCCATTACCTCATCGGTAGTTTTACATAACTGGGCTATTGTAGGGATTTTAAAACCCCAGTTTCGAGCCTTTTCGAGCATACTAAATTGTGATGTAATCCCTGTATTCGAGCCAACAATACCATACAATAAACAATCTAATGGACGCTGGGCCACAGCTGCGCTATCCTGCAACTTTAAGCTACCTGATGCCGTATTTCTGGGATTCATATAAGGGTCTTCCCCTGCAGCTATCCTTTCTTCGTTCATTTTTGTAAATCCTTCTAAGGGTAAAATGATTTCGCCCCGAATATCAAATTTTGGTGGATAATCGCCTTCAAGCCGTAGCGGAACTGAACGGATTGTCTTTATATTAGTGGTAACCTCATCACCTTGAAATCCGTCACCTCTGGTAACCGCCTTTACTAATCGCCCATTTTCGTAAGTTAGACTTATTGAAGCACCATCGTATTTGAGCTCACAAGTGAATTCCACCTCGACATCGCCAAGAATTCTTTGAATGCGCTTTTCCCAACCCTCCAAATCCTCCTTTGAATACGAATTATCCAAAGAATACATGCGATGTTCATGAACGATGGTGTTGAAGCTCTTGGTGATAGCACCACCGACACGTAAGCTTGGGGAAGTTGCATCATAAAACTCGGGATGCTTCGACTCAAGGAGCTGTAGTTCCTTAAGCTTCATATCAAAATCATAGTCTGATATTGTGGGATTGTCCAGCACGTAGTAATTGTGGTTATGTTCCCGCAATTCTCGGCGCAACTCCTCTAATTTTTCCTTTACAATCATTTACACTTGGTCTTTTTTAATCCATTTTGGCAATGCCAATGGTTTGTAATCTTGCATTTGTTTTAACAATCCATCTACAGAATCATCAACCAACAGCATAGTATAGTTTTCTATTTTCAGAAAACCCTGAGCTACCATTTTGCGCAACATTTTCAACAAATCATCATAAAATCCATTGGTGTTGAGTATTCCTATTGGTTTTTGATGTAGGCCCAGTTGAGCCCATGTGATCATTTCGAACAATTCTTCTAAAGTACCATACCCTCCAGGAAGTGTAATTATTCCATCAGAGCGTTCATGCATTTGTAATTTACGCTCATGCATGTTATTTGTAACAATCAATTCTGATAAACCCGAATGAAAAACTTCCTTTAATTTTAGAAAATCAGGGATGATTCCAATAACCTTACCACCATTATCCAAAGAGCCTTGAGCAACTTTTCCCATCACCCCTATTTTAGCAGCACCATAAACCAAGGTGATGTTTCGTTTGGCCAGGACTTGCCCTAATTCTTGTGCTGCAAACAATATATCTAGATCATTACCTTCACTACTGCCACAAAATACAACTATGCTCTTCATTTAATTTTTTTGATCATTTATAAATCTTTCACTGCTGTTCCAGTGATTTTGATTTTACCGCCAAAAGGTAATGACTCTGCTTGGTAAATAGTTCTTGCAGGTCTTTTTGTTTCAGGAAACAACTGCATAAACAGTTCATTCACCAATGGAAGTTTGGATAAATCATCAAAAGCAATATCGATAAACACAACATCTTCCTTTTCGAAACCAGCAATTTCAAGAGCTGCAAAGAAATTAGAAAATGCGAGTTTAGACTCTTCCAAAATATTACCATCAACATATTCACCATCCTTATTCACCGCCAATTGGCCACTAATAAAACACATGTTATTTACGACTACCGCATGACTTATTGGATTACTCCAATTTGGTAAGCCTTCTCCCGCAGTGATATATCTTTTCTTTGAAGCCATACTGATTTTTTATTAAGACAATTTTCCTTTCAACATTCTATCATTCCCGAACATATCTTTATGGAGTTCTACTTCGTAAAAATCATTCACTAAAAGTGCTTTTGTTTCTGCACCCAGGTATTGATTTATTTCAAAATACAAACAACCTTCTTTTTTTAAGTTTGATTTGGCGAATTCACTGATTTTTCGATAAAATACCAAAGAATCTTTATCCTCTACAAACAATGCTAATTCAGGTTCATTTTCAATTACGTTTGAATTCATTTGTTCCTTCTCCAACATCCTAACATACGGTGGATTGGAAACAATTATATCGTATTTTTCTTTATGAATAACCTTATTCAATATGTTGGCTTGAACAAAATCAATTTCTACCTCATTTAGTATAGCATTTTGCTTAGCGACTTCCAATACTTTATCTGAAACGTCAAGCGCTTTCACTTTGGCGTTTTTTAAATATTTTGCCAATGATATGGCTATGCATCCGCTTCCTGTTCCAATATCTAAAATATTGATTTCCTTATTTCCTAAAATCTCATAATCATCAATAATCCAACGCACCAATTCCTCTGTTTCCGGCCTTGGAATCAAGACATTTTCATTCACCTTAAATTCCAAATCCATAAATTGGGTTGAACCTAAAATATATTGAATGGGCTTTTCCAGCTTCAATTGACCCAAAGCTTCAAACAAGGGCTGTTCATCAGCCTTAGTGACAACTAAATTGGGTTTTAATGCCAAAACGAAGCGCTCCAAATCTAAATAATGATCAATCACAAGATAAAAAAAGCTGTCAACTTCTTCCTGCTCATAAATGGCATCAAGCTCCCTATGGTAAATATTTTTAATTTCCTTTAAAAGCATACTCTTTAGCGCAATTCAAACATTTATTCATCACTTTGGAACCAATTCTACATCCTCTTAACTTCCTAAAAAAACATTTTTAGCAACCCGCATGTATTGCCCTGATAGTTCTCTAATTGAACCACACCGGCACAGCCGAGTATTCTACCTTGGTCTTCCACAACAAAGTAAGGTACTCTGGGCTTATCATAATTCTGAAACATATAATCCAATGCTTTGTCAGCATAGGCTGTACCAACCTTTAGCACACCCAAATCGATTAGAACTTTTCGAATTAAAGTTGCAACTTCGTCATTATCCATAGGCCGAATTTCCTGTATCAAAGTAGTTTCCATATTTTGTAAAACTAGTGTGCTATAAAGTCCTATTTTAGCGGAGTGAAGATACATGAAATAAACTTTTATAATAAATGAAAAAAGTATTTTCCATTTTGATGTTATGTGTGTTTTTCTTTGGCTGTAATATCAAAGAAAAGCCTAAATTCATTGGAGTTGAAAATATCGGTATTGCTAAAGCAAGTTTGGATACAATAAACCTCAAGGCCAAGGCAATTTTTAAAAATGGAAATGATTTGGGCGGAACATTGTTAACAGATGAAATCAAGGTTTTCGTTGATAGTACTTATGTTGCAACGGTTTCTTCTAAGGCATTTAAGGTTCCTCCAAGAGATGAATTTACAATTCCACTATTGGTAAAATTCCCGACTTCAAAATTATTTGCAAAAGGTAAAGGGGGATTGTTGGGCACTATCATTAAACAAGTGTTTAATAATAAGGTTGTAGTTACCTTTAAGGGGGATATAACCTATAAACTTTCCGGTTTTTCATTTGATTACCCAATTAATCATAGCAAAGAAATAATTATCAAATAAATGCCTTTAGACGTTACATATATGAAACGGGCACTGCAATTAGCCAAAAACGGACTGGGATTTTCCGCTCCCAATCCAATGGTTGGGGCTGTAATCGTATTGGAAAATAAAATAATTGGCGAAGGATACACCAGTGCCTATGGTGGGCCACATGCAGAGGTCAATGCCATTAATTCTGTCAGGGACAAGGAATTATTACAAAAAGCAATTCTTTATGTTACCTTGGAACCTTGTTCACACTACGGGAAAACCCCACCGTGTGCCGATTTAATCGTAAAACAGAAAATACCTAGAGTAGTCATTGGTATTTTTGACCCACATGACAAGGTAGCTGGTAAAGGCGTAAAGCGATTAAAAGATGCTGGTTGTAACGTAACTGTTGGCGTTCTTGCAAAAGAGTGTGAAGATCATCATAAGAGATTCTTGACATTTCACAAAAAACAAAGACCATATATTATATTAAAATGGGCTGAAACCTTTGATGGTTTCGTTGCGCCCAATCAGATTGAAAGAAGTCGTGAAGCACAGCCCTATTGGATTTCGAATAACTATTCAAGACAATTGGTACATAAATGGCGTAGTCAAGAACAGGCTATTCTAATAGGCACGAATACAGTTGTACATGACAACCCTAAACTGAATGTTCGGCAATGGTTTGGTAAATCTCCCATTAGGATTATCCTAGACAAAAATCTAAAAATTAAAGGGAATTATCATATCCTTGACCAAAGTGTAAAAACTATCATTTTCACAGAGGTTGCGGATAAATCGCAATGGCTGAACGGGATTGATTATGAGGTTATTGATTTCACAAAGAACAGACCACAACAAATTTGTGAAGTTTTGCATAAACACAATATCACGAGTGTTTTAATTGAAGGCGGGGCCAAAACGCTTCAGTCTTTTATTGATACTAAATTGTGGGACGAAGTTCGAGTTGTTCAAGGTAATACTAACTTTGGCAATGGACTGAAAGCTCCTAAATTTTTTGGGGATATAGCCCGTACGTTTGAAATTGAAACAGATATTATAACTATTTATCAGAATGATTAAGAACATCATATTTGACTTTGGGGATATCTTCATTAATTTGGATAAGGAGATTATCTTTCGTGAAATACAAAG